>ERZ860388.462-NODE-462-length-33164-cov-8.257241_pt1 | contig 33164 bp, 45 predicted proteins | sample MGYA00509978_ERZ860388 | MGnify/ENA primary metagenome ERZ860388 (study PRJEB30046, sample SAMN00715225) | human gut metagenome | study: EMG produced TPA metagenomics assembly of the A metagenome-wide association study of gut microbiota in type 2...
CCTATCTGACGCCGGATAATAGTGTAAAAACCGCAACGGAAGTAACTGCGGAGGAAAATCTGACACGAGCGAGTATTCGAGATACACACAATACCATTTTACCGGTGTTGACAAGAGCGTTAAGAGAGGTGCTGAAACAAGAAGGATTCGTGCCTGACGTGCAGTTACAGCTTGGAGATTATATAGGCAACAAATTGCAATACGACGCCAATATCCGCGATAATTATAGCGCGGGATTATTGCCAAAAGAAATTGCAGTAAAGCAAATTAATAATTTGACAGACGGGGAAACGCAAGAATATCTCGAAAAAATTTCAAGTGACGATGAGTATAAACGATCTCAAAATTTGTTTGGGGATAATTTATTCAATGAAAAAGATTATTACGGAGGAGAGGAATAAATGGAACTAAAAGCCTATGTCCCCGATCCGCTGAACGAACAAGCGAGCGTATTGGTGGACGCGCAGACGGATATAAAAACAGCGATTAAAAAGGGCGTGCTTGGCGGCGCGTCCTTTATCGTTATATCCGCAGAAGTGCGAAGAATTATCTCCCGTGCCATTGCTCGGATTCGTTCTCCTACGTTAAAGCAGGATGCCCGTATCTCGTTGTTGAGATTCTCGGAAAATGTTTATGGTCGACTGCGTAGAGAGTTACCGATGAATGAGAGTCTATTAGTCGCGGTAGCATTACTTACGCGGCGCATTACCGAACGACAAGCCAATGGAATAAAATCGGATTATTTTATTCCTAAAACTCCCCGTGAGATACGGGCTGCCGAGATCGTGAGTAATGCGTCCGAGATACGAATACGAAGTCAAGACAAAGGAATCCCGTTGCAAGAGTTTCATAAAGTCTATATAAATCGCGTTTCAGACGCTCTGGGGCGTTTATCCGACGAAAAAGCCTTAGACCCGAACGACGTGACAGGGCGCAATTCCCTGCGCAATCTCGCTGAAATGCAAGTGCGATATGAGCGTCATCAAGACGAGATTTCAGGGCTGAAAGCTTCGGGCAATCGGTTGGTGGTTTGTTCTGTCCATGCCGACTGTTCGGAGCGATGCGCACCGTTTCAGGGGCGCGTGTATTCGTTAGACGGAACGAGCGGAACGACCGAGGACGGGAGAGCGTTTGTGCCCTTGGAAACGGCGACCGATATTTACTATACGACAAAAGCGGGAAGGACGTACAAGAACGGACTGCTGGGATTTAACTGCCGTCATAAGTTGACGCCATATAAAGCGGGGATGGTGATTCCGTTTGTTTCGGAGGCGGAACGCAAGAAAGAGGACGCGATCACCAAACGGCAAAGAGAAATGGAAAGGGCGGTGATTCATTACCGCGAGGAAGCGTTGGCATATAAGGGCGAGAACGCGCAGCGATATAAAGAAGCGCGAGGAAACGCTGTAAAAATGTATGACGCATACAAGCGCTTTTCCAAAGACAACGGTCGGGCATATTATCCTGACCGAGTAAAAATTTTATAAGAAGCGGAGTGCGATGGCACCCCGCTTTTCTTATGCCTCAAAGGAGGTTTGCATGAAAAAACGTTTCTTGTTTTTTAAAGACAAAAAAAATAAAGAGGAGGTCACAGAAATGACCAAAGACGAAGAAGAGATCAAAAAGGCAAGAGAAGATATTGACCGTAAGGGCAAGGATTCTCAAACGGAACGCGATCGTGAAGACGAAAGCGTGGGTGAACAGGAACGGCGTTCGGGAAATGAAAATTCTCAGGACGCGAAAGCACGCATCGACGAGTCGGAAGGCACGAAACGCTACGATGAAAAACGTGCGGAAGAAAAACGCAGAGAAGACCGCGACGAAAGACGGGACGACAAGAGAGAGGACGAACGGAAAGACGATCGCTTTGATCGTTTGTTGGATTCTATGGAAAGGTTGATCTCGGCAATGGAAAAACGGGAAGAGCGGGCGGGAGATAAACTGGAACGCGCTGCGGAAAAATACGGTATGTCCTCGGGTAGTGCGGGAGAGTCGAAAAAACGCTCCTTTTCCGACGAAGATGTAAAAAAATTATTGGGCTGACAGGAGGTAAAGAAAAATGGCAGCAGTTATTGACACGGAAGGCTTGAGTGATAAAGTATTATACTCTCAGGTCATGACAAATTTAAGAACTGCCTACGATAATTACGGCGTAGGCAACGGCAATTATCCGAACGCCTCGGATATTCTTACCGATCGAATTTTAAACAATATTTGGTTGAAGAATATCCTCGACGCGAGGATTTTTGCGGATGGCATGGGCATAACGTCGAGGACAGGCGTGGAAGGCGCAAGTATAGTGCGTGTGCCTATCATGGCGCCGCCCAGATATTCCATGCGAACCATTACCATCAACGCTTCTTTAAACGGCGTATTGCAAGGCACACCCGGCAACGACGGTTTGGAAAACAGAAACCTTCCCAACGCGATTCAGACGAATGGTATAGATTTACCGTTGAATCAGGTCTATGACGACGCGACGGTGATTTATCAGCTTTCGCAGAATATGGTTTCGCTTCCGCTGGCTGCGGAATACACCTCAATGATTCCGGGAACCGTGGCGAACATGGAGGATTCCACGATTTTGGCAATGCACCTCAAAGGCGCGCTGGCAAGAGCGGCGGGGACGGAAAACAGCAACGTTATCCCCGTCGACCTCACCAATACAGGAGAGGGATATTTACAGCAGGTTATGAACTCTTTAATCGGCGCAATGACCAATCCTCAAACCTCGTGGAGCGAAGGGATCGTTCAGTATCGTTTGGAGGATTCTGTGATCGTAGTCAAACAGTCCTTCTTCAATCTCTTGTTCTCGATTAAGAACGGCGCGCTTGTATCGGCTTCCAATCTTGCGCAGGAAATGCTGCTTGGCGGTGCGTTTACTTACGACGGAAAACCGAAAGGCGGCAATATTCGTGGCCTTTACAGCGGCGTATGGATCAAGGTTGTACCTGATTCCTACTGGCGTCAAGCGGCGGCCTTGGCGGGAATCACGGCTGCTACCTATGCGGAATTTGATAAGATTCAGGGATATATCGCGAACGCAATGGGCTTCGCGTTTGGTCGTGCCGAAGCAACGATTAATCCGATCCCGAATCCGGGCAATGCGGTCGGTACAAAAATTCAAAATCTTTTCCGTTGGGGCGCCGCTATGACCAGAGGCTCCGCTGCGGCTGTAATTGTTTCTACTGCGGATAATTTAAACGACTTTAAGAATCCGATTACTTCCGACGGCTCGATTGTGGCTCCCGACAGCTTCAACGATACGATTAAATCTTATGGGGTGAAAAACGTGGATTACGGCAATGCTTCTAAAATTTGCGTGTATGACAACGCAAATACAACTACCGTTACGCTTACTGTGACGGGTACAGGCAGCGCGGCTATTTCTAACGCTACCTTGGAAATTACGAAGGGCGACGGCAATCCCGTCGGATATGCTAATAATGTCGACGGTACCTATACGTTTGTCTTAGGACGCGGAGATACCGCGACAGTGGGAATTGTAGCGGCTGGCTATCAGGCGGCTACTGTCAATATTACCGCGGCTAATACCGCGGCGGCTACTTATGCCGCTACGCAGGCTCTGACGGCTGCGGCTTCCAAGTAAAGTTTCAAAGGCTTCGTCCGCTGTGCCTTAACAGCGGTACACCAAAAATAAATCAGGAGGACTATATCATGGCTGAAATACCTTCTACGCCGATTATCCCGGCACAGCCTATTTATCCCTACGACGATGAATATATGATTTTTGATAAAGCGACGGGGCGTTATATTTTGACCGAGAAATACCTCATCGAGAAAATGGGGATAGATCTATCGGCGCGCATTAACGAACGCAACGCCGTCACGCCTTCCGCCTTGGTGAATCGTCTACTGCGGCAAGGCTCCAATATGGTGTATAACTATATTCACGCCTTTAATGCTAACAATACTTTTCAGGATCTATTAATAGCAAAACTCCCGTCTTTGCGACCGTTGATTATGGAGGCAATGACAGAGCAAATCTATTATCTGTCTATTGTCGGCGACGTTTCCCGCTCCACGGATGAAACGAAGCGCAGAATGGGTATAGACCAGAACTGTAAAGAGGTCTTGGAACGCACGGTGCCTGAACTGGGAACTACGATACTATTTACGGGGGAGTTAACGCGATGGATTTCCTGGATTTGCTGAATCCCAAAACCGAATACTATTTGACAGGGTATTACTACCCGTATTATCCCAGTACGCCTGAGGACGGACGCGTTACGTTTAACTACAAGCAAGTGAATCCGTATTCCCGTGCTTTCGGTACGGTATTGGACAATGTTCGTTTGGATAACGAAACGTATGCTTTGAAAACGAATGAGGACTGCGGCTTCAAAATAAAGGGCTTTATTTCCACTCAGGACGGCGCCTTTTGGTCGATTGCGGAGATTGTGCACAACGAACAGATACCGGGCGCAGAGGAGGCTTTGCGCTTCTTTAAAACCGTCGTACAGTCCGAGTATCTAATACGCCTTATCCGGGCAGATAACCCTTGGGAGATAGGTACATGATTTCAAATCAAGAATTTGCCCAATTAGGCGAAGATGCCCTTGTATACATGAAACAGCCTGCGCCGCGAGAAACGGGAAACTTGGAGGATAATGGTATTGTAAAAGCAATGCCTTCTCCACAAGTTTGTATCATTTATGTGGATCAGACTATCGCGCCTTATATGCCCTATACAAATGAAGTTTGGATTGCGCCTCGTTGGAAAGGAGCGAAAAATCCGAATCAAGAATGGTGGAATTATGACTGTGAATTTACAATAAAAAAAATAGCCGATATACTCGGCGGGGAGCTTAGAAGAATATGATTACCTTAGATCAACTTAAAGATAATTACGTAATGCCGCTTTTAAATAGCACACCGTTTAAATTTATGATCTTTACGGACGCGGGAAATTATCGCCATCCCGACAGGAGAAAAAATACCGTTACGGAATACATAAACGGATTGTTTTCTCTTTCTCAATCAGAAGTTCAACGCTTGGGAGGCGGATTAACCGCAGTAGCCCTTGTTACTAATATAAAACTTCTTATTCCTTGCGGCGATAATAGTGATACCAGCTATACGGGGGAGCTTCGGATTGTTCAGCAAATAAGGGATGCGTTGTCGGAGGTGCTTTCTCAAAATGTTAAATTAAGTATTACGTCTGATGGAAAAACGTATGTCGGCGGCGTGTCATATACTTTACCTTCTGCCGAGCTACGCAATCTTCGCCAGGGAATAGGCGATAGTTTGGAGTATAGCTTCTCGATTACTTTTGCGTATCTCGAAAACGCTTTGAACGCCACGGACGTTAAAATTCTCATAGACGGCGCGGAGATTGCATATACAAGCTTTCTCTTAACGCGTAGAATTAATCCTTCGGCAGATCTATATAAGAACTCGACGAACGGCGAAGCGAAAGCCTACGCCGAAAACTCGACCTTTACAATCGATTTGGAAATGCCTGCCTTATCTGATTCTCCGCCTTCACTGACTATATTAAATCATATCCTTGGGATTACTTCGGTTAATACTTCACATACAGTCGTTTTGACCATAGGCGATATAACGACTCAAACGTTTAATATGATGTTTGGAGAATGCTCGGCAAGCGGAGCGGGAGTCAGCAACATAGTATATAAAGTTTCTTTGTTGCCATTTGCCGCACAGGAAGTTATAGGAGGTTAAGATGGCAGCGAATGAATATGTTTTAACCTTGAAAAATGAAACCCAAGAAGGGATAGCACAAGAAGTCGGCGGCGCGGGCGGTATCCAGACAGCGGGAAGCTCCGGCGCTTCGACAGGCGGGGAACAGGCAAGCGGATTGAGTCCGAGTGCAAAAAAGGCTTTGCGCGGCGTTCTGTCTGTATATAAACCTCTTAAATCCACAGCAAATCAGGCGATCTCGTATGAGCTTTCGCAGGTCGAGCTTCGCACAGGCTCCCGCGAACAGCACCAGCGCGCCAGCTTTGCCTACTCTATCGGCTCGCAGTTGGTAAGCGCGGTTGAGAATGTCGCACTCGGCGCGGCTTTCGGCGGTTTACCCGGTGCCATTGCAGGATTGGCTTTGAGTGCAGTTTCTACCGCCATTTCCATAATCCAAACGCAAAATACCTTGAACACAGAACGTCAACTCGAAGATATATCCCGTAACCTTGCTGCACAGCGCGTAACCGTTTCAGGCTCTCGGTATATGAATGCTACTCAATTTTAAGCATAAGAAAAGAACGAGATTTACTCGTCCTTAACTAAATTTTTAGAAAATTTTTTTGCCATCCGTTCTTTTCTAAAAATAAAACTTTTCCCTGATGTTTCCTGTGCGTCTAAGTTTATAAACATATCACAATAATCAATTATTTTTTGATATTCTCCTGCTCGTTCTAAAATGATACATGCAATGGTAGCAGTAGGACAAGAATAAGGTTTTATCATTATAGAAGAAATTATAGGAAGAATTTTAAAATCTTCCTCACAAACCATCAGACAATATTCATCCGCCTTTTTATCTCTATATACTAATTGGTGTAATAATTTTGCCGTTTCAATATAGAAAAAGTGAAGCGGAATATTGTCTTGTGGACATTGCGTGGAGAATTTAGTTACATATATAAATTCTTTATAAACATTTTCTATATCTAATTTATTGAAAAAATCAAGAACACGTTTTTGGCTTGCGTGAACTTTTCTGGAAAAATTATTGGTATCTTCTAATTTTGCTTGAAAGGCGTTGAAACTGCTGTCTGTAACGGCAGCGTTATCGGGCGACAAAAGAAGAGAATCTGTTTCAATAGAATAAGACTCCGTTGCATTATGTGCTTTTAGTATTAGAGAAATTAGATCATCTCGATTAATAAGTTTAATATGATTAGCTTGCGCTAATTTTATAGCTGGTCCTGTAAAATAATTATTTGTTATTACCCACGCATTATAAATCCCATAGAAATTTTGGGCTGCTGAAATTTCTTGAATAGCCGCAACGGGTACTTTTTGTGCGTAACGTTTTGTTTGTATAATTGTTTTTTCTCCATTTTGCTCAACAATTATATCCGCACCAAAATCCCCACTCTTTTTTGTGGTACTTGTTTGATAACCTAAGTCTGAAAGTATCGCTGCAACAAATTCTTCAAACTCAAAACCTTGCATAGAATCTACTTTTTCTATGTTTGATTCTTTTAGCCGTTTAAGATATTGTTGTTTCTCCCTTTCCGCCTCCCGTTCCCTTACAAGTAACTGTCTTTGTTTTTCTTGGGCTTCGTAAATACGCTGTCGTTCATTAGATTCCTCGATTTGATATTCTTGCTTATAAGATGAAATTTGGTAGGCTCCTATACAGATAAATACAATTCCTGGCAAAATCCCCAGCAAAGGCATAAAAGATAAAATAGAGTAAAAGGCTACTGTGGATATTATGGAAAGTATAGAAAATGCAATTCCTATACCGACATACATTTTCCCTTGTTGAATATAGGTTGAATTAATGTGCTGGCGTCCTTCATGAGTTTTTGAAAGTTTTTGAAGTTCGCGTTTTGTAAAAAGAACTCGCTTCCCCATTATTTATTTTTCCATTTTTAGCTTATGTAATTCTTTTTCAAGAGCTTCAATTTTCTTTTTCTTTTGTTCTTCTTTCGTTACTTCTTTATGCTCTCGATATTCTTTTAAAGCTGAATTACACAAATAGGAAATGCCTTTAAAATCGATTAGAATAAGGGTAACTATATTACAAATTAAAGCAAAAAGAGTAAAGAGCAAATGGAATGTTTCATGTTTAAAGTACCAAAATATAGAAGGAAATTCCAAATGTTTGGCATATTTCTCTGTTGAAATAAACCATTTAACATAAATAATAGCATCATATAACAAATAAGCAATACAGACAACTAAAATAACGTTTAATATAACTTTTAATGTAAGCTTTTTTTTCATTTTATCACCTTTTCTTAACTATATCATAAAAAACGGCAACTGTCAATAAACAGTTGTCTTTTTTATAGAAAAAATTTCTTTGGAGGCTCCAAGCCATGAATCAACTCACAGTAACTATCAACGGCACTACTTACGAAAATATCGTAATTCCCTTCAAATTTGAGGAGATTCTCGATGAACAACTTGACTCCGCTACGCTGACCCTATCGAGAGTCAACACGGAGGTGTTTAATCCAGACGACCCCGTGGAAGTGATTATCAATGACGGAGAGAGTACGCAAACAAAGTATTACCGTATCGCGCAGGATTCCGCATATGAAAGTCCTAACGGGTCGGGCTTCTATCGCCATGAACTCTTGTTGATAGAAAATACAAAAGATTTGGAAAACTATATGGTAGAAAGCCTTTGCGTTACCAATGCGGGCGGTAGAGAATATAAAAGTCTAAGACCTGATTTAAATATTATAAACGCTCCTCCATACCCAGGGGAACCTTTTATTCCCCAAGAATGGAACACTCCTGTTATTTCTAATATAGCCCTTCGTATCCCCAGCTTAAAAGAAGTATTGAAAAATTATTATACAGATGATGTAGAATACGGGACTATCACGGGAAGTGTAACTATTACCGACTCTAATATGAACAAAGAAGTCTATTCTTTGGATGGAACAGGAGGGGAAAATTCTCCGGGGAATTACACTCCTAATAGTGGAATTATTTTTATATCTTGGCGTAGTGAATTTCAAGTGATTGGAGGCAGCGGTTCAGTTCTAAATTTTGATTTCTATATTTACGGACAGCCGAATTACTACCCGTTAAAGCCGTGGACGTTAAAAGAAGTAATAGACCGCGCGTTAGAGCTTGCGGAGCCGTTGGTATGGGATAAAGAAGCGCAAGAATACGTAAAAGAGCCGAGATTTAAATTCAGATACAAAACCAATGCGGGGTTAGGAAACGCGGAGGAACGGGCGTTGTTCGCGCAGTACTCGCCCGAATTTACGTTCACGCGGTGTACCTTGCGGGAGTTGTTACAGGAAATAGGGGGCTTCATACACGCGGAACCGAGGTTAGATCAATACAATACCGTTTATTTTGACAGATACGGAGAACAGGAGATAGCGACCTATTACGATTTCATCAAGAAGGAGCGACTTGAACTGAATCAATATAACTACACGGGAAAGACGGTATCCTACGGCATAGAACAAGCGTGTACACGCGTGGATTCCTACGTGGATAACTTAGTCAATCAAATCAGTATCGGAAAGGGAACGGTAGGTCAACCGTATCAGGACGGGTATCAATCCATGCGCACGGATTCTTCATACGTTCGCTTCACCGAGTCCAATATGATATTCCCGACAGTGTTTCCCGTGTTACAACCGATCGCCTTGCGTTGGGTGGATTACAGCGGGATAGCGGGCGCGGCGCAAATGCGGTATGACATTACGCCGTATCTGTTTGAAAAGTCTATCTATGACTCGCAGTTATCGTCGTATACGGACGTATATCCCGCTTCGAAAGCTTTTGCCTTGTATTATACGCAAGGCGAAAAGAATATCGGCGGTTTTTTCTTTAAGGTAGACGATTGGACGGGCGGGGCGTTAAAAAATTACGCTATCGTAAATATTCTGAGAGCGGTTACGGGCAAGAACGATCTGGACATTTCGGATTATACAAAGTTATGTTTTGAGTTAGTGTATATCCCCACGTACTCGGCGCGGGTAGGGCACAGCAAACAATATATCGGGGATTGGCTGAACTACCCACGAAGCATTGCGCAGAATCAGTCCGCGAATATGGTGGAAACGCAGTACTACGGGGAAAATATCAAAGGTCTTGCGGAACGTTTGGGGACGATAGAAAAGACCTACACGTTTTATATGATGCACCAGTCGAATTTGCCGACGGCGGGCAAGTTATGGGACGATAGCTATTACATATCCACCGTATCTGTCGAAATTTTATCGGACAGATTCAAATGTACGATCGGGTTATCTAAGAATTTCAACCGTAAATCCAAATATATCGGAGCCAATTCCTACAAACGAATCTTTGAAGTATCGGAAAGGATGGTGCAGGAAAGACAGTCTATTTACACGGATTATCTGATAATCACTTCCCCGAGTACAATGCCGCCCGCCTCTAAAAGAAACGTGTTGATGAATATGACTACGTTTGTCAACGTCCGCAATACGTTCTATCAGGCGCTAAGCAGCGACTCGTCCCGCGATAGGGTATCGGCGGTGATTATCCAAGGCGAAACGAAAAACGGAAAAGAGGTATTGCCCAAAGTGATTTTACCCGTGATAGCTTCGGCATTCGGGAACGTAATGGAGTTTTCGTGGGAATTTCAGGACAATTATTCGGCGGGAATGCGCGCGGTGGAAGCGCAGAACGGAAAGGCGAGCGGTATGTTCGGGCAGGAGGTGCAATATTGCGATTATTACGGACGAATGTACTATGAAAATTTCAATCTGTATGTAATGGGATCTGTCAATGCGGCAAATCCCTTTTCTTATCCATTGTACGTGACGGAAACAACGCCCGGGACACAATCCTATGCGGTAGCGGGGACCTATGAAAACTATCCGATAATTAAACGCAAAGACAGCCGGGAAGCGATCAAAGAAAATTATGGCATCGAATACGTGACGGATTTGGAAAATATAATCATCGGCTCGGCGTTAGCGGCGAATAATCCTATGGTGTCAGGTGTCAATGCGCAGGCTCGGGCGAAACTGGTGATTTTGCGCAACCGAATCAATAAATTTTCCCGTAAGGTAAATCTATCCACGGGTATTATCACGGGGAACGTACTGGCAGAATACGAATTGGGTGCGGGAAGCGGTGAGTTGAACATGACGATCACGTCTTCGCAGGGCGGCCCCGTATATTTAGCGAGTTTCGGCTTGGAAGCCACCGTGGCAGGAAAAGCCTGGGCATTGGTGACGCCTGTGTATTACGGAGAGCCGTACACGGTAGAGGACGAGGACGGGAACGTTTCCACCATAACGCCCGAATACGGCGGCGAACTATTGATTGGGTGCAATCAGACTATATCCATAGGCGACGTAATAGCGAAGTTTAACATCGTGGGTTGTCACGATGTTTTTGAATATCTGAAAGAAAAGTAAGGAGATAAAAGTATGAATTTTTATGTAGACAGCGGAGGCGTGGTGTTACACGTAGACCCTGAACGGATTTTTCAAGGCTCCGCCAACGCCAATACGATACGGTTTGTAGGCGCGTTTGCTTCAAATTTATCGGTCACGACGGCATTTAAATTGCCGAACGGGGTCTGGACCGTCCCGCAGAAAATGACGTTATCGGCGCAGTTACCGGGAATACAGATGCCGGACGGAACACAGTTTAATACATGGGAATATAAAATCCCCGCGACGGTGACGGAAAACTATGGCGCGGTAAACGTACAATTTTTTGTGTACGGAGATACGGGCGGAACGGGCGGACAGATCGCCTCGGCTATGTCGTCATTCGAGGTGGAAAAAGGCGTGCCTATCACTTTACCCGATCCGACGGATGATTATAACACGCTCTTGACGCAGATTCTTTCGACTTTATCGCAACTGCAAGGATTTTATGATGGCTTGAATACCGAGGTGGAAGAGTTACAAACAAGCGTGAGAGGACTGCAAGGCGAAGTATCAGGGATTCAAATCGATTTGGAACAGGTACATACCGATTTAGGGAATAGGGTGGAAAAAACGACTCTGACGTATTCCCTATACGGTACGGATAAAAACGGAAACCAGGCGATCATACCCTACGGAACAACGGGCTTGGGGAATTCTATACCGCAATATACGGCGGATGGCGAAATAAGAATTCCCGCGTCGCCGACTCAATCTTATTATGCCGCAAATAAAGGTTATGTGGACAAAGGCTTACAAGAGAAATTAGATAAAACAGGCGGTGAGATTCACGGGGATTTGCTTGTCGGTGGAGAGTTGCGGGTGCTGGACGATACGATCATCATAGGAAATTTGACAGTACAGGGGACTACGATCACGGAAGACGCGGAAACGATCATGTCGAAAGCGAACGTTATTGTGACGAACTCGGAAGGCGCGCCTTTAACGCAGTTAAGCGGCATAGGAATCCGAACGAACGCCACGTTGGTTTACGGGATTATGTACGACCCCGGGGATGATACGGTGAAGCTGGGCGAGGGAACGCTGGACGCAAACAATGAATTTACGTTCAACAGCGGCGAAGGGACAGCGGTAGCGACACGTGCGGACAGCGCTATGTGGACGAACGGGCATTTATCTATGTGGAACGCTGCCGAGTACCGATTTGTAGATAGCGGTATTGCGGCGGATAATGTGGTCACCGTAAATACCGCGCAGCAGATCACGGGCGCAAAAACATTCGCGCAAGCGGTACGAGTGGGGACAGGGAATGTTTATGCGTCCTATTATACCGGCGGCGTAATCTGGCGGGATTCTATGGGAAATGACCATGCAAACATATTTCCGGCGGGTAGCGGCACGCTTGCTTTAACGAGCGATATTCCCACAGACTATGTCACGCAGGAAGAATTTGAAAAAGCGCAGCGTTCCATCGAAGATATTTACACGATATTAGGACAGACGGTGATACTGTGGCAGTCGTTGACGCAGGAATACACGACGCGGGAAACGGCGGCAGGCTTGGATATTATAGACGGGGCGTTGACGGAGGTCAAAGAAATCCGAGGGAAAACGGTTGCTACGGAGAATTTGATACCGTTTCCGTATGCGGAAACCACAAAAACGCAGAATGGAGTTACGTTTACGGTAAATAGCGACGGGACAATTACCGTAAACGGGGCAGCAACTAAAAATACTTCCTTTTTTCTTGTTTTTGAAAATCCTACAATGTGTCTTAATCTTCGAGCTGGGGAAAACTATACTTTGTCAGGCTGTCCAAAAGGCGGAAGTGATACTACTTTCAGCATGTATGTTCAGGACCTTTCCTACACTCAATCAATAATCGACTATGGGAACGGAGCGACAAAGGCGATATCTTATACGCAATACTATGCGTTCATTCGCATTGCGGAAGGCTACACTGCAAACAATCTCGTATTCCGTCCAATGCTCAACGCAGGCACCACCGCAAAACCTTACAGCAAGTGGTTTGCGGGGCTGAAAAATGCGAGATTCGAGAAAATCGTCAGCACGGGGCGAAATTTGATACCGTATCCATACGAGGAAAGCACAAAAACAGAAAATGGTATTACATTTACCGTAAATTCGGACGGCTCGATTACAGCGAACGGAACGACAACGGTGAACCCAAGTATATTCAACGTTGCGAAAATATCTTTAAATGCAGGAACTTATGCTTTAAGAAGCTTTGCTAATGTTGAAAATGCAGGTGTCTGCCAATTTTATATTGATATTCCATCCGAGCCAAATGACAGAACTGGCAATGGTGTAACCTTCACATTACAAGATGATATTGTAAACAAAAATGTAAATATTATAGTTGACCCTAGTCAAACAGTAAATAATCTTATATTTAAGCCCATGCTTCAATTCGGCACGACAGCCACCGCCTACGAGCCGTACATCTCCGACACTCTTTCCGCTGAAACGCCTATCGAGTTAGCCGAATATGACGTAGCCTATCCTGAAACGGGGGAAACGAAACGACAGAGTAATACTTTGACGTTTGACGGGACGGAAGCATGGCATCTTACAGCTCAGCCGGAAGGATATTTTTTAATGGCGATTGGAATAAATCCTCATGCAGCTGAATCGAGCGGAGATATAATATCGAATTACGGCGAAAACTCCACCCCCGCAGGTGCTCCAAACAACGATTTTGGTTTCTACATTGCAAATGCGGACAAATCTGCACTTGTTATCTGGTTTAACAATAATTTTTATCCAAATGTAACGGATCTTTCTTCCGCGAAATCCCAACTTGCCGCATGGGCAGAAGCAGGCGACCCTTTGACCGTGACTTATAAGACAGCCGAAGCTACCACCGAAGTGACGCCGTTTAATAAATCCCGTTATCAAGCCTGGGACGGAGGCAGCGAAACAATCTATCAAGGGACTAACGATAATAGCGAGTACGGCGCGGAGAACACCGTCGTGCAAAATTACGCAACCAAACGAGGAGGTACAACTGAATGATGAAACAACCTATATTCGGCAAACCCCGAGTCCTGCCGTTGGAGAAAAATGAGGTATTGAAGAATACGGACGCGGAGATAGACCATTTGCGGATATTGAGAAAGCCGCTGCTGGATGCGTTCGATATTTATAAATCCAACGTCTATTACGGGATCTTATCGGAAACGGACGGGGAACATACGGAAATCATGGCATGGTACAATCAGCTGTGCGACACGGAGAACCCCGAAGGTCTGAGGGAGGCGATTGAGAACGTGCCCGCGAAAATAGAGAAGTATCTGAGGTAAAGAAAATATGGAAAATTACAGAACAGCGGAAAAGGCGTTAAAAGTCGGTTATGAAAACATTATAGTCCTGCATCATAACATTGTTTCGAAAAACTTTCCTTCCGACCATAAGAACATGGAAAAATATTATGAGTTGGCATTGGATTGCGCGGACAGTATCATCGAAAACGGCATCTCCATCGGAATCCCGGAGGTATCTATTACGGAAGCCATCGAGGAGTTTGAAGCGTTGCCGATTCGGGAATACCCCAAAGCAGAAGCCTATGCGTTGGTACAGGAAATATTCAACGAGATCATAGTCTTGCTTGCGCAGGCGAAGACGGAAGCGGAAGTACCCGACTACATAAAAAATCTGATAGAGGAATGGCAGCAGAAATTCGACCTGGAAGCGAATTATAAAATAGCGCACCTTCTCGCGGCGGAAAAAGCGGAGGGCAGGGAATGAAAGTTTATTTGAAATATCACGGGATAGGCAGGTTTGCAGAGCCTGCCTTTTCCATTGCCGACAATCCCCTTGAACTCGATTTTGAGGGGATAAAAGGGCTTTCGGGAGAGTTTATTTTGCTCTATCGGATAAACAGTCAGACGGAGAAGAAAATTGCGCTACGGGCTTGTAAAACGACGATACCGATTGAAGAGTTAAAAGCGGGGCAGTTCGACGGAAAGGTGATTCATTGCGTGCGCGGGATCAAGGTGTCCGAGTACGATATAGAGCCGTTGGTGTTAAAAGACATCGACGGCAAATTTTTTGCCCACGGTATGCTGACGGACATAGAAAACACCGTCGCGGGCCTGGTAAAAACCACGCGGGCGCAGAGCGAGGAAATAAAGGAACTCAAAACCGCTTTGGCAGAGGAAATCAAAGCCAAAGAGGAAGTCCTGGCAAAAATGAAAGCGTATGCCGATAACGGCGCGGAAGTAACATTTTAAGGAGAAAGAAAGATGAAAAAGAAAAGATTATGGAACGTGTTGATCGTGGCGGTATTGATTGCCTTTCTGGGCGTTTGCCTGGGCTTAATCTTCGGGTTTCGTTCGGCGGACGTCATGACGACGAAAGCGGAGGAAACGTCTATTGAAAGCCCGCAGGAGAGCGTAGAATCGCCTACAAGCGACGATAATTCCGCAGGCGGAGAAACACCCGAGGAGGACATAGGCTTCGATTTGGACGCGTTTTTGGAATGGGTGCAAAAGTACGCGGACGAAGCGGGAATCGGCGACGAATACGCAAAGGCGGTGGAAGCGATTAAAGCCGCCGCTTCCGAAAAGCAAGTGACGATTTCCACGGTGGCAAGCGTGGCACAACTTGCCGTGTTCCTCGTCTATCTGATTTACACAAATGTCAAAAACGGGAAACTCAAAAAGCAGTTGAAAGAGGTATCGGAGAAGTTGGATTTACAGCTTAAAGGCACGAACGGACTGATCGACGAATCGAACGCGAACGGGGAAACGGGACAGTCTACAAAACAGGAAGTGGAAGCGCTGACAAAGGCGGTGTCGCATTTACTGACGGGATTCACGGTGTTGACCGATCGGTTTAATATCGGCGCGGAGAGCAAAGAAGCGGTGAAGCGTGAATTTAACCGTGCGGCGCGGGAGATCGACGGCGAGAGCGTGAAGGAGAAAGCCGATGAAGAAGATAAAGCACTCTAAGGAGTGGTACTATAACGCAAGACTGATCGCGTATTGGGTGGGCATGGCGCTGTGCGTCGTGCCTACCTTGATAGCGGGTTTGCTGAAATTGCCCGTAATAGCGGTAAAGGACGCGGACAGTACGCTGTCCGGGGTGTTCGTGGTATGCGTGGTGTGCGCGGCTCTGCCGCTTTATAAGGCGTTGCTGAAAGTGATCAAGAGTCCGAACGCGGCAGTGATTTGCTGGGTGTTGTTCGGGCTAATGGCGCTTGTCAATTCCATGGAGAAGCAGACGATAGAGGGCTTGACGTTTGTCTTTGCGTTCGCGGCAATCGGGAATACGCTCGGGGCGGTCTGTTTTAAGCTGTCCAAGGAGTTTGAGGAGCTGTGGCGGCATTGCGGGCAGGTGGAAGTGACGAATCTGAACGGAGGTAACAAATGATAGATCCGATCGAGATAAAGAAACCGGAACAAATTATTTACGCGCCCGTGATTAAGCCGAAAAAGAGTATCAACGCTTTCGTGAATGGCGTGCTTATCTCTACCGCCGTGTCTATATTCCTGGCAATGCTGGCGACTTATTTTGTAACGCTGTGTTTTGACGGGGAAATCGGGGTAAAAGATTTTTCCGTCAATTGCGTGTGGCTAATGGTGGGGAGCTACTCTTTGGGCACGGTGACGAAGAAGATAGCGACCAATAAAGCGCATATGACGGAAGGCTTTACAGAGGTGCGGGAAACCGCTGATAAAAAGCTGAAAGAACTGCGTGCACAGGGTTACGGGGCAAGAATTGCGGAATATTGCAGAAACTATGAAATCACCGAACAGAATAACGTCCGAAAGGTAATTTGTCTGAATTATAACCTTGACTTTTCTGCATACGTCGAAAAATATGCAGGCAAAACCCTGCGGGAGATACGCGCTCAATATCCGAACGATTTATTGACCGACGGACAGAAAAAAGCGATACGGAAAGCCAATAAAGTGAAAATCCATCACTATGACCCCGACTTCTTAAGATGGGAGGAAACCGCCAAAGCCTACCGCTCGCCGTCGGAAGCCTACCGCGCGGACGTGGCGAACAAGATAAACAGCGTTAATTCGATCGTGACAAATATTATTTCTTCCCTGTTCGCCTGTTCTATCGGAGTGGACCTGCTGATGAATTTCAACAAACAAACGGTAATTATGGCATTAATCAAGGTGGCGTTTATTATCATCAACGTAGCGAATAAGTTTATTTTCGCATGGCAGAACACGACGGTGACGGAATGCAACCGCTATCGCTTAAAAGCGTCGGAAGCGGATAATTTTCTAGACTGGTGCAAGGCGAATCCGCCGAAAACCAAAGCGAGCAAAGAGGAGAGCGTATGATTACAATATTCTTGATTTGGCTCGTGACCGTGCTCGCTTCACATGATTATGAAGATTGATGAAAACCCGACAGGGCAAGCGATACTGCTTTGTCGGGTTTTTTTCCCCTCAACTGCAAAGCTCAACAGAAACGAAAAAGCGGCTCCAAGGAACCGCAATTTAAGTGATAACGACAGAAGAAATTTTTGTGGTGTAATTGTGGTGTAAGTGCTGCAGGCCTTATAAATAAAGGACTGTACGTGTGAGGTCTTGGGTTCAAGTCCTGTCATCCGCACCAAATATGCAGATTGTCGAATAAAAATTCGGCAATCTGCTTTTCTTGTGCTCGTTTTGAATAGAAAATGAATAAAATTGGACGTTTTTATACGTTTTCGGCATTGTTTGTGGTGTAAATTGTGGTGTAAAAATTGCCCTCAAACCCGTTAAAAATCAAACAAAACCTTGTCCATTTGCTCTTTCATGAACTCGTCGGAAAAATGTGTATAAACTTGCCCTACGAGCCTTTCGGGGCTATCGCCCATCCATATATCGACAATATCGGGGCGCACGTATTCTTGACATTTGGTTGCGAACGTATGACGTAAAGAATATTGAGTGATGCCTTTATCAGAAAAAATTTTCTTGAAAATGCGGTTTAAGGTTTGAGTGTTTACCGACGGCGCAAAACTCTTCGAAAAGTCCAGCTTTCCCTTTATCCTATCGGATATAGGGATTTTTTTATACTCGATTTTCCCGTTTTTACGTTTTGCGTTTCGTCCGACAAGGAAATCGCCTTCTCTATGTACTGTGGGCAACTCGCAGGGACGAAAACCAAAATACAGCATTATCAGGATCGGCTGCTTGTATTCTATATATTCTTTGGATTCCAAAGCGATCAATAAAAACCTGACTTCTTTGTTGGTTAAATTTCGTCTGTTCTGTCGTTCCACCTTTTTGAAAGGAATAAGCGTAACGGGATTGCGAGGAATAAGACCGCAAAGGTTGGCATACTTGAAAATCGAGTTTGCTACAATTCGAGTATCCTCATAGAGGCGTCCCGAAAGTTCGGAAAAGATTTTATCAAGGTCAATGGTTTTTATATTGATAATAGCTTGTCCGTGGAGAGGTGGAAATAAAAATCGATCATAGTAGCTTCGATAATTCAAATAGGTGCGTTCACAAAGCTTGGTTTTTTTATAGGTAAACCATTCTTCGGAAACTCCTTCAAAAGTGTTCTCTCGCACAGCTCTTTCCGCTTTCTTTTGATATTTCTCTATTTCTCCCGGCTCTGTCTTTTCTAAGAACTTCTTTTTTGCTTCCGCCAAATTTTTGGAAGAAGCAGTGATATAGTATCCATTTCTTCTGTACTGAATTTCGTAATAAAATCCGCGTTTTCCGCTTGGTCTTTTTACGATATGGGCTACAAGCCCGTTAGCGATAAATTCTTTCTTAAAGCTTTTCGACATTCTTGACATTGAAATCTCCTTCATGGTAAATTTCAATTCTGCCGTTATCGATTTTTGTTTAGAAGATATGGTAGCCCCGCATTCCAAGTCGTCAATTTTTTCTGCAAAAGTCGCCAACTCCTGGGCTAACTTAATAGCTTCTTTGCGTTCCTGAACCAACATAAGCCGCGCTGTCAACTGTACTAAATCGTCTGAAAGTTTCATCTTTCCACCTCTTTTTATCTTTGAAAACAAACATTTGTTTGCCTTCAATAAGAGTATAGCACAATATATATGACAGACGTATGCCTGTTTTAAAAAATAGTTTGAAAAAATTTTAGAAAAATTATTTTTTGTCGGGGGCTTTGGCGATTTCTTCAATCATGACGAGCATTTTTTCGGCAAAGGCTTCGCCTTTCACTCGTTCAAGTTCGTTGAAGGCGTCGAGTCTACGCCATTCTTTCTCGCTTAAATAGGTAGGGTGCCGTCCTACGCCCAGCGCCTTGTCCTCGTCCGACCATTCAAGAGGGGGCGATGAAAGTCCAAGAGCTTCTTCAATAGCTTGTACCGTATCAATCCGCGGCGTCTTGGTAAATCCTCTAAAAATATCTTCAACTGTACGCTTTGAAACTCCTGATTTTTCAGAAATGATAGAATAATTAAAATGCAACTCTTTCTTTTTCTGTTTCCATAATTCTAAGTTCATAAGGTACCTCCTAAAAGTATTATATAAAAAACCACAGAAAATTTCAACTTTTTTCATTAAAACGCTTGACAAGCACAGAAATATGTGCTATTATACATTTAGAAAACACAGAAAACTGTGTAGTTTATACCGAAAGGCTGGATAAAGTTTTTTATATGCTATAATTCTGTCACAAAGAAAGATTTATGAGAAAAAAAGTCGAATTGTAGCATAAAAACGCTTGACTGTCAAGCGTAAGAAAATTTTGAAAAGGAGGTGCGAACGATGAACCCCATAGAGTTATTGAAAAAGTATGATATTCCTCAACCGCTTTTGGCGAATGAAATGGGTATTACGCGGCAGGCGTTAAATTTGTGGTTTTCGGGGAAAGTAACTCCAAAGCCGAGAAGCATGAAGCGGATTGCGGAAGCGATGAAGCGTTTAGGCGCTGATACCAACGAAATTGAAGTATATAAAGCCTTTATAAGTTAAAAACAACAGACGAAGTAATCGCGTGTTTTAAGAGCAAAGAATAAAGGCCTTGGGCGAAAGGAGAAATTATGACGAGTGAAGAATTTAAGAATTTAGAAATAGGCGATTGGGTAAGAGAGAGCGATGAACATTATGATAAAAATGTTATTTTCGCTCCTGTACCTTATAGAGGAAGAATGCGAGGACGGGTAATCGTGAAAAAAGAGGGTGAATGTTTTGAGCTTAAAACCTATGATATTTTCAACGAGCATGTTATAGGGGTTGGTGACGTTTGTTACAGAGATTTTGAGATTGAGGCAAAACAAAAAGACGAGAATAACATTTTTCGAGCAAAAATCACTCCTGAAGAATTGGAATCGGCAGCACAACCGCTTGTAGAACTGTTAAGAAAAAAAGGTCACCCACACATGACTGTGTTAGTGACCGACTGGAACGTAGAACTTGTTGAAGCTCTTAAAGGTATTCCTATGCCATATGAAGATTAGCGTTTACTATTGTATGAGTAAATGCAAAGAGGCATTAAAAGTAACAACAAATTGGCATACAGAACCTTGTGTAAGTTGCAAACATAATCCGTATGTTGTTTCGCAATTGTGGAAATGGAACGGTATGGAATGGGTTAAAAATGTTACGGACTGATATGGAAGAAGAATGGCGAACAGTTGAAGAAAATCCATTGTATCAAGTTAGTAATTTAGGGAAAGTTCGTGTAATAGAGCGAACCCAAAAATGTGGAAAGAATGGTAGGAGTTATAGAACTTATCCGTCACAAATAATGTCAACATTTTTACACGATAACGGAAAAGGAAATAAAAATGTCGTTGTGCAAATGCGTGACGGGAAAAAGCAAATTCGTCGTAGTGTTGCGAAACTCGTCCTTTTGGCTTTTGTTGGGAAGCCGCCTAAAATGGCAAAACAACCGATACACATAGATGGAAATCCATTTAATAATTGTCTATCAAATTTGAAATGGGATGTTGACAAATCCTACTATTTACCCATCAATGAAAGAGCCCGCGAATTGTTTTATACATATGCATATCGATTTATAAAGGCGTATATCCGCATGAAAAATATTAAACATATAATTTTTTTGTTTTTAGAAAAAGATGATTTTATGCAAGAATGCGCTATTCGGATATGGAATGTAATCGACTGTTACGACGAATCGCATTGTAGTTTTAAGAGATTTGTATTTATAAAATGCGAGTGGGTATTCAAAAAAATGTATAAGAAATATGCAAGGCGCAGAGAAATTGCGCCTATGAAAAATATTGAAAGCGAAATGGTGACAGAAGATACCCCACTTGATTATATTAAAGAATTATCATACGAGGAACATTTTTATGGGGATAACTAAACTAAGAGTTTTTGAGAATTATTTATGGGAAAGAGAGCTTTCTCAAAATACAATAAAGTCATATATTGACCATGTATCAAAATATTTTAATACTTACGAAGAAATCACGAAAAACAACCTAATAGAATGGAAGCGAAAACTTCTGGAAAAAATGAAACCCAAAAGCGTAAATCATTATATAACGGCGATGTCGGAATATTTGAAATTTATCGGGCGCTCCGAGCTTGTGTTAAAAAAAGTGAAAGTACAAATGCGTAATACGGTTGAGAATGTTATTTCTCGTGAAGAGTTTGATAAACTGCTTAGAAGTCTTAAAGATGACGGGAAAATAAAAATGTATTACATATGTCTTTTCCTTGGAAAAACGGGAGCCCGAGTGTCGGAATTAAGAAAATTTAAGAAGAGCGATTTATTAAGGGGATATGCTGAAATTCCGACAAAAGGAAAAATTCGACGTGTTTATTTTTGTGACAGTTTAAGAAGTGAAGAAGTATTTTTATTTTTTTCCGCGTTAAAAGATGAGGATTATCTTTTTCAAAATCGTTTCGGGGAGCAGATTACCACGAGAGGAATTGCACAACAACTAACAAATTATGCCCATAAATACGGTATAAACGAGAGAGTAATGCACCCGCATAGTTTTCGACACTTTTTTGCTATTGAGTTTTTGAAACGGGACAAAGATATATCACTACTCGCCGATTTAATGGGGCATAGTTCCATAAATACTACGTCGATTTATTTAAGGCTAAATCAATCTCAACAAATGGAACGATTAAATAATGCGATGAACTTTTAATCACTCAAGGGAGGGCAATTAAAATGTTACATAACGATAATATAGAAAACGGAATGTTGAAGTTTTGGGAGAAGGTAACGGACGAAGAAACAGGAGAGACATGGGAAAGAGAAGTCCCCACATGTCATTGTTCGGAGTGCAATAAGGCAATTTATGCAGACGATAATTGTTACGTAATGCCGAAGCTGTACGGGGAAGAGCCGTATATACTCTGCGAAGAATGTATCGACAGTTATGTGGCATACGGACGGGAAGCGGCAAACGCGATATTAAGAGCGAGGAGAAAGGCACAATGACGGAAGAGGCGAAAGAAACAAGCGTGAAGCTGACGGGAGACATAAAAGAAGTCATGGAAGATTTACATCGGCACCGCGGGTTGACGTTGTGGGAGTATATCCGTTTGAAGCGATTGGAAAGCGCGGAAAAATCCGCGCTGGAAGAAATCTGTCGGAGGGAAGGCTAATGACGATATATGAAATCGAGCGCGGGATAGAGGAGTGCGTCGATGAAGAGACGGGAGAAATCCTTGACTATGAGAAACTCGACATGCTTCAAATGGAACGTGACAAGAAAATCGAAAACATAGTGTTTTTAATCGAAAATACAGAGAACGAGATAGAAGGCTTGAAAAGGCAGGAAGAAATCTTCAAAGCGCGGAGAAAAGCGGCGGAGAAGAAACAGGAAAGCCTGAAAGGGTATCTCTCGCATGTGTTACAAGGGCAAAGGTTTGAGACAGTAAGAGCGAAAGTGACGTTCCAAAAAAGCACAAGGACAATAATTGAAAATCCAGCTCTAATTCCCGAGGAGTATAAGAAAACCGTCGTGGAAGAAAAGATAAACACAGACGCAATAAAAGCGGCAATAAAAGCGGGCAAGAGCGTGGAAGGCGCGAGGATAGAGGAAAGATATAACCCGCAAATAAACAGCGTCAGGAGGGCGGAAACATGAGCAAATTCAGGGTGTTAAAGCCAGAAGAAATAGAAGTGAAAGTGAAACAGGTAACGGAGAAAGGAGCAGTTGCCCTGATTTATAAGACATCCCGAGTAGATATGGACATACTCGACGAGACGGTAGGAGCGGAGAATTGGCAAAGCGAATATCAGGAAATCAAAGGTAACTTGTATTGCGGAATCGGAATCAAAGACGAGACGACGCAGGATTGGGTATGGAAATGGGACTGCGGAATCGAGAGCCGCAGCGACGGAGACGGAAACGAGAAGAAAGGGGAGGCCTCTGACGCATTTAAGAGAGCAGGAGTACAGTGGGGGATCGGGCGGGAACTGTATACCGCGCCGTTTATCTTTCTGCCGTTGGAAACGGTATCCAATGGGAAAGGATATAAATTGAAGAATCCGTTTTCGAGATTTGACGTAAAGGAGATTGAATATACGGAAAGCCGAAAAATCTCGAAGATAACAATCGTAGATGAACGCGGGAAAAAGGTATTCGAATACCCCAAGGAAGCGACGAACGGGACAGAGAAGCCGAACCAGACGGCGGAACCTGTAAGGAAAGCTGATGAGTTCAAACGATTGACGAAAAGCGAGCTGGTGCAGGTTTACGGGGTAAAGAACGCAGAAGCAACGCTTGCGGCGTTGGAAAAGAAACTTGGCGTAGCGTTTAAGGATTGGGACGCGGAAACGACGGAAAAAGTGCGCGAAACCCTCGAAAAGATGAAGAAAAAGAATACCGAGGAAATGGAAAAATATCGTAACGAACCAGATGACGATTTACCGTTTTAAGGAGCGGCAATGATAAAAGGAAAGATAATCGATATAAACGCAGACGGAAGCGCGATAATTCAAGCACCGATAGACCCGTACATATTGACGCACCGAAAGGTGAAAGAATGTTATGTAGATTTTATCGACAGCCGCCCGCTGTCGGATAAGCAAAGGCGAATGTGCTATACGTTGATGAAAGCGATTGCGGATTGGAGCGGAGAGACCCAGGAAGGCACGAAAACGGCTTTGAAATTAGAGTTTTGGCAATCGCATGTAGAAACGCTCGGGGATAAGATATTTTCCCTTTCAAACGCGCCCATGAGCCTTGTGGCAGAGTTTCAGAGATATCTGATAGACTTTATCCTTTCGAACGACGTGCCGCTGTCGTTCCCGTTGCTAAATTATGTGGACGATATCGCAAACTATACGTACATGTGCCTTATCCATAAAAAATGCTGTATTTGCGGCAGGAGGGCAGACTTGCACCATATAGACGCGATCGGAATGGGGAACGACAGGGCAGAAGCGCATAACGTGGGGAGAGAGGTAATGAGTCTTTGTCGGGCGCACCATACGGAGATACACACGATAGGCAAGGCAGCGTTTATGGAGAGATATCACCTCGAAGGCGGGGTGACTGCAGATAATACGATCTGCAAAATTTACGGGTTAAAGAGGTGAGTATGAAAAACAGCTTTGTATTATACACCGAATACGCTAAGCATATCGGATTACTAAGCATGGAACAGCGCGGGATACTGTTTACCGCCGTAATGAATTATGCGACAGGTATCGAGCTTCCAAAAATGGAGGCGGCAACGGAAATGGCGTTTTCGTTCATCAAGGAACAGCTTGACCGCGACGATGAGAAATATAAGGAAACATTAAAAAAGCGCAGCGAAGCGGGTAAACGGGGCGGACGCCCGAAAACAAATGCTTTTGACGACAGAGACAAAAAAACAGATGAAATCACCGAAAAGCAAACGAAAGCAAAAAAAGCAAATGCTTTTTCTGAAAAACAAAAAAACCCTGTAGATGTTGATGTAGATGATAAAGAAAGATTGATTGATAATCAATCGAAAGAAAACAATCAAACAATCAAAGAGACTGGAAACGACTCTTTATCAGCCTTCCTGAAAGCGTATCCAGCGATAGAGGTGGATATAAGCTCTACAGCGCAACTTTACGGAAAGGATTTTGAGCTCCTATCGGAAAAGTTTTCAGAGAGTGGTTACCTACGGGATAAAACCAATTCATTGAGTTGGGTATGCAGAAACTATACGGACATCATTTGCGATAAGTACAAGGGATCGACGATCCCGAGGGTGGAAAGCAAGCGTCCGATCAAAACGGTTTTATGAGGAAACAAAATGGGATTTCGTACATACACCGACATCGCGGATTTCAGAATCGACGAGAGCCAATATTTGAAAACAGGGATAGAGAAGCTGGATAAAGCGATTTTAGGGTTAGGATTGGGCCAGCTGGTGATCATCACGGGAACGAGAGCGGGCGGAAAAACGACGCTGACGGGACAACTGACGTGTAACTTTATCGACAAGGGATATTCAGGATTGATTTGTTCGTTTGAAATGGCAAATCCGCGGTTGAAGAATTGGTTGACACTTCAGGCGTTAGGTTCGGAAAATCTGCGGGGCTATACGACCTCGACGGGGAAAGAGTTGTTCTACCCGCGAACGAAAGAAGTCAAAAAAGCGGTTGACGATTGGATTTCTTCCAAGTTGAAAGTTTACGACAACGCAATCTTCGACGCGGAAAAAATCTGCTCGGATATCAGCGAGGAAATCAAGAAAAACCCAAAGATCAAGTTTGTTATCCTGGATAACCTGATGAAGATCGAGCTTGACGGAATGCGTGAAAGCAAGTGGGAAGCACAGAGCCAGATCGTAAAAAAACTTCAGCACTATGCCCAGCGGAAAAATATCTGCATTATCTTGGTAGCGCACCCGAACAAAGTAAAGACGCTGCCAAGGATCGAGGACGTAGGCGGGAGCGGGGATATCATAAACACAGCCGACACGGTATTGCTTGTCCATCGGGTAACGGAGGATTTCAAAATCCGTGCAGGCGAATACTTCGGCTGGAAAGAAGGAAATCCCGCGCTGGAATACTCAAACATTATCGAAATCGCAAAAGACCGAGAGTTCGGAGACGACGACAGTATGGTAGGGGTATATTTCGACCCGAAATCCAAGCGTTTTTTGAATAGGCGCGACGAGGTGATCCGTTACGGTTGGGACGTGAGTCCGACGCAGGAGCGGCTGAAATTCGGAAGCACAACCTTGACGGAAGTAGAGGACGGGGAGGAGCTGCCGTTTTAGGAGGAGGAAATGAGCCAAAAAGAATACAGCGTAACGGATCTATGCGAAGTTTTGCGGCTGGCGTTTGCAAAGAATAATCAAACGTATTTCGGCTATGCGTGGCGTGAAAAGCTGGGGGAGTTTCTGGAAGAAGAAAGCCGATACGCGCGGCTGGTGGATTGGCTGAACGAGAAGATCGAGTTCCACGGCAGCGTAATCAATCCATTGGGCCCGGCGGAAAACGGCGAAGAATTTGAGGAAACGTATCTGAAAGAAATCCAAGACTATGCGGTGCTGATACATCTTCGGGATTTGCTTTTGGACGATCGGACGACGCGGCAAATGCGGGAAAACATAGAGAAATGGCTGTGTAAGCGATACAAGATACGTTATTGGGGCGAATATTTTGACGGATACATGTAGGAGGCAAAACATGAGCGAAGAGATGAAAAAGAAGCTGTTGGAGCTGATAGAGGAATATCGAGATAAGGCGCAAGGGCATGCCAAAGGGAGTAAGGCGCAGGTGATGTATGCGTCATATGCGGAGGGATTAAGGCGGGCGATCACGGAAATCGGGAAGGAGGCTACCTATGACGCAGAATGAGGAAATATTAAGGCACTTGCTGACATATGGAAAAATCACGAGCCTGGAAGCGATGAACAAATACGGGATTATGCGGTTAGGGGCGCGGATATACGACCTAAAAAAGCAAGGCTATCCGATAAAGACCTACTTGCGGGTCGGGAAATCTCGTAACGGGGAAAGCATGGTATTTGCGGAATATCGGCTGGAGCGGGTAGAAGAAGCGCGGAGGCGGTGGAGATGAAATTCGTCATAGAGGGTCGCCCGCAGGGAAAAGCTCGGGCACGGACATTCTACAATAGTCGGTTAGGCAAAATGCAGAGTATAACTCCTGAACAGACAAGAAGCTATGAGGATTTAATCCGTTGGAGCTATAAAGCGGCGGGCGGTACATATCTGGGGAAAGGGCAGTTTACGGTGGCTATAAGAGCGATATACGAGGTTCCCGCGTCTTATCCCAAGAAGAAGCGAGAAGCGGCGCTGAGGGGCGAAATACGGCCTTGCGTGAAGCCTGACGTGGATAATATCACAAAGGTTGTCTTGGACGCATTGAACGGGGTTGCGTATCTTGACGACAGCGGGGTGATAGCCGTGACGGTAGAGAAAGAGTACGGAGAAGCGGCGCGGGTGGAAGTGGAGCTGAACGCGATTTGAAAAAGAACGCTTCGGTGCGCGCGTGGTGAATAAAAAGAAAAAGGAAACAGTTAAGTTTTGCGAGATAGAGCAAAACGGAAAACAAGGCTGATACCCGAACCCCGTTCGCGCACATGAACGGGAAGTAGGAAAAGGAGAAGAAGAAATAGTCCCGAAAGGTTGTGATCACTATTTTAAAAATGGTGCAATGTGTTGTCAATCAATTATATTTTTGATTCTTGACGACCTCGTGAAGGAGGTGTGCGGTGACTAAAAGAGAAGCGGCGATTGTATCGGCTTATACAGGGTTTTTAATCGGGGACTTTTCCGATATGCACAAATATATTGAGGAAAAACTGGGCAGATCCGTTTGGACTCATGAATTAGCAGATATAAAAATTCAAGAAGAAATCAAACAAAAATCCAAGGAAGATTTTATCAACATCGAGGTGTGCGATGATTGAACAGGAACAGATTGAAGAAATGGCGAAACTTATAGACGGAAGCGAATGTCCCAGTGAGAAGTGCCCGAAAATGGATAAAGAACAAGTAAAAGCTTTTGGGGCTTGTAACATCCATAGGGCGCAGATACTCTATAACGCAGGCTATCAGAAAGCCGAGGAAGTGCGGAAGGAAACAGCGCGGGAGATATTCGAGTATATAGTTAAAAGCGGTGTGATAAACGTTGCGCCAGATACAATAAAGATGTTTTTTAAAGAGCAATACGGTGTGACGGCATTCATCGAGGAGGGCGAGGAATGATAGACAAAAAAATTTATTCGGGCTGGGCATTTACCGAAAATTCGACTGAAAAATCCGCAATGAATAAAGAAATTTACAAAGAATTAAGGACAAAATACTCGGTTAAGCGGCTATTCAAGGAAGAAGAATGCGCCCGTGAAGAGGTAATTAATAGTAATGATTTTGTTTTTGAATTAATCAGAACCTATTATGCAAGAACGCGTTACCGTGTTTTGAAATGTCCGAAAGAACTTACTACAACCGAGAAAGCGCTTATAATAGATGACGGTAATCTTCCATTCGGATATTTATCAAAAGAAGAGTACATTGATATTCTTATAGATTAAGTTGTCGGAGGAGAAAAAATGAAAATCTGTAAGAATTTAACGAAAGAAAATCCCGTTGACGAATTTATCTGCTCGGAATGCGGGTTTATGACAGATGATTTTTCCCGAACTGAAATTGATGAAGACATTGATGACGGGATTTGGTATGAGGATAGAACACGCCGCGAATTTGAGATAAAGTATTGCCCGAATTGTGGGGCGAAGGTGGTAGAGGAATGAGCGAGTATAAGAGATTGACGGATAGTAAAACGGCAAAAGCCATGAAAGAAAACGGGAATACTACAAATCCATATTATATCTATCTTGCCGAGTTGGAGGACAAACTCGAAGCTGGGAAGCTGGTAGAGTTGCCGTGCGAGGTGGGAGATACGGTGTATTCGGTAGGATTGGTTTTCAGTGACGGCTATGAATTTGATAAAAAGGGGCATGAAACGCCCGTACATTCTTCGGGGTGGCGAATAATGAAAACAGAAGTTACCGCAAAAAATATTTATAGGATTTGTGACGGGTGCGTAAATAAAAGGGCTTTCCTCACCCGCGAAGCCGCAGAAGCACGGTTGAAAGAATTGGAGGCGATAGAGAAATGAATCGAATACACTTAATCGGAAATTTAACAAGAGATCCGGAGTTCTCGGAAACGGCGGCAGGAGTCGCGGTGTGCAAGTTTTCCATTGCAGTCGGGAGAGCATACGCCGACCAGAACGGGGAAAAGCAAACGGACTTTTTCAATTGCACAGCCTGGCGCGGTCAAGCGGAAAACATAGCGAAATACTGTGCGAAAGGAAACAAGATAGCGGTAGTCGGGAGTATGCAATCCCGCGCTTATGAAGACAGGCAGGGCGTAAAAAAGACGGCGTGGGAAGTGCAAATATCGGAGATAGAGTTTTTAAGCCCTCACGAAGCGCAGGAGAAGGGAAACGAGCCGTCGCGAGGAAACACCAAAGGACAAGCGAAAAACGCAAGGAAGCCCGTTTTAACGGCTTTAGACGGGGACGACGATATCCCGTTTTAAGGAGCAGCAGACATGCGAGCGAGATTTGATACGGTAACGGATAATTTGAAAAGAGGGACGGTGCATACGATTTACGCGCCGACGGAAGAAGCAGAAATCTGTTTGACCTGTCCGTTGAAAGAGTGCAAAAATAGCGAATGCGAGAGGTTTAAGGAAGAGAAAAGAAAGCTGAAAGGGAAGTGAGGCGGAGATGAAACAGGGACACTATTTGACGATAGAAAAGGCGTTCAAGGGCTACAAGAGGAATCTTGCTGCCCTTAGAAGCTATCCGTATCCATACGTTTCGGGGGTGGATTATTCAAAACCAAGAGTGACGGGGGACGGATATAAAAACGGACAGGAACAAATGATTTGGTCTTGCATAGATAAAAAAGACGATTTGGAGAAACAGGTGCGCCTGGTGGAGGAAGTCGTAAGGTGGTTTGAGATAGAAGGCTATGGGCGTGAGAGATACATAAAATATCGGTATTTCAAGGGCGCAACAAACGTTAAGGTTTGTTATGAGATAGGGATATCGGAAAAGACGGGGAAGAACTGGAAACGAGATATTTTTTACAAGGCGGAAGCGATTGCGGAGAATATCGGAATATTTCAAAAAAGTGAAAATGGGTAAAAAGATTGCCCTTTTTTGCTGTTTTAATGTGATATAATGGTAACATGGGAAAGGAAGAGAAAGCTTTTCCCGGAACAAAAGCCCACCCTGAGGCGTTGCGTATCCCCTTGACGCGGCGCCTTTTTCGCGGGCAAAAGGAGTTGAGGCAATGTGAACGTAAGACAGCAGAAATTCTGCGACTATTATCTGCAATCGGGAAACGCAACGGAAGCAGCGATAAAGGCGGGATATTCGGAGAAAACGGCATATTCGATCGGGCAGAGATTGTTGAAAAATGTTGAGGTCAAAAATTATCGATTACAACACGCGCAGAGGGCTTCAAATGCCCGTATAGCGGACGCGAATGAAGTGCTTGAATTCTGGTCTAATACCATGCGAAACAGCGAGCTGGCATCCAAAGACAGGCTGAAAGCTTCGGAGCTGTTGGGAAAGGTTTTATTAATAGACGGACAGGAAAACGCAGACCGAGATATTCATGTGACTCTTAGCGTAGAGGACATGAGTGGAGGAGAAGATGGAGATTAAAAGCATTGTGCCTAAGCCGTTTTCTCCGTTGCTTTCTCCTTCGGTCCGTAAGATTGTAGAAGAAAGCGGCAGAACGTCGGGGAAGTCTACGACCAATGAAACCGTGGCTGTATGTAAAATGATGGAAAGCCGGAAGAACAACATTTGGTATTGCCGCGCGGAAAAAGGGGATATAAGAACGTCGGTTTTCAGTTCTTTTTTGGCAACGATTCAATCGTTGGGAGTAGAGAGATACTTTCAATATAAATTAAACCCTATGGAAGCGATTTGCACGCTGACGGGCGCTAAATGCTATTTCGGAGGGATAAACGGCAAGACACGGGATGATCTGAATACTACGAAGGGATTTGTGCCACAGGATAGAAGTTTGGCTATGTTCATCTTAGACGAAGCGAACGAGGCTAAGAGTTATCAACATATCCGTGCGGCAGAAACGACGGCGAATAAATTTTTAAAACCTGATGGAAAGATTATTTATGCTTACAATCCTCCCCCAAATCTTGGGCATTGGGCACATAGCTATTTTGGAAAGATGGTCGAGGACGGGGCGAAACGGATCTATACGACGTATAAAGACATTTATAAGCTGTTAAATTCTGCTACTATCGATGAGATACTGACGATGAAGCGGGACAATCCGCAGCAGTTCAAATATTGGTATTTAGGACAGAAAATCAGCCTTGAAGGATTAGTGCTTTATACGTTCAATCGAGAGCGAAACTTAATTTCATTAGATGCGTTTAAAACGGCTGTAAATCGTAACGGATACCAGCCGTTGTATATCATTTACGGAGTAGACAGCGGGGTAGTGAAAGATCCGACTGCCGTTTGTGCGTGGGGGATTTTCCCTGATGGGAATCTGATTAAACTATCAACGTTCTATCTCGATCCAAAAAAGGCGGGAGAGCCGATACCGAATACGATGCAAGTTTCGGAAATGGTGCGTTGGTATAACGACTTCTATGCGGAAATGGGGAGCTATGGAGTTATTCTTCCGGGACCGTATAATGAAGCGTGGGTGTTTGATAGTGCAGTGGTCACGCAGGATTTAATGTTGGAGTTCGGAAACAAAACAGGTTTTTTCTGCAAAGCGGTGGAAAATAAAAGCATAGAACGAGATATAAAACGTTTGCAAAACGGATATTTCCGCGGGGTTTTCAAAATTTTAGATATACCGTCGAATGCGCCGAGTCTTAGAGAACTCGGCACATTTTGTTATGACGAAAAAAACGAGATACCCGACGGGCAGGATGATCATACGATTGATGCGGATAAATACGCGACGGCACATTATTATTATGCCTATTTAAACAATTTCGGATAAGGAAGTGAGCACACATGGGATTTCAAATACCAGAATATTTAAAAAGATACTTAGAAAACACAAAATATAGAAAACCATTTGAAAATTTCGTCAATAATTCGACTTATTACGCACAGTTAAATTGGCAATGGATTTCCTATATGGAAACGGTAGTAAGACCGTGTATAGCCTATTCTACGGCGTCAGTAGACGGGGTGTATAATTCTTCGCTTTCCACTTCGACCGGAATGGCATTGGTAAAAGGAGCTACGCGCTTAATCACCGGGGATAAATTGTTTTTCCTGGGGAATGATGAAAGCTGCAAGTTTCTAAGCGATATATGGTCGCCTGGCGTTAACTTCAATAAATTTCTTACGCGGGCAATTTCTTTTATGTTAGCCGGAGGCACTTCGGTAATAAAGTGGAATCAGGATGAAAAAGGCAGGAATACGCTTTCTGCCTTTCGCATTGATAGAACATTAATTTCCACTGACGAAAACGGGGAAGTTACAGACGCGGTTTTCTTTGTCGCGTTGTTATCCACATTAAAAAATCGCGAGCAGCAGTCTACGTATTGGTTGGTGGAAGAAAGAAAATATAACGAAGACGGCAAGCCGGTACTAATTTATAAAGTATTTGTACGCGGTGGAATTGTAAACTCTCCTACGCTTCCTTCCCCCTATGAAATAGGAGCAGAGATAGAAAATCTGCCCAAGAATGTCCAGGAAGAATTGCGGCGTCTAAAAATAACGCGCTTAAATCAAGAAATTATACTGCCTACCTTTGATAGATTGGGTGTATGGCTTTTGAGTCGCACAGCTACCAATTCCTGTGTGCCGGACGCGCCTTTTGGAGATCCTTTATTATACGGCTGCCTGGATTTGTTATGGTCTATCGACGTAGTATTCAGTGGGTCGATGATAGACGTACTAAACGGCGAGGGCAAAATTTTAGTCCCCAAACAATTTTTGCAGGACACTTTAAACCGTTTACAATCGCAATATCCGGGCAAACAGTTCAACGTAACTACGGCAGAACTGCGTGGATACAGCGATGAAAGCTTTGTCTATATCATGCCGAGCGTGATGGATAAGGATAAAATGTCGCCTACACCCATACAATTCGACATTCGAGCGGATCAGTATGGAAAGATGATGGAAATGTACGAACGACTGACCGCCGTCAGAGCCGGATATTCCCCGACGAGTATCTTTCCCTA
>ERZ860388.463-NODE-463-length-33071-cov-4.064423_pt1 | contig 33071 bp, 22 predicted proteins | sample MGYA00509978_ERZ860388 | MGnify/ENA primary metagenome ERZ860388 (study PRJEB30046, sample SAMN00715225) | human gut metagenome | study: EMG produced TPA metagenomics assembly of the A metagenome-wide association study of gut microbiota in type 2...
TTACAACAAGACGATTCAGTCATTACGATGCAATTTTGCCAAAAGTAGCAGAACAGTCATCTAAGATGGAACGCCGTGCAGAAGAAGTCGAGAGAGAAGTATGTAAGCTTAAGAAAGCGGAATACATGAGAAGAAGGATTGGAGAAGTACATGAAGGAATCATTTCCGGTGTGACAAACTGGGGAATCTATGTGGAACTTCCAAATACGATCGAAGGAATGGTTCATGTATCCATTCTTCCGGGAGACTATTATTACTATGATGAGAAGACCTATTCCATGGTAGGAGAAAGAACTGGAAGAACATTTAAATTAGGAGAGAAGGCGAAAATCCGTGTCAAAGATGTGGATATGATGCTTAAGAATATTGATTTTGAGTTAGTGGAGGATGATGATTATGAGCAAAGCGAAGACGGATGGAATTAAACTCATTGCAAACAATAAAAAAGCAAGACATGATTATTTTGTAGAAGACAGTTTTGAAGCAGGGATCGTACTTCATGGAACCGAAGTAAAATCCTTAAGGCAAGGACACTGCAGCATCAAAGAATCCTTTGTTGATATTGATAATGGGGAAGTGTTCATTCATCAGATGCATATCAGCCCTTATGAAAAAGGAAATATCTTCAACAAAGATCCACTTCGTACAAGAAAACTATTATTGCATAAATCTGAGATTTCTAAGATGATCGGACAGATCAATCAGAAAGGATATACATTGATTCCGTTAAAAGTATACTTTAGTGGAAGTTTGGTGAAAGTTCAGATCGGATTATGCAAAGGTAAGAAACTCTACGACAAACGACAAGATATCTCAAAGAGAGATCAGTTAAGAGAAGCACAGAGAGACTTCAAAGTAAGAAACTTTGGATAATTTCAAGGAAGATTAAAGATTGTATAAGAAGTTATACAAAAAGACTTGAGAGACTATATAATATAATTTCGAGACTGGGAAGGCTCTCAGTCTCGAACCAAGCTTATTAATTCCGGGCTAGTAAAGGTTTCGACAGGGGTTATGAAGCTTGAGGAGCCATTGGGAGGGACCACCTTACGGTACAAACTTAAATATAAACGCAGATAATAAATTAGCGTACGCTGCCTAGTTTGCAGCAGTCAGCTCCGGATCACCTGCAGTCTGGAATCCTGGCTTCAAACATGCAGGACCCTTGACCGGTCAAGCTTTGTGCCGGTTAAAGTATTGATGAAGCTACTGAATCTGTGATCCTGTTAGTCGGAGCACGGTAGAGGGAATGAAAGAAGACTGACTGTAATGGGAGAGCCTCATGTGAATTGGCTTTTGGACGCGAGTTCGATTCTCGCCGCCTCCACCACTTTAGATTCCCAGAACATCTAAAAATGTCTGGGATTTTTATTTAAATCATACAGTTAACTCACCTTATTGTCTAATATTGTCTAAGAAGGTCCAACGCAATCTTGTTTTTTATGATGGTTTTTATGATGGTTTTTACGAGTTATAAGTTGTAAAATGCGAAAAGACCATCATAAACAGAGGAAACATCAATGCCAAAAAGGGTTCCCGAACTAACCGCTTTGCAGTTAAAAAACTTAAAAAACGGCATCCATAATGTTGGAGGAGTCAAAGGACTTTACTTTAAGAAAACGGACACCCAAACCAGATTTTTTCTCAGGTACTCCGACGTTTCTGGAAGGCACGATTTCTCTTTAGGAAGCTATCCTCAACTTTCTCTTTCTCAAGCTAGGAAACTAGCATTTGAAACTTGGCAACAGATTGATTCCGGAAAGGACCCAATTAGAGAAAGAGAAGAAGAGAGAAAAAACAAACAAAGGGCCGCTGAAGAAAAAAGATTGGCTAAGGAAAGCTACGAATTAAGTTTTTCAAATGTTGCTCAACAATGGATTGAGGATCGAGAAAGTCACGACTACTGGGTTAACAACATTAGAGAGCCAAAGTGTACTATTCAAATCTTGGAAAGGAATGTCTATCCTTTTATTGGTGAGACTCACATCGAAGAAATCAGTCCCGAAATGGTAAGAGCCATTCTTGAGCCAATATGGCAAACCAAACCGAGTACAGCAAAGAAAGTAAAAACATATCTTCGACCGATTTTTCAGTGGGCTATCGCATTAAAAAAGAGGAAGGACAAAGAAAATCCAGCACAGATGGACGGAACCTTAGGCGTCCTAATGGAGCCTCTGCAAAAAAACAAGAAAGAAAAACAAAATTATGCGTCTTGTCCTGTAAAGGATATTCCTCAGCTAATGTCCGAGATTCATTCTTATAACTCAATTTCTGCGCGTGCCTGCGAATTTTCTATTCTGACAGCTACCCGCTCTAAAGCGGTTAGATTTGCCCAGTGGAATGAATTTGATTTGGAGAAAGGAATCTGGGTAATCCCTATGGAACACGACAAGATAAAAATACCCAACAGGGACCGAACAATTTTCCTTTCTGAACAAGCTCTATCTCTTCTCAAAAATTTACCGCGATTTAACAGTACAGAGCTAGTTTTCCCAAGCAACAGGGGTTCTCACCTGTCAGACTGCGGAATTAATATGTTTCTACGTGGTCTTCATGAGAAGAAATTTACCGAGGACGGTATCGGCTGGATAGACCCTCACAAGACGAAAAAAACGGGAAAGTCTTGTATTATCACAGTCCACGGTACAGCCCGTGCCACGTTTCGCACTTGGGCTAAAGATGATGAATTGGGCAATAACCGAAAGTTTGACCAAGAAGCCGTAGAGCTGTGTCTACTACATTCAAAGAACGATGCCTACAACGGAGCATACGACCGAGCAAAGCTGGAAAAGGAAAGACGCTTCGTAATGGATTGCTGGGGCAAATACTGTTACAGCCGTTTGGACAAATAAGCCGAAATCTCACTATGTGAAAATTTTTGCGGGGCTTTGATGATTATCTGCGGGGATTTTATAAGTAAAGCCCCGCAACATAACTTATTGTTTTTACTTGTTTTTATACTATTTGCGGGGAGTTGCAGGGCTTTATTTAAAGCAAATTAGAAATTTGTCAGATTCTAGAAATAGAGCTTTTAGGTTGAATAAATATTTTCACTCGTGACATGTTTTCCAATCCCGAGGAAAAAGCCCCGCAAAACCCCGCAAAACCCGTGGTTTCCTTTAAATTCAAAGAGTTAGCTTGCAGGGCTTTTCCAGTAAAACCCCGCAAAATCTCCGACCTTTAAAAATCTCCCATTTTGCACGCACAAAAATTTAGCTGGGGGCGCGGTCTCAGAAGAGTGCTCGTTTTACTTTTGACCCGCCCTACGGGTGGAATTTACCAAACGACATCAGTCTTTGATCTAACTGTTGCAACTTTTCATCAAAGGCATCATCGGCTTTCGCTTCAGCCTCTAAGAAAGCCTCTCGCAAGCGATCATAGGTTTTCTGATGCATTCCCTTCGGCTTTATCCAGTATTCTCCTCGCAGTTTTTCTTTGAGCTTAAGAGCCTTACTGCGCAACCTCTCAATTTCATCCTCATTCTCCGATGGATAAGCCAAGTGTCCACAATGCCTGCAACACCACGTATTCGACAAATAGACACAGCAGACACGGCGCCGGCAGACCGGACACTCAAACCAATACTGAAACCCTCCGAATCGGCACGAAGTTTTCAATAATTTGATTTCTACGTCCTTATCCTCCCAAGGTCCGTCATTGCGGCTTACTTTGTAAATCAGCCGGATGCGGTCTTCTTCAACAAGGACTTCCATTTTTCCCCATGGTTTACCGTTGCGGCTCCAACTGAGCGTTTTAACTCCCTTGCTTTTCAACAAACCTTGCTTATTCAGCCATCGAACATTTAAGAAACGAAGGTTCGTAATCAGCTCTCTTTCCCCGACACGGCCACTACCATATCCGCCCATCCGATTTTCTCCCAAATATTTTGTCATTTCCGAACTCAACAGTGCCGTCCCTATACGCTCCATCCTCGATTTACGAGGCTTGTGGGGCGTTCCCGGAAAGACTCTTTAACTTGATGAGCATGGCAAGTGTTCGCTCATATTTACGGTCCAAATGTGCTTCATATCTGGCAAATGATTCAAAATTGACCTGATTTATTGCGTTTCCTAATGCCTGTTCTTTGATTTCAGAGACATGATTGACAACCGCCAGGGTCTGTTCAATTGCAGTTTTTGCCTTTCCCGATAAGAAAACCGACAGTCCATACCTATCGTGCTGAGCATATTCATCCGAATACCAAAGATTAAGCAGAAAGTCTCCGAGGCATTCCGCAGCTCTTTTTGTACAGCTCCTTCCGCCTTTCGAAAGGGTTTCTTCTGCCTGCCGTCTCTTTTGCTCTTCGGTTTCCAACCCTTTTCGTTTTTCTTCCAGCTCCTCAGCAGAGAGCTTCAGAAACTCTCTCACCTCTATCTTCTCATCCTCAATGTGCAAAGACAGGGGAGCCGTGCTGTTTAAAAGTCTTTGGGAGTGATTCAAGGCGCTTGAGAGGCCGTTATTGATTTTGGCGTTTTCCGCTTTCAGAAGTCGTTTCTTTCGCCATACGATAGTTGCCAGTTCTTCAACTAGAGTATTCTCAGTAGCATTAGCAGGCACAAAGTCCGCTTCGTACTGTGCCAGCAAATCTTCAAATTCATCTTTGGATTCATGCGGCAGAACGGCTTCTTTAGAAAGAATTCCATGTTTAACCGCGTTTAAGCGTCTTACTTGATAAGTCTTTTCCATGATTGATTACTCCTGATGTTTGCAGATAGAAAGTTGATATTTAGGCTGCTTGGTGTGAGCATCTACCGAGACCAGGTTTAGTCGAATACCATCAACCGTCCATCCTACTTTTTTCTTTAGCCACCAACCCAAGCGATTGCGATTGACGATGCATCCGTCAAAGCATCCGATATCTTCCAGCGGTTCTCTAAGCAGTTCCGAATCAACAGAGCGTGAGACTCGCTCTGACAATTCCTTTACACTAAACAACGCAGTTTCAAACTCTCGCCTTATTCCGTTAAAAACCCTTCCTACCTGAATTCTTTCAGGATCATCGTTCATAGCTGTAAACACCTTTTTTACCGGGTCAGGCAACCCAAGCCAGAGCAATGGTTGCCGGCACCACTCAGACCACTTTTCAAAAGAGTTAAGGTTCGGACACTCTGTGTGCGGCTTGCCGGTGTTAATCCACGCGGAAATAATTGTTAAAGCACAACTGACGTAATGTTCCCGACTCTCTCTAACCTGTTGCAGCAGATTGGGATTTTTAAAAATTCGAGAAGCCGGTATCTCTTCTTTTGTATCAATACATATAGGAACGACTCGTCTGGTCATATCTCCGACCGGCGTTACATTATTGCCGTTAGCCAGGATAAGCGTTTTCGTTCCTACCGTTGCTGTTCTTGACTCGCCCAATACTCGTCCAGTCAATGTTTCCGAGGTAATAGCCGAGCACAGATACTTGTGCGGATAAAGATCACTTGTCAGATTATCGAAGAACAATACGGACGGTGCCTTAAGTAATTCAGCCAAGAGAAGTTTCTCGCATTCAGCCGAGTCTTTAGGAAAGGCGATGGGAGAGGGTTTCTCCGCTGTAGCCATAAGAAAGATCAGCTCAGAGAGGACTCCTTTGCCCGTCCCGGGCTGATGCGCCTTGATTAAAAACATCGGTGCAAACGGAAGCAGGCTTCTCACCGAGGCCGTCAGCATTGCGCACAGTGCCGCCGATTCGTCACTGGAATCTTCAAACTGAAACTCTTCCAATAACTTCCTTAACTCTGCCAACGCCTTTAGCGCATCGCCTAAAAATGGTTTTTCTTCCAACTGATATTTCTCAGGGTCATACGAGCAATAAAGCCGCGTTTTTGGGTGGTACCCCCTTTGAAGATCAATTTTTCCGTCCTCTTGCAAGATAGGTTGTCTTACAATCGCTTCAATCTCCGGCAAGAATTTATGATTCTGACTTTCCAACAATGCAGTCAGGCACTTGGCGGAAGGGTCTGTCGGAACACATCTTTTAGCTCTACCGTCATATCTCTGCCAGCGGGACAGTTTTGCCATCTCGAGCGTAAGATCGTGGATGTTTACTTCCTTGAGTGCCGCAGCTCCCTGCTGCGGATAAACCGCAACCACTCGGCCAGCTCTTTGATAAAACAAGCCCGTTTCCGCAAGAATTCTCTCTGAGGCTTCCACAATCCTATTGATTTCTCCCGGATTCAGAAAGATTCGATCTTTCATATAGGCTTCTTCCGGCTCGATACCGAGAAACTCTAAAAGATCGGAAATATTTCTTTCCTGACAGTGAGCGTGCTGACACTTAAATGAACCGATAGGGTGTTCATCATCGGGCTCCCAATAGCAGGCGCCGGAATCAACCTGATCGGTGTGTTCTTCTGTCCACGGACAAGTTATGTCGTACTTTCCCGACTCTATCTCTGATTTAATCAGCCCTCGCGATCTGAGAGATTCCACTACAATATTGACCGATGGTTTTGGCTTCCACACGGCATTACCGTCATAAGCAGTCTGCACCGTTTTTGCTTTGGCCGGCAACGGTGCTTTTGCTTTCTTAGTTTCAGACAAAGATATGTCGTAAGCATCCGTAAACTGTCGTAGGCTGTATTTGAGCTTGGGTTCCCATTGTCTCATTAGACAGCGGAAAGGCAGCTCGGTTTTGGTGTTGGCGGCATAGGGAAGACGCATTAACCTTGTCGAAGGGCCGCCGGCGCCGGGGTCACTTAATCCTTTGCGGATAATTGCCTTGCTCAGTACGTCGGCTGTTTGCTTATCGGTGATCGGTTCAGCCAAGATGTAGCCGATTTGGAAGTTTCCTTCGGATGTCTCTAATACCCATGAAGGAGCAAGCTTAATTTGACTCCAAGGAATCTGAGCTTTAGTTTTGCCGGCTACCGTTTGAGCTACGACATCATCAAAAGCAATAGCGAATTGCCCGACAAACTGACTTTTCTTTCTTCGATACTTTCCGTGTTCATCCGACCGGAAAGCTGAAATAGAAAAGTACGAATTGCACCGAATGTCCTTGGGCTCGTTTACCTTGTTCCAAGCAAAGCCATACCAATCAGCAGGACAAGCAACTGCGGGAGAACAACTAAAAGAAACGCACACAGGTGCACTGTCGGTTCCACTAAGTTCGGATGCTTTGCAAAAAATGCTCTCAAGAAATTCATGATTAGATACCTCAATCGGTTGTGAAGAAAGAATTGCGGGAGAAAGAGTGCTGACGGAACTAGACATTTGCCGCTCCTTCTGCCAAATGAACACGCTCTTTCACCAACCGCATGACCAGCGATTTGATTTCTTCATCCGTTTTGCCCAGAATCCGGGCAACATTGACCGCGTTGATTTCCGTTTCAACCCACCCGACACTGCGGGGGCCAAGCTGAATCGAGGGTGGCAGAAGCCCTTTTGCCACCTGAGAGTAAAAGCTGGATCGGGGAAGGCCGGTTGCCTCTTGAGCTTGCGAGGCTCTTAATATCTTTAAAGCCATGTTTGGACTCCTTTGGAAGTCTGTTTAACATGGCTTTCATTAAGCCCAGAGTAATTTACTCTCGATAGATGCCTTTTTGAAGCCCGTAATGACGGGGCTTGCGGGAATTATTTTTATTTTTTTACTCTGAGAGTCCGAAATGCCTTTCTCTCAATTCTTTCAGGTAAGTTTCCTTAAGTTTGAGTATTGTCCGATCCTTCCTGGCTTCTTTCAGTTCATTTTTAATAGCGTACAAAGAAACGCCTTCTTCTTTGGCAATAGTCTCATATATCGGACTGATGCCTATCTGTTTGTAATAATCCACCGTTGCTAAAAGCCTTGCTCTTCTCCGGTCTCGTGATTCATCAGACTTGTCTGCACAAAGTAAATATTGTTTTTGAGCTGACTGTAAAACATAGGAGTGCCCGTCAAAGCCAATCACATCTTTTACCTCGAGAGTATTCTCTCCAATTTTTAATAGCCAGTAAAAGTTCTGATAAAGCAACTGTACAGTCAGTCTTAACTTGCCAGAGTGAACAATACCAATCACTTCTTGTTGCTTGTTTGTCTCTTCTTTGGGGCCTGCGAAGTAAGGTTTGCAGTCAAGTAATTTATATAGATAATCTTTGACACTTTCCACTGAAAACTGATAACCCCTCATCTGTTCATCAGAAACGGGTATTCTTCCGGTATCTTCCCGCTGTTGGCAAATAATCCAATACCTGCCGCCTCTTTGCACTACCGGAACTTCTGAACAAAAGTATTCGCACTTGTCACACCGGACGGCTCTGATTGGAGGCACCTCTTTGAGAAGTTCGGAATGCAAAAGCGCTTCAAACTTTACCGGCGCCCACTTTAAGGCTTCATACCGGCTAATAGCAACAAACGACTCTTTATCGCTGATAAGTGATAACAAAACGCATAACGGATCATCTTTACTCAGAAGCTCTGCGATTCTCTTCTTAGGTCTGCCCGCCATCGCTCAAATCCCTTGGCTCAATTTCTGAGTCAATCAGCATTTTTCTGAGTACGGCATGCGTTCCCTCTCGATGTAGGTTGCATAAATTCGGAGTTGTCAGACGAATCGTTTCTGTTACTTCTTTACCGTCTTCGTTAAGTACCACAACTTTGAGCTCTGCTTGTGTGACAAAGAAACTATCCAAAGGACAAGCCTTGGAAAAAGACTCCAAAATCTCATAAATCTTCTCCGGCTGTTTCTTCCACATCGGAGATTCCAGCACTACTCGACTGTCCCATGTGTATCGTCTGGTTAAGCGTATTTTAGAAATTGCCACGCTCTGAATAATGGAAGACGGCTCGTATCGAAATTTAAAATTTGGTTTCAGTAGCGGCGCCAGTTCATATATTCTGCTGTCCCTCTCGTTTTCGGGCAGTTTCTCTATGCCTAAAATTGTCTGTGCAAACAGCTCCTGAATTTCATAGATTCTGGTCTTGTTCCCTTTGCACATCAGGTCCAAAGTTCCCTCGTCCTGGACATAGATAAAAATAACGGTATAGGCTTGTTTGGCAACTCTGGCTGAAAGTTTATTGCCGTTCCACTCTAAGACTTCTCGTGAGTAATCCTCGGGATAGGCAAAAAAATAATCCTGATTCCTTCTTCTCAGTACTTCCACTCGGCAGTTCTTTCCCTTACCGTCATGCTCAAAGAAATAGTCTCCTAATCTTTTTGCCAAAGCCTCTATTGCTTCCGGCGCCGTTTCTGCTTTCAGATGTCCAAACCCTTTGCGTTTTTTCCACCAATTCTGAGGAAGACTGTCCGAATGGTGAAATAAGCAGGCATTGTCCCATAGTTCCGAGCGGTGCAAAAACGTATAAAAGACACGCCTGTTCAAAGGGAAGTCCTCCCATTGGGCTAAAATTTTCTCATGGCCTCCGTCTTGAAACTCGGCTTCATCCAATATGGCTCTGATTCCTGCTTCATCTGCCATATCGTTAATCTTTATGAAGTCTCTTTCCGCAGAAACTTTGATCTCTTGCGGAAGATTCTTCCAATCAGCCAGCTGGCGATCAAATTCTGTTTGCTCCGAACCTTCCTCAGGCACTCCAAAAGTGATTCCATGCCTTGCGGCAAAATACTCGTGAATTAAGTCCGCAGGCATTTTGCGGAAAAAATTCCTAATTTCAAAGCTCCCTGACATAAACCCTCCGAAACTTAATCACTCTCTTTGTCCAGACGATGAATCTCCAGAGCCGGTAACGCCTTCACGATTTTCATCGTCTCAAGACTAACTGTAATCACTTTAAGAAACAAGTCATACAGATAAGTCGGGTCGCCCATTTCCTCTCCGTACTTGTTAAAGTCGTTGATGATTCCACTATCTTTATCTACAGTGATTCGGCATCTTTCCACGATCCAATCCAACGCACTCTTCTTATTTACGACATATTCCTGAGCTTCGAGAGGAATATTTTCGATGGTAATGTCCTCGTTATAAATCAGTCGAGTTTTGTCTTTCGCGGCATTCCCTGTTTTGCCGGCAATCTTGCCCCACTTCATCTGAGTGACTCGGAAGGAACAGCCTTCGCGTTTCTGTACTGTGACACCTTTATAACGCGGCTGCTTCTCAAAATTCACGTGCAAGTCCGCTAATTTTCTTCCTGCCTCAGAAAATGCCTTGAAATCCTCGTAAGTTGCAACTCGTGGAATTCGAGGAAGCTCCTTACTCAGGTTGTTCGCATATTTCGTTCGATAGTCCTGACTGTGCAGAATCCCGTAGATGTAGTAAAACAAGTCATCCTTACTAATCGGATTTCCTGAATAAACTTCTTGAAAATGCTTCAGAGCATCGTCGTTGATAGCATCTTCTTTGACAAAACCATCCGTCGTGACAGCTTCGCTTTCATTGGCAAACAGGTCATCCTCGGAATTTTGCAAAGAATCCGTTATTGACTTGTAGATGTAGCGTGGAAAACATTGAGTACCTGCTTCCAGTGCATTTAGATCAATAATTTTATTTGTCATTAAACACGAGAAAGCTTTATTTCCGATTCCTGTCACACAGATAGCGAGGTTTTCTGACGCAACAGTAGGGAAAAGAGTGTCCCATCTTCCAGGTTGCTCTATCACCCCTCCTTTCTTGTCATAATAGAGTCTTTGCAAAATGAACGGCCTGTAAATGGAGTTACGCACCTTTTTAGAATCAAAGATTATTAAGGCGTTCTTTTCTAATTTGGTTTTAAGCAATCGAGTCCATGGAAGTTTGACTTGCTTTACTGCCTCTTCCACAGACATATCATTAGACAATTTTACAGTTTCTTCATAACCCTTGATTAGTCTTCTTACCGATTCAGATAAGGCAATAACGGCGGAGTTATAGACCCAAGCGTCCCTATCAGTCTTAACTCCATTAACCGAAGGTGGAAATACACTTACTTCTGTCTTTTGTTTTTTGAACTTCGTCGCATCTATCTTTATAAAGTGAGCAAATGAATCATCTCTCTGATTCAGCCAATCTCCATGCTTATCGGGGTAGATTCTCTGCCATTGGATATTAGAAATTGATTTTGCTTTGACAAGTTGATTCAGTTTTTCCTCTCTTGTCAGATAGTCATCTACAGCGTGGAAGTAAATCTTTCCTTTTTCTTTGTCATCTGGATTCTTGACTAATAACACTATCGCAACCGGCGCTCTACTACCCTCTCCGAAAACTTTACCTCCTTCTTTACGGGAGCGTTCTCCAGATGTTCTTTGATTTCCCTTCAGGTGATAGATATAAATAGAATTGAATTCCTCAGACATGCACTTGCGCATCCCGTCAGCACTGTTGGATTCAATCCATCCGGCATTGGTCACGAAACCAATAACACCCTTGTCCTTAATGCGATCAGAAGCCCAGCGGTAAGCACGGATATATGAATCGTATAAAGAGTTTTTCAATGTAACATCAGTGCGTCCAGCGTAAGTTTTAGAAATTCTGCTATCTAATTTGTCATAACGCTCGTTTTCATTATTGTCCGCTTGCCTCTCCTGCCCTACGGAATACGGTGGATTTCCTACAATCACCCGAATATCCAACTCCTCCGTCTTCGCCAACCGTGCATTATTTTCTGCCAGCGACGTACTAAATAAAGTCTTTGCATCATGATCCGCAAAAGTATCCGTCCAAATCATTACCGGATTCGGTTCATACTCCTGATTGGACACTAAATCATAGTAAGTCGCTTCAAGGTTTATCGATGCAATGTAATAAGTCAACGGCAAAATCTCGTGAGCGTGTATGTCGTTCTTAAACTTCTCACTGAGTTTATCTGCTGGAATAAGCCCGCTTTGCATTAACCTTGTCAGGAATGTCCCGGTCCCTGTAAACGGATCAAGAATGTGTACGTTAGGAGAAGCAATGGTTGTGCCAAATTCCTTTTGGAGAATATCTGCAACCGAGTGATTGATAAAATCCACCACCGGAACAGGGGTATAGATGATTCCCAACTTATCCCGCATCTCGGGGAATGCAAATTTAAAGAATTTATCAAACAACCCGATGATGACTGTCTGACGGTCTTCTGCCGTCTTTATGTTCTTGGCTCGCACCCTTACCGAGTTGTAGAAGCCTTCCAGCAATTTAGTCGCAGATTTAAGGCCCTCTTTATCAAGGGCATCCAGCATCTGCGTCATCGCCCTTGATATGGGATTTTTCTCAGTAAAAGGAAATTCGGAAAACAGAGCGTCCATGACCGGCTTCGTCACAATGTGCTGACCAAGCATGTCTAGAACCTCTTCTCTGGATAATTCTCCGTTCAGGGTATTCTTAAGTTCCGTAGAAAAAACTTCAAACTTCTTCCTAGATGCTTCGTTCTCCGGTTTGTCTAATACGGCTTCAATGTGCTTAACCTGTTCTTGGCAAATCCTGCCCACATCTTCAGCCCAGTCAGACCACTCCTTGCGATTACCGACTTTCTTGACAATTCTGGCTCGGATATCTTCTTCCAAAATCATGTCCCGGCCCAAAGAAAGTTCCATCTGTTTAGGACCGTCTCCCTTTCGCTTTTTGGAATGCCTACGCTTGATTCCTCCGACATTTCCGCCTGTAGCGGCTTTTCTTGTGAACTTTTTATCAGTCAGGCAAATGACTTCCAGCTTTTCAGAATTGATCGTCTTTAACTGCCCGTCCACCATAGAGCCAAAATCTTCATCGATAGATTTCAAAGCTCGCAGAACCTGCCAGACTGTTTGAAAGTCTTTGTTGTTATCCAAAACGTAATCCGCCGGAATCCCCGCCGGTGTAACAATCGGAATAATGACGTACCCTCTCTCTTTTTTGGTGCCCTTTGAAGTACGCATTACCCGACCGACGGTTTGCACGACATCGACCATTGATTTGCGTGGGGAAAGAAAAATCACCGCATCCAATGCCGGAACATCTACTCCCTCGGAAAGACAGCGAACGTTAAACAGAATCTTGCAATGGCCTTCCTCTGTATCTGCTCTAAGCCACTCTAAGCGATTGGCTTTTTCCGTTGCGTCCATTGAGCCGTCGATATGTCGCGTGTCGCAAACAAGGCTGTTCTGCTCATTGAAAAACTCTTGATTTAAATACTTAGTTTCTTTCCTGAGTTTGTCTTTGAATCGTTCAATCGTATTTTGGAATTCAGCTGTGAACTGTTTGGAGGAAACTTTGTCATATTTGTCGGATGGATTGATTACTTGCGCAAAGCCAACCGCTCGTCTCATGGGCTGTAAATCATTACCCAAAGACACTTCTCCTTGCAGGTCCCTCTTAGAGAGAGCTCGCCAGCAGCCGATAACTTTTGCTGCATTGGAGACAGACAAGCCTCCTTCTGCCCCTAAAATTAACTCTTCAGGATTGTTTTTATCTCCTATCAAGGACTCACTAACCGTAAGGACAATGACTTTGTAATCGACCAAACTGCCCAGTCTGACCGCTTCTGTGAAATTGATGGAATGAAAGGTTTTGCCGTAGACTTCTTCATCGTCCATGGAATAAAGAACAATGTCTCCGTCCTCATTCTGCTTCTTGGCGTCACTGCCGTAAATCTTAGGAGTTGCGGTCATATACAGACGTTTTTTAGCCGCAACATAGTCGTTGTTATGAATGCGAGTGAAGACGGCTTCTTTCTCATCGGTAAAATGACCTCCCGCGGTGCGGTGCGCTTCGTCACAAATAACCAAATCAAATTCTCCGATGGGGTCGATTTCCTGTGTTTGCGCCTGATGAATGACATCAATAGATTGATATGTGGAAAAGACCACAGTCATAGCGTCTTTTTTCTCTTTAGCCGCCTTGATTTGCTTGCAAAGACTCCTCGCATCGGTCGTTGCCGGATATGCCAATTCACTGCCCACGGTCAGTGATTCCAAATCTTCCAAACCCGCTTTTCCGGTAGATGAATCCGAGCAGACGGCAAAGGCGTTAATGGGGTAGATGCACTGCTGTTTCCAATCTGTGAGTGTCTGAGAGAGCAGAGATAAAAACGGAACTAAAAATAAAACCAACTTTCCGGCGCCGGCTTGTTCTTCGGCTATCTTCAGCGAAGTGTAGGTCTTGCCGGTGCCGCAAGCCATAATAAGCTTGCCCTTTGAGGCAGTTTTAAAACCGGAAATGACTTTCTTTATCGCTTCTTTTTGATAGTCGCGGGGAGTACGCTTCGCAACTTCCTTTAACTCCCCTCTTTGGTAAGCAGCCCAATCAACAGTTGAACTTGCCAGGGTCTCCCTCGTAATCAAAGTAACGGGAGGTGTTTGCCGTCGGAATTCTTCTTTAACCGGATCAGTCCAGTGCTCATTAGTAGCTACTAAAAATCGTTTTGTGAAAAACGGCTTGTTGGAAGAAGCTATAAAGGAATCCACTCCTGCTTTAGGAACAGTCGCTTCTTTGTCGTAAAACTTACATTGAATTGCGGTGTATCCGTTTCCATCCGAATTAACACCAACCAAATCAATTCCGATGTCGCGACCGGAAGATACAAGCTCGGGATGTTGCCCGCTCCAATCTTTATAAGTTAAGACTTCAGTAAATAAATCGCGATATGTCGGTTCCTTGGTTAACCAATCCCGAATAAGAGTTTCAAACCGAGTCCCCTTGTCTCGCTCTGTACCGGAAGAAGCTTGTATGAGATTATTGAGTAAGTTATCTAACGAAAGGGAGTTGCCGTACCCCCCCCCCGACCTTTGCTGATTTGGTTCCTGTCATCGTGGGAGTTCGTCTATAAAATTTCGGATTTTTACTAATAAACGTCTTCGGACGCTATTAGTTTTTGTTGGAAGTATTCTAAGGGTTGAATCAAATAACAACAATCAACACTCTGCGAGTATTTTGTAGAGGTTTCTGCGTCGGACTAAGAATGGAGGAGAAAAAGCCGCATCCAAGATTATGAGGGCTTATTGTCAATTGATCTAAATCCACTCCTTATTTTAATTTTCTGAAATCGCCACTTCAAAATCCTACTCATTGGTAAACCTCTTCGGACTTTCTCAGACACTATTAGTGGTCGTTTTACTTAAAGATGTGGGATAATTTGGGAACAACAAATGCCGAGAGGCTTGCTGCGTCTTTCCAGAAAGAGAAGAAGGTATTTATTGCATTTTACTCATCCTTAAAAACAAGGAGAAAATTCATGAAAACAAAATTCACAACACACAAAAAACAGTTATCGGCGCTAGTTTGCGCTACTTTGTTAGGGTTCCCATGGGGGGGGGCAAATGCTATAACAGCAGGTGTAGTAGGGAATAATTCAGAAGAAGGATTTACCTCCGCCAGTGAGAATATTTCTGGAAATATCGGCATATATGCGGTTGGAACGAAAGCCAGCGCAATTGCCGAGAATATTACAATTTCTAGTGATATGTATGCTGCCTTATATGCTTACAATGGGGGTGTAATTAACGTTGGAGGGGACTCTACAAAGTCTGTCATAATTACTTCAACATCTGACGGCATCAACGCTGTCAATCTTGAGAAAAAGGGAGCGGCTTTTGTTTCCGTTAAAGCTTCTGAATCTGTGTCTATTGTTTCAGACACTTTCGCTTTATGGGCACAAAACGGAACTCAGTCTACTCAGGCCCCGGAATCTCACAGCTCAATAACAGTAGAAGCTCCAACAATAAGTATTGAAGGAAAAGAAGAAGCAATTGTCGCTTTTTCAAACGGAGAAATCAACGTAACTGGCAATGCAACCATTAAAGGGGGCAGTGCTTTAATTGACACACGTGGCTATGCCTCTGTAAATATCAATAGAGACAATTCAAATGCAACAACGGTATTGGAAGGAGATATCGTATTTGAAACTCCGAATGTCGAGGGAGGAGATGGCAATTTCAGTGGTAATCTTATTGATGCGTTTGTCAATATCAACTTGTCTGGTGAAGGTTCCTCGTGGACCGGAAGATCCTATCAGTCATACAAATATGTAGATGCCTCAAACGGCACTGTTGCTGTTGTTACTTCTGAAATAGGTGAAAATAGAGAATACTTTGGTCAGGTTTCTGGATTAGTATTGTCTGTTGCTAAAGGAGCAAAGTGGGAGACAACCGGAGATTCCTTTGCCAATGTCTTAAATATGGATAGCGGCAATTTAAGCTTAGCCGCTGATTCTGTACTTCATGCCAACGATTTTATTGTTGCCGGAGATTCCAACACTATTAATTTCGGTAACGGAGCCAATATTAACGGCACTATAGAAGATCAGGGAACTCTTTACATGACCGGTGATGTTTCCAGCTTTACAGGCGTTTTAAATGTAATGGGCAAGGCATCAGTCGGTTTAACTGCTGAAGAGGCATCTGAAACCCTCAATCCAATGCAAGGTTCCGTTTTGGTAGTAAAAGCAGGAACGACGTTAAACGGTTCTACATCAGTCGGAAGCTCAGCTTCAGCCACTTCAAACGGAAGCAGTTTATCCGTACTTTCAGACGGTACATTAGCGATTGTCGCAACAGATGACTACACCGAAGGTACTCCTCTTGTTACGGTCGGTACAGCCTCTACAGAAGACGGTTCCACGGTAAAACTGGTTAATGCAGTCAAAATTGCTGACGGAACAACTGTTTTTGCAACTTCTGACGGTTCTGCCCCTTCCGAATATAGTCTTGTCACAGACAATCTTTTGAAGGTTGTTGAGAATAATCAGATTGTTTCTCAAAGTGCTTCTACAGCATTAGGCGGTAATGTTCTTACTCCCAATGTAATTAATGAAGCTTTAACCGCTTCCGGTTTAGGAGCAGAAAGAGTAGTAGCTCTCACTACTGATACAACAGCGGCTCAGGCTGTTTCTGCTCTGAACAACATCGCTCTCATGGGCACAGCTTCCGGGGCACAAACCGCAGCAATAAATGCAGCCAATATCCAGCTTGATGTTATCGATTCCCACGGTTCTGTACTTGCGGGCTACGCGCACGAAAAATCCGGTGCAGACCTCTGGATAGACTTGAACGGCTCTTTCAGTAAAGCAAACCGTTTCTCCGCCGGTTCCACAACCTACGGATATAAGAGCGATTTGGCCGGAGTAACCATCGGAAGCGATTACGCTTTTGGCAACGGCTATGCCACCGGTGTTTCCGTCAGCTTCGGAACCGGTTCCGTGCGCGGTCAGGGCAACGGTGCAGGCATCAAGAATGAAGTGGATTACTACGGAGTCAATCTCTACGGTGTCTGGTCCAACGAATACTTCAATATGATCGGTTCGGTCGGCTATCTTCAGACTAAGAATGAAATCAAGTCTCAGGGATACAAAGGCAAACCGGATGTGAAAGTCGTTTCCGCCGGAGTCCGTCTTGAAAAACCGCTCTTATTGAATGAATCCATCACTGTTACGCCTCATGTCGGCGTCCGCTACAAGCATATCAACATGGACAGCTTTAATGCCGGAGGTTTTAACTACGACAGCGAAAAAGCCAATTTGGTTGAGGTACCTTTCGGCGTTGCCTTCAATGCAAATCTGAAGGCACCCTGCGGAGCAGAGGTCAAGCCGTTTATTGACTTGACGATTGCTCCGAATTTCGGAGACCGCAAAGTTACAAACAAGGTAGCATTAACCGACAGCAGTGCATCGGATTCATTTGAAGCTCGCATTGCCAATAATTCAATGTATAACGCCAAACTTGGATTGAATGCGGTGAAAGGCAATCATTCATTAGGTATCAGCTACGGCATTGGAAGCGGCAGTTACGGCAGAGTCGATCAGGCTTTGCAGGCTAAATACAGATACAGCTTCTAAGATTTTTAGAAAAATCTAGTCCTATGGCCCGCTCTAAAACAGCGGGCCTTGTTAATTAAACTCGTTCAATTGCATTCAGGCTGATTTTTGCACCGGACAATTTGAGCCAAAGTTTCCTATCCTGCGCAAATGGAACCCAGTTAAAAATCAGCTCCTCTATGGGTCTTCATAATGCAACCCAACCAATAACCAACAGTCCCTCTCTAACGGCATTAAAAAAAGAATCTTCAGGAAATCCAAAGAAAAACTGACGGAAAACCATACACAAAATCATAAACAAACAGCCGTAAGCCAACGGTATTGCTCCATAGGTAAATTGCTGGCGTAACGCTCTGTGACTCTTTTCCTCCTGCAAGACAAAGTATTCATGGAAAACCTTTTCAGCCCCGTTCGGAATTTTTTCTCTGATCGTTGCCAATTCGTTTTCAGGCATCAGAACCCTTAACTCATAGGATTGAGCTAAGTATTCTCTTATACTGTCCCTAAGATATTCCAGCACATCATCTCCCGCCGTCACATAAGGCAGCGGTAAAACCGTCGCACGATCAAAAAACTCTTGGGGATGAAGCCATACAATTGTGACGATACAATGTTTACCGTCAAAAATTACAAATAGTTTTCCACGGTTCATAGGCTGAATTTTGTTGGGTAAGGTCTGAATTTTCTCCTCATTATCTAACAAGAAACAGTCATTTTTTGAAAAATCTCTCTATTTGCAGGGCTTTTTCGGAAAATCCCCGCAAGCTAACTTGTTGAATTTAAAGAAAACTGCGGGGTTTGCGGGGAGTTGCGGGGATTTTTCACCGGGATTGGAAAAAGTGTCAAAATAGAAAAATACAAAACAGAGAAACAGAATCCAAGGGTATCTACCTAGCGGCAATTTTATGATGGTCTTTTTGATGGTCTTATACAAATCTGCAACATTAACACCCGATAATCACTGAATAGTTCGATTCTCGCCGCCCCACAAGACACCATTGAGCAGGTTATCCTAATTTAGGACACCTGCTCAAATTTTAGATCTCTGGGACTGTCCTTTTCCTCATATCTCTTTTCACAAGTTCAGGGATGAACGTGCAACCCTAATGTTTGAAAGCTTGGGGCCATCTTCAAAATTGGGTACAGGGCATAGGGTTCGCTGCCTTGAAACCTTAGCCGTCGAACCCTCTGCTACACACTCACTACGCTTTATCCAACGGGTGGATTTCCAAAGCCGGTAATGCTTTTACTATTTTCATTGTCTCGAGGCTTACTGTAATTACCTTAAGGAATAAGTCATATGGATAAGTTGGATCGCCCATTTCTTCTCCGTACTTGTTAAAGTCGTTGACAATCCCACTGTCCTTGTCGACGGTAACTCGGCATCTTTCTACGATCCAATCCAACGCACTTTTCTTATTGACGACATACTCTTGGGCCTCAAGTGGAATATTTTCGATGATAATGTCCTCGTTATAAATCAATCGCGTTTTGTCTTTCGCGGCATTTCCCGTTTTACCGGCAATCTTGCCCCACTTCATCTGAATGACTCGGAAGGAGCAACCTTCTCTTTTTTGTACAGTGACTCCTTTGTAACGCGGCTGCTTTTCAAAATTCACGTGTAAATCAGCAAGTTTTCTTCCCGCTTCGGCAAACGCTTTGAATTGTTCAAAGGTTGCCACACGAGGAATTCGCGGAAGCTCTTTGCTCAGGTTATTTGCATACTTAATACGGTAATCCTCACTGTGAAGGATTCCATAGATGTAATAAAACAAATCATCCTTACTGATCCAATTAGCCGGATAAACTTCTTGAAAATGCTTCAGAGCCTCATCGTTAATAGCATCTTCTTTGACAAAACCGTCTTTCCCAACAACTTTGTTTTCGTAAGCGAATAAGTCATCGTCTGAATTTTGATGAGAATCTGATTTTGGTTTATAGAGATAACGAGGAAAACACTGGGATTTCTCTACAAAGTCTAGACATGGAATTCGATTCACCATTAAACAAGAAAATTCCTTTGCTCCTACTCCTGTCACACAGATAGCGAGGTTTTCAGTTGTTGGTGCTGGAAAAACTGTTTCCCATCTTCCCGGTCGTTCAATAACACCATCTTGTTTGTCGTAATACAAAATTTGTTTAATAAACGGTCTATAAACTGAAATTTTAAATTTTTGTGGATCGAATCCTATTTCCGCCTTTTTTTCTAATTTCTTCTTGAGTAAGTAGGTCCAAGGAATTCTGATTTGCTTAAGGGCTTGTTCGACTGATGCATTAAGGGAGAGGTGTTTAGCTTCTTCATACCCTTTAATTAGCCCTTTCACAGACTCTGAAAGATCCTCTTTGCTGGAGTTATAGGTCCAGGCATCTCTATTAGTTGCAACTCCGACAACAGACGGAGGAAAGATAGCTTCATCATTTTTACCTTTTTGCTTTGGGCAATCTGTTCTTATGAAATTATCAAAAGAATCATCTCTGAGATTCAACCAATCGCCATACTTATCTGGGTAAACCCTCTTCCATTTAACGTTGTCGATAGAACCCGCTTTTATTAGTTGGTTCAGTTTTTCTTCTCTTGTCAGATAGTCATCTACAGCATGGAAATAAATTTTTCCTTTTTCTGGATCTGCAGGATTCTTTATGAGTAAAACAATAGCTACAGGTGCACGGCTTCCCTCTCCAAAAATCTTTCCTCCCTCCTGACGGGAACGCTCGCCAGACGTCCGTTGATTTCCTTTTAGATGGTAGACATAAATTGAACTAAACTCCTCTGCCATACATTTGCGCATTCCGTCGGCGCTGTTAGATTCTAGCCAACCAGCATTTGTCACAAATCCGATTACACCCTTCTCTTTGACGCGATCAGATGCCCACCGATAAGCGCGAATATAGGAATCAAAAAGTTTTCCTTTTAACGTGGCAGATGTTTTCGCTACGTAGGTATCGATCAAACGCTGGTCTAATTTTTCATAATGCTCATTCGCGTTATCATCCGCCTGCCGTTCCTGACCAACCGAATATGGAGGATTCCCAATAATCACCCGGATGTCTAACTCTTCAGTCTTAGCCAACCGGGCATTATTTTCTGCCAACGACGTGCTGAATAAAGTTTTTGCGTCATGATCCGCAAAAGTGTCAGTCCAAATCATCACGGGATTTGGTTCATATTCCTGATGAGGCACTAACGTGTGGTAGGTCGCTTCCAAATTCATGGATGCCACGTAATAAGCCAATGGAACTATTTCCTGCGCATGCATATCGTTATTAAATTTGAGGGGCAAATGGCTTTTCGGAATTAAACCGCTTTGCATCAGCCTCGTTAAGAAAGTTCCTGTTCCCGTAAACGGATCAAGAATGTGAACGTTTGGAGCATCAATAGTTGTTCCAAATTCTTTTTTTAGAATATCTGCAACCGAGTGATTGATAAAATCAACCACTGGAACCGGGGTATACACGATGCCTAATTTATCCCGCATTTTGGGAAAAGCAAATTTGAAGAACTTATCAAAAAGCTCGAGAATGACGGTCTGCCTATCCTCCGGTGTTTTAATGTTTGAGGCGCGCAACTTCACTGATTCATAAAATCCCTGCAAAAGTTTTGTCGCCGATCGCATACCTTCCTTATCGAGAGCATCCAGCATTTGAGTCAACGCCCTTGATATTGGATTTTTCTCCGTGAATGGAAACTCTGAGAACAGAGCCTCCATGACTGGCTTTGTCACAATGTGCTGACCAAGTATGTCAAGAATCTCTGCTCTTGATAATTCTCCGTTCAGAGTATTCTTGAGTTCTGCGGAAAAGGATTCAAATTCCTTTCTAGACGCTTCATTCTCAGGATTATCTAATACTGCCTCGATATGCTTAACCTGTTCTTGGCAAATCCTGCCAACGTCTTCAGCCCAATCGGCCCATTCCTTGCGATTACCAACTTTCTTAACAATCCTAGCCCTAATATCTTCTTCCAAAATCAGGTCTCGACCTAATGGAAGTTCCATCTGCTTCGCAGCCTGCTCTTTTTGCCTCTTATTGAATCGGTTGCCGCGACTCCCCGTGGTACTTTTTCTTGTAAGTTTTTTATCAGTAAGACAAAAAATTCCCAACTTCTTCGAGTCTATGGTCTTTAATTGGCCATCCACCATAGAGCCGAAGTTCTCATCGATAGATTTCAAGGCACGAAGAACCTGCCATACTGTTCTAAAGTCCTTGTTGTTATCCAAAACGTAGTCTGCTGGAATCTCTGCCGGCGTAACAATCGGAATAATGACGTAGCCTCTCTCTTTTTTGGTGTCTTTTGAGAGTCGCATTACTCGGCCGACAGTTTGAACAACATCGACCTGCGATTTCCGCGGGGAAAGAAAAATTACGGCATCTAATGCTGGGACATCGACACCCTCTGATAGACAGCGAACATTGAAAAGAATCTTACAGTGTCCTTTCTCCGGCGCTGTTTTAAGCCATTCCAAGCAATTAGCTTTTTCTGTTGCATCCATCGACCCGTCGATATGTCTGGTATCACAAACAAGACTATTTTGTTCATTGAAAACCTCTTGATTTAAATACTTGGTTTCTTTTCTGAGTTTGTCTTTGAATCGTTCGATAGTATTTTGAAATTCCGCGGTAAATTGCTTGGAAGAAACTTTGTCAAATTTATTTGATGGATTGATAACCTGTGCGAATCCGACCGCCCGTCGCATAGGTTTCAAATCATTTCCTAAAGATACTTCGTCTTGGAGATCTTTTTTAGACAAAGCCCTCCAGCAGCCAATAACTTTTGCTGCATTCGAGACAGATAATCCTCCCTCAACTCCTAAAGTCAACTCATCGGGACTGTTTTTGTCTCCAACCAAGGACTCACTAACCGTAAGTACGATGACCTTGTAGTCAACCAAATATCCTTGGTTGACTGCTTCAGAGAAATTTATAGAATAAAAGGTCTTACCATAGACCTCTTCGTCGTCCATAGAATAAAGAACAATTTCACCGTCTTCATCTTGTTTTTTGGCATCACTACCGTAAACCTTAGGAGTGGCTGTCATATATAGACGTTTGCTAGCAGCAACATATTCATTATTATGAATACGAGTAAAGACAGTCTCTTTTTCATCGGTAAAGTGCCCTCCCGACGTACGATGAGCCTCATCACAGACAACTAAATCGAACTCTCCAATAGGATCTTCTGCCAGAGTTTGCGCCTGATGAATCACATCGAGGGATTGATATGTAGAGAAGATGACAGTCATTGAGTCTTTTTTCTCTTTAGCACCTCTGATTTGTTTAGTGAGGCTCAATGCATCAGTTGTTGCCGGATATGCCAATTCACTTCCCACTGTCAACGATTCCAAATCTTCTAAATCTGCTTTACCCGTAGAAGAGTCGGAACAAACTGCAAAAGCAATAATGGGACCGTTGGACTGCTGTTTCCAATCAGTGAGGGTCTGAGACAGCAAGGATAGCGAAGGAACTAAAAATAAAACCATTTTGCCAGGACCAGCCTGCTTCTCGGCGATCTTTAAAGAAGTGTAGGTTTTACCAGTCCCACAAGCCATAATAAGCTTGCCACGGTCTGCATTTTTAAATCCGTCTATGACGTTCTTGATTGCCTCTTTTTGATAGTCACGCGGGGCCTTTTTAGCTACTTCTCTCAATTCGCCTTTTTGATAAGCAGCCCAGTCTACAGTCGAATTGGCTAAGGTTTCCCGCGTTATTAGGGTTACAGGAGGTTGAATGCGTGCCAGCTCTTCCCTAACATTGTCTGTCCAATTTTCATTTGTTGCGACTAGGAATCTCCTTGTAAAAAAGGGTTTATTTGAGGCTGCAATAAACGAATCAACCCCAGCCTTTGGAACTGTCGCATTTTTTTCGTAAAACTTACATTGAATAGCCGTATAACCGTCATCATTGGAATTGACTCCGACCAGGTCTATTCCTATGTCCCGGCTTGAAGAAACAAGTTCAGGATGCTTTCTGCTCCACTCCTTATAAGTTATGACTTCAGAAAATAAATCCCGATATGTAGGCTCTTTAGTTAACCAGTCTTTAATAAGAGTTTCAAACCTGGTTCCCTTATCCCTTTCAGTACCGGACGATGCCTTTACAAGAGTATCTAAAAGTTCATCTAACGATAGAGTACCCCCCCCCGAATTTTCGATCCTTAATTCAGTCATTTTCTTTCTCGCTTGGATAATTGGAAATTAAAAACGCCGCAATAGCTAGACGATTTTACAAAACTTTTCTAATCTAACTGATGGGTTAATACGAAAAAGGACCATAAATCTCACCACTCTTCAGGATAGTTCTGACCTCTTCGAATTTAGTGTTACAAGGGGTGCTGATTGCGCCCTAGTGGATTTTTCGTCTTCAATCTTCAATGAGTTACATCTCTCGTTATTCCCCTCTTAACTGATCGGCTCCCAAAAGTCCACAAATCAAAACTCTTTTCGATAACTTTTAGGAGGCATCTTGTGATTTCCTTTAGTAAGCGCAGCAAAACTAGAAAATCTCATGAAATTAACCTACAATTATTGTACGTACAATAGTTGTAGGTTAACTATGAAGTTCTACGGTAGAACAGAAGAGTTAGAAACGCTGTCGGACCAATTGCCTCTTCTTGAGAATGGGTCCAGACTTGTCGTCGTCACAGGTCGAAGACGAATCGGAAAAACCACGCTCATTACCAAGTTCGCTAAAGAATCTTCGCTTCCTTCTCTCTATTTTTTTATACAGCGAGGTTATTCAGAGGACGACCTTGTGAAATCTTGCCTTACTCAAATCAAACGAGAGTTGAAGCTGAAGGGATTCCTTCCTGATATCAGCAAGCTCTCCGAACTCGTTGAATTTTGCATGCAGCTGAGCAGAACAACGCCTTTGATTTTGATTTTTGACGAATGTCAGGAGCTGGATTACTCCGCACCTAAATTTTGGTCTGAACTACAGAATGTATGGGACAAAAATAAAAATGAAAGTCGGCTCCTCTTGATCATGAGCGGTTCCATCATTTCCGCCATCAAACATATTTTCTCTGACGCTAACGAACCGTTCTATGGAAGGACTGACCTCCTTCTTAAAATTAAACCTTTCAGCTGCAACACCATTCGTCAATACTTGAAAGAGAAAAATCCGAACTTTACTAGTGAAGATCTGCTCATGTTTTACGCCATGACCGGCGGTGTTCCCAGATACATGGAACTCCTCACCTCTTCCGGCTGCTCGGATGTCGAGAGTTTCAAAAAGTTCCTTTTTTCTCAGGCAAGTTCATGGTATCGACAAGACGGCTATGTCATCCTCGGAAATGAGTTCCGGATGGAATCCAGTGCTTATTTTTCTCTCTTACGTGCTATCGCCTATGGAAAGACTCAATGGTCTGAGCTTCAAAATGAAGTTTCAACCAACCTCGCTCCATATATGTCGCGCCTCGAAACCCAGTTCAACCTTCTGAAGAAAAACTATCCTTTCGGCAAGGAAAGTTCCGGAAGAGGTACTCGTTACCTACTTACAGACGAATATTTCCGTTTCTGGTTCAAATTTATTGAACCCATGACGTTCGCGTCCCTTTATGAAAGTTCACAATGGAAATTGTCGGAAGGTCTTTTTGAAAAAGCTTGGCCGGATTTCTGCGGAAGAACTCTGGAAAATTGGTTTTTAAAAGATTATTCGGAAAGCGGTGAATGGACAGCCGTTGGCCAGTGGTGGGACAAGAAGGGAGAGAATGAAATCGACCTCATCGCAGTCAATGAACTTGAAGATAAGATTCAATTTGCGGAAATAAAAAGAAACCCTAAGAAAATATGCCTGGAAAAACTTAAAGAAAAAGGCGAAGTTTTCCTGAAAAATAACTCAAGATATCGAAACTATGTCCTCTCATTTAAATCGCTATCACTTGAGAACATGAATAGTCCTTAGCTTTTTAATGGCGCCCTTGAAGAGAAAAAACACCTGAAATTCAGTAGGTCTTGATCCCCATGTCAAAAGAAACAAAGAACATAAAACTCACAATGAATTTTGAGAACGATGATTATTGGGATGTTCTTTCGCTTTGCCCTATTGGACCCCTTGCAGAGCAAGAAATAAAGGAACAAAGCCTGACTCCCGAATTCTCTTATGACTTGTTTCGCGAGCCTCTTGTCTTCGGCTTTGAATATGAATTCAATTTCATGAGGCCTGAGGCGTCACCAGTCTTTACCATTGAAGAAGACGGACAAGTAATTGAAAAATTCATTGTGAAAAACATTGGATGCGGCTCCGATACTAGCCAAAAGGAAGACAAGCAAGAGGAGAAGATGTTTCAACAGTATTTGAGGGAGCCAAAGGCAGATGATTTCTTTTGGTTTGAAGAAGACGTCATAAAAGAGGGAATAAAAGAGCCTCACAAGGACGGAAAAGACGTAAGGCTACTGAAGATGTTCAGAAATACGATTCGTCATGCCAGTTCAAACAAGGCCCTCTTGGTTTACTTTAGAAACGCCTCTCTTGGCGAACTTTCTTTTGATATAAAAATTCCTTCAGATTCAACTTTCAATTCGGACATAATAAAATTGTTCTATTGGGTGGGGCGCCCAATCAAAAACATATCTCCGTGCTTAAGAGCATTACTAAAAAAAGACTTAATTCTTTTGAATGCCATCCGATATGAAGGAAAACTTTACTTTTCTGAAGATTGTCTCTGGATGGATGAGGAATCCCTTTCTTTTGAATACGTAGACGAAACTCTCAAGCTCACTTCTATCTAAGAACTTTTGTTGAACGGAGCAAATCCTGTCGTGTCCGATCTGTCAGATTTCTCCCGCTTTGTCTAGGAATCCTCCTTATTTGTCGTCTTGGATCGGGAGATAGTTGATCTCGCCGCAGCCCACGCCCTTCTCGGCAATCGTGTTTTCACAAAAGACTTTCAGTTTGTCATATGGCCCTTTAGCGATCACGGCTTCCACACAAGTGTCGTGCGTGGCATGGACATGCATTGAACTGATGACCATATCTAAATGTTCGTGCTGATGGTCAACATTCCGCTTAGACAACAGTGCCTTCCTGTGATCGTAGGTGTAACTGATGACGGCCACACATTCTTGAGAAGGATTCACTAAGGCTTCCTGAGCCAGCTCTTTCTTTAAAAGATCTCGGAAAGCTTCCGATCGATTTTGATAGCCTCGCTTGGCAATGAGTTCATCAAACGCCTGCGCCAGGGATTCGTCTACGGTGATGGAGATTCTTTGCATAATCTGCGGATTCGTTGTTTTTTGTGATTCTAGAAATTTTTGTCGGATGCCGCAAAGCTTTTGTGTGCTACTTAACTGCCGTGACCGCAAAACGCACGGGGAGCCGCTTCTTTTCTCCCTCCCACAGCAGGACCTCACTCTTAACTGCTCCGGCTTTTAATCGACCGAGAACTTCCTCGTCCCACTGAGGACGAACTTGTCTGCTAAGCGGGAGCTCACGCGCGATGTCATCGATAACGTTCGTTTTGATGCCGAGAAGGACGTGGTTGCTGGAGGACTCAACCTTCGGCTGGATCGAAGCATATTCGTCGTTGTACAAATAGCAGTAATGGTTGCCGTCGAAAACGAATAACTTTCCGCCGGGTTTAAGAACCCTCAGCCACTCTTTGTAAGCCGCTTCCGGATCTTCAAGATTCCAGACAAGGTTTCTGCTGACCACCGCATCAAAAGAGGCATCGGCAAACGGGAGGCACTGTGCGTCAGCTCGGACGAATTCTGCGCCGTGAAAACCATTTCGATTTAGCAAATCTTTTGCCTTTTCCAACATCCCTTCGGAGTAATCGGCCGCGGTCACCTTCATGCAGAGAGAGGCTAAGAGGAGCGAAAAGAAACCCGGACCGCACCCGATATCCAGCACTTTTGAGCCCTCGGGTATCTGTCGAAAATACTCTTCTCTTTCCTTTTCGATCTGCTGGCGATAGCCTTCCGAACGGGTGTTCCAATACTCTCTTATCTTTTCTAAATTGTTCATAATGGTCTACAAAGGTTTAATCGGGGTCATCGTCGTGAGTCCCTTGCTGTTTTTCTCAATGAGGCTTTCAATCTGATAAATCGGATCGATCGTCTCAGAGTTAAGGACGACCTCGGGAGTATCGAAAGCATGCGCCACGCCGTTATGAAGAAACAGCACTGCATCGCTAAAACGGGAAGCCAGCATCAAGTCATGGATCACGTAAAGAGCGATTGCATTTCTCTTCTTGCAGTAGCGATGCACAGTCTCCATCACGACAAGCTGATGGCGAACGTCTAATGCACTGGTCGGTTCATCAAGCAGAAGCAGTTTGGGCTCGGAGACAAAGGATTGCGCCAAGAAAACAAGCTGCTTTTGTCCTCCGCTCAAGCTCCGCACCGGAGTATTAGCAAAGGCATCCAGTTTCAGCTCTCGGATGACCTGAGAGACCTTTGCAAGCTGCGCCTCCGAGACTTTCCAGCTTAATGTTTTGGTCAGTCCGAGAAGAATCGTTTCAAAGGTCGTCAGTGAAGAGGTAATTTTTTCGAGCTGCGGTAAATACGCAATTGATGAGCGATCGAGCTTCTTGCCGTCCTCTTCTAGAACGATACTGCCTCGATGAGGAATCAAATCCGCGATGCAGCGGATAAACGTCGTCTTTCCGGCGCCGTTTCGGCCCAGCACTGCAGCCATTTCGCCCTGCCGGAAGGACACCGTGATGTCCTTAAGGATCTCTTTGTTCTTAATGGAGCAGGACAAACCTTCGATCTTCAGCTTCAGCATGGCTACTCCCGAGACCTCAGCAGCAGGAAAAACAGGAACGGGACGCCGACGATCGAAGTCACAATTCCCACAGGGAGCGTCGCTCCTTCAGACATCAGTTTGGAAATAATCGATGCGGCAAGCATAAGCGCGCTTCCGGCCATGGAGGATCCGATAATCAAAAATCTTTGGTCGTCGCCTAAAAGCAGTTTGGCGCAGTGAGGCGAGGTTAAGCCCACAAACGCAACCGTACCGATAAACGCCACAGCGGAGGCGACAAGAACGGAGCTCACCGTAAAGACAAACATCCTTAGTTGATCCGTATTGATGCCGAGGCCGCGGGCACGCTCGGTTCCGTCACTGAGCGCGGTGAGTTTCCACGAATAACAAAACGAGATAAGAAGTACGATCGTCCAGCACGTCGAGGAAACACCGGTGCTGATCCAAGAGGAGCGCTGAAGGTTGCCAAACGTCCAGCCGGAGATAATTTGCGCGATTTCCGGAGAAGCTCGGTACTGCAGGTACTGCTGGAGCGCCTGAAAGAAGAAATTCATAATGACGCCCACGAGAATCAGCGTCGTTGCCGTAAGCGAGCGCTTACTTCCGAGATAGAAAATGAAAGCCGATACCGTCAGCGCCATGACGAGTGCAGCCAGCGAGACGCCGAGCCAGATCTGTCCGAATAGCGCAAAGCCGGTCGTAATGGCAATGGCCGCTCCAAAACTTGCGCCTGCCGTCACACCCAGTGTGTAAGGGCTCGCCAGCGGATTGTTTGTGATCGTTTGAATCAAAAGACCCGCCAGACTCAGAGATGCGCCCACAAAAAGACAAGTAAATGTCATGGGCAGGCGGATTTCCCAAACAATAAAAGAAGCGGACGACCCTCCATCAGGTCCCTTGAGGACCGCATCAACCAGGTCTTTCAAGGCGATGGATGAAGAACCGATTTGTATGTCCAGGATCACCAGGACGGTCAATATCAAACCGACCAGCATCGTAGACAGGATCCTTTTGCGGATCCTGTTTCGATACTGTCGGACGATGAGATCTTCTGAGCTCATTTCTGATTCAAATGAATCATGAAGGTGCCGTCATACTTGAGTTCAGGAAGATAGGTTTTGTAGTAGTTATTCAAGTTGCGGACGGGATCAATATCTTTAAAGGCTTCCGGATAAAGAACCTTTGCTATGTACTGCGTGAAGGTATAGTCAGCCATGTTTCTTAAACTGCCGTGATCCACCCCGTAGACACGGTTCTCCTTGACGGCATCAAGCATATTCCAGCCGGGACGCTTCGTAAAATTGGCCAACCTCTCCTGAGCCTGGGATTCAGGAACGGTAAAGCCCATACGCATCTGATCTCCCTCGGATTTATTGCGCCAAATGCTTCCGCCGATAAAAATTACTTTCGGATTCTGAGAAATCACGTACTCTTTATCGAGGGCCATGTAGGGCTGAGGAGAATTCTCCGCGAGATTCGCTGCCCGGATGTTTTTGAGGATTGCGCCCCAAAGCACGTCTTTGTTGTATGAATTGCCGTAGCGAGCCAGCCCTTTGCTGGCGGTCTCCATGTAAACCTTCGTACCCACTTGATCCTGAGGAAGTTTGGCGATCGTTGAGTAAACGTGATCAAGCGCTTCTTTATAAGTTTTGTTCTGAGCTTCGGCGATCTTTTCGCGGCCCAACAGTTTGCCGAGGATCTCGGTACTCAAAGTATGGTTTGCAGTCGTCATCGCGTGGTAATCCAAAACGACAACCTTAATTCCGGCTTTTTCGAATGTTTTAATCCTTTGGCTGTTCTCTGCGTACTGAGTCCTTCCGATCAGAAGGACGTCCGGATGAAGACTGAGAATTTTCTCCGCGTTGAGAATGTCATCGTGGTAGCCGCCGATACTCGGCAGATCCTTCATTTTAGGAAAGGATTTCGTAAAAACCTGATACTCCCCATACCGCGTATCTTCCCAACCGTCTTTTGTCAGAGCAACGACTTTATCGAGGCTGGGTGCGCCGCCGACCATCATAAAGTTGGCGATGTAGTTAGCGACAACAAAAGTTTTCGGCTGGTCTTCAAAATGAACTTTCCTGCCCTCGATGTCTGTAACATCAAAGGCCGCCGCCAGCACGGAACTGCTAAAGACAGCAAGAGTAGAAAAAGAAACAGCAAGAACCAACTTTCTCAGCATTGTGATCCTCTCAGGTTAAGGGTCGTCGTTTCAATCACGGCCCGAAAGTTAGAAACTCGGTAAATAAAACCTCTCGACGAGAGTTCAAAACTCGCCAACGGCAAATTTTATGCGGGTTCGGTTTTATCCCGGAACTTGAGTTATCAGAAAAGTATTACTTTTTTCTAAATTATCATATTCACGCGGCAATAATCTGCAAGTAAGATTATTTTTGAATTCGTACTACTCATTTTGAAAACAAATCTCAAGCCCGCACATTGCAAAGGCAGTTACAACAAAGCCTCCGGCTTCAAGATTCCGGAGGCTTTTTTGATGACCGGTTAGACGGTCTCTTAAGCGATGCTGTTCACGACGCCAAGTGCATTTAAAGTTCTCGGGAAACCGTTCAGAGGAACAGCAACCTGGAGTGCGTCAACCAGGTTCTGTTTTGTTGCGCCTTCTTTAAGGTTTGCACCGGCATGGGCCTTGAGCTGGGCTTCGCATCCGCCAAGTGCTGCAATGGCTGCAAAAACCACCAATTCACGATCTTTCACAGACATTCCGGTTCGAGTGTAGAAATCACCGAAGCAGTATCCGGACAAATCGTCAATCATGAGAGGTTTCATCGGCTCAGTCGTATTCTTGTGCATCTGTGTGATGGCGTCACCGAAAATCGCTGTCTGAACTTCAATGCCCTTAGCCAAGCGATTTTGATCGTTGACGGTTGTCTGAGAAGCCAACGAGAGACGTACACCTGCATCTTTCATGGCCTCATTGACGCCTTCCAAGGCTTCTTTGACACGTCCGACGCCGACGTACGGTGCCGTTTGATAAACCGCTTCTTTGATCGCAATCGGCTCAACGCCTGCTTTCAAAGCAGCCGCGGTGACGTCTTCAGCTTCTTCCGAAAGACCTTGTGCTGCGCACGTGGCCAATAAAACAAAATATTTCTGATTCGTTGAAAGTGTTGTTCCGCGCTTAGTAACGTTCATCATTCTTGCGATGATGGCGTCCAAATCCGGATCTTGATTTCTTTCTTTTGCACTAACGGTATTTGTCATAACTGCTCCTGCTGCACCAACAGTGGCTGACAGTAATACGTTTCTTCTGTTCAAAATCATTTTTTATCCCCTTTTAGTGACATATCCCAAAACTTAGTCTTCAAATTAGGACTTCAATTCACATAGAGTAAATAGCGAGAATTGGAACTTTCTGTCGCCGATGATCCCGATTGAAAAATCGTGGCTAAAACCATCGTCTGTTTGTACCTAGAAACAAATAGTCGGGTCTTCTCTTGAAAATCTTGTGACGTACCCCTGGAATCAGATACTTCCCGAGGCATTTTTCCTCTTCTCCCGACCTTTACCCTTTATAGGCAAGATTTTAGAAATTTTTAGCACTTATTTCCAATACTTATTTACAATCGTCTTTAATGCAATAAATACATAAATTGGCAGTCTCATGGATCTAAGAGTATTGATGTCTTTTGTCACGGTCTGCAGATTGGGGAACATTACGAGAGCAGCGGAGGCGCTGTATATCTCCCAGCCCGCACTGACGCGACAAATCCAAGAACTGGAACAAGAGCTCGGGTGCAAATTATTGATCCGAAGTACCCGTAGCTTGTCACTTACCGAAAACGGATATCTCTTTTTATTGCGAGCTCAAGAGATATTAGACCTAGCAAAACAGGCAAAAGCAGAGTTGTCAGAAAACGGAGATGTCCTCCACGGTGTTGTTCGCGTAGGGATCGTTGAAAGTCGAATCATGGATTACTTTGCTGACGCAGTTGTGCAATTCAACCAAAGGTATCCGCACGTTCAATTTGAAGTCTATTCTGCTGACGGCGACGACTTAAAACGCTATATCGATGAAAATAAACTGGATATGGCAATACTCATTGAGCCGGTGGAAAGCGCGAAGTACACCAAAATTCCCATCGATGTCATTGAAAAGTGGGGATTAGTTGTTCGCAATGAAGAAGTGCCGATCAAGAAAAAAACGCTGAGTTATGAAGAGATTATTGAGCGAACCTTAATTCTTCCGCGCCGCTACATCGTCCTTTCTGAAATCAGCAGTTGGTTCAAAGTTCCGGAAAGTAAGTTCAAAGTTGCGGCCTATCACAATCTCGCATCCAATGCTTTAACAATGGTTGAGAAGGGAATCGGTTCCCTGCTTTGTATTGAAGGAAGTTTCACAAACCGTCCGAAGCCGAATCTCCGCTTCCTTCCGATTACACCCGAAAGAACAACTTCTCATGTCGCAGTTCGCAAGAAGAACAGAAAACTCTCAAAGCCTTGCGAAATCTTCTGGTCGGATATCGAACAATATTTTCCGGTCCAAAAATAAGTAAAGGCCTGAACGACAGATTCGCTCAAGCCATTTTTTCATTGATCCGGCGCCTTTCAGGGGTGCCGGATAATTTTTATTTTGGCATCGGCAGCTGGAGAACGTCTCCCAGAGCCATGCAGACACCCGCAATCACGATAATAGAAATAACGTTCAGCCAAAAACCTGCCTTAATCATTTCGCCGATCTGGATGCGGCCGGTACCGAAAATAATCGCATTCGGCGGTGTCGCAACCGGCATCATGAAGGCGGCAGAAG
>ERZ860388.495-NODE-495-length-31669-cov-14.922281_pt1 | contig 31669 bp, 24 predicted proteins | sample MGYA00509978_ERZ860388 | MGnify/ENA primary metagenome ERZ860388 (study PRJEB30046, sample SAMN00715225) | human gut metagenome | study: EMG produced TPA metagenomics assembly of the A metagenome-wide association study of gut microbiota in type 2...
TTCGTGAAGACGGTGCTGAGATCACCCCGAACGATGCTCCGGAAATCATGCAATTACTGAAAGATCTGTGGGCAACAGGCGACACCCAGAAAGTAACCGAAGGTGTACTTGCTGCAACTTCTATCTGGGGCGAAGATTTGAATAATATCCCGGGACTTACCGCTGCTGTGAAAGCTGATCTGGATTCTATCCAGGAAAAAGGTATGCTGGAAACAGTAAAGGGAATTCTTTAATTAATCTACAAGTATCACAAAGGAGATAGGGCGGGGCGGAGGCTCCGCCCTATTTTTTTCTATTATCCCTTTGCTTTCCATAAAAAAAAGATTTTCTTTGCAATAAATAACATTTTCAAGCTCACGAGGTATGGTTACAAGCTACCGGCTACAAGCTACAAGTAGCTGCGCTATATTCCGAAAGGCACTTGTAGCTCGTAGCCTGTAGCTCGTTTCTTGTAACTGATTCATAACCGAAAAGAAAGATATTAATTTCCCCAAGAGGTTATAACGATAAATAAAATAGACTAAGTAATAAGCAAGAAATAACTTATACTATCTCAATTCCCAGGAGGAGGGGAATTGAGATAGTACAGACTAATTAATAACGAGTACTTATATGAAAGAAGAATTAAAAAGAAGAGAGTATTGTAAGACGACTTCTTTAACGAAAAGTCTTATTGCTTTTGTAGTATGCCTGGTATGTTTTGTTTTTTTTCTTTTCTGGAGTCCTTCACGAGAACTGGCAAAAAAAGATGTGAAGATTGTGTTGAAGGAAGACTGTAATAAATGGATATATGTATGGTCTGGTGAGAGTGGAAAACTTGAAGAAACCAACGAAACATTAAAAGCCGGTACAAGCCTGAAAGGCATTGCCGAAGATGGACGTTGGACATGGATTGTGGAAGATGAAAACGGCAACCGCTTTGGCGTGCCCAAATTGGCTGTCGAAGGTGAAGTAAAGGAGCTGCGAGCTATGAATCCCGATTTCCGCTATGTTTATCGAGCCGATTCATTGACCGGTTTCTCATTAGAACGTATACGCAAAGAAGCCGGAGACTATTTGATGGCCGATGTATCGACACGCAGTTATTATTTTCCGCAAGTTGTGCTGGCCAAAGGGGAAGGAAGAACGAAAGGAGTGTTACTCACGGTAGATGAACAGGGACTTGTGATACATACAGAACGTACCTCGGAGTTAAAATATAACTTATACACGAGTGCACCCTTCTTTTATTATATAATTAGTTGGAATCTTGTCACGAACTTCCAGCCCTTTACGGTAGACGCTAATAGTCAGCCGCTGCACCACAAATCCTTAAGCAGTAAATTCGGTTCGTGGTTTAAGGGGATTTTCTCCTCCATTTTCTGGTTTCTCATGAAGCTGATACTGTTCTTATTGATATTGGGCGGATTGACACTGATAGTGTATGGAGCCGCAAGTCTCCTGTTTGTTGCACTGGGGCGCATGCCGGGAGTGAAAAATTCGTTTATCGCCAAACTGGAATATGTATACATGATCCCTTGGATGTATATCTTGTTGCTTTCCTGTCTCTACTTATTCAATTCTCTTTGGATAATTCTTTTGCCGGGAGGCGTATTGCTACTGATATGGATGTGCGCTGCTGTAGAAAAACTCTCCATTCGTGACGCCCGTTGCCCGTCATGCGCGGCACTTAATAAATTAAATGTAGTTGAAATCACTTATTTGACAGGTGTGGACGTGGAGCCTGTATGGGGGACAAGTTGGATAAAGAATACACTTGTTGATGTGGAAAAAGCACGTAGACGGGAACATCACTTGGTGGAAACCGATACAGAGTGTGCCGTTTGTCATCACCACACACATACGGATAGTGAGACTGATTCGGTGAATGACTGGAAGCCTCTCAAAGAGTTTGCATGCCCTAAGTGCGGACAGCATGCTTTAAAAGCTACTTCGCTGGTAAAAGATTCAAATGTGAAACGCCATGAGTATACTTCACGGAAAGAAGGGAAAATCAAGGACAAAGGCTTTGATTTTGTAGAATGGGAAACTCGCTATGAAAGCAAGGACATAGTGTCAAGTCACGAGTATTGGACAGGTACTATTACTTATCACCAGGAAACGAACTGCGGACACTGTGATTATCATTATGAAATAGATCACACAGAAAAAGTAGATGAAAGTCCTACCAAAACCAGTACCGTGGAGGAAGTACGCAAATGGAAACGCGTTGATAAGTAACAACGTTTTTTAGACGTTGTTTCCTACATCCTACACCCATGATTATACTCCACTGAATATCAGGCAAATATATGGTGTATAAAAGGGTGTAGGCAGATGTATAAAAACCTCTTCCTACACCCCGAAATTCATAAAAAACACGTTTTTTATTCTGTAACCTCCTTATTATCAACCCGTACATACACTTTGTGCGAACCTTGCCCCACTGTATTCAAATACCCCTTTTCTACAAGCAAATTGAGGTCATTCAATGCTTTATTCTTCAAAAGTCCTGTAATTCCGCTATAATCATGACGGGTAATGAAAGGATGTGTCTCCAAAAAAGCCAGCAAACGGCGATAACGCTCCGCACCGCTAAGTTCCGCGCTTTTTCGAAAACCATATTTGGCACGTTCTACATAGCCCGCACAGCGTTTCCGGAAATCGGGAGACACACGCAGGTGTACTTTGCCAAAGAAAATAGTTTGCGAATGAATCTCTTTGGGATCCATTACCGGACGGGCTTGCAAGCTTGCCGAAAAATATCCGATATCACCTAACTGTACATGATGTCCTTCGGACAGGTAATAGGAAATACGGTCCTCAAGCAAAGCCACCACGCCCTTCACATCACCGGGAGTGAAACTGGACATATCGGCTATATCCTGAACCAAGCGCTCCATTTCAATAGTACCCTTATTTACGATACGTGGGTACAAAGGTTGTAATTCGCCGTCACCCTTCGGGTTCGGGCGTCTCCGAAAATCATATTCTGCTGCCATAATGCTATGTTATTAAGTTACTAAATCATCATTTGCCCCTTTCCTTTTCCTCTTTTGCATTAAAGAAAATATCAGTAAGCTATAGGCAAAACTTTGTTTTCCAATTGTGGGCTGTGCATCCTGCAATTATAGGATGCACAGCCCACAGCCGAGAACTGTCCGTCCCGCAATTGCGGGACGAAGTTTTGCTACTGACAAAGATACAAAAACAATAAGGGAAAGTCAAGTTTTCTACCAACTATATTTCAATTTTTATGATTGCTTTATGATGAACAAAAAAGGGGTGTTACCGCTTAACAAAAGCCTTGATTTATTTGTTTCAAACGCATTTTATACCTACCTTGCAGTCTCTTAGGAAAAGGTTCTTAGGAATAAATTATTTTTTAAATAAACACACAAATGAAAATAACCCTTGTCAGAGAAGAAAAAGAGAGTGGGAGAGAAGCCGTCAGCACCTGCGAGGCAGATGTATTATTGGAACGGATAAAGACAGAAACTAAAGCAGCACACGTCACCGCACTACGGACCATGCTACTATATACCACCCCTGATGCTCGTGGTCACTACGAGCACATTGATAAATTGCCACGCATTTATCCGGCTGTAGAATATGGAAGAAGCCGCGATGGAGGCAGAAAGCTGAAGCGCTACAACGGCATAGTAATGCTCGAAGTAAATGGCCTGGCCGGATTGTCAGAAGTAGAACTAGTGAAAGAGCAGGCTAGATTATTACCGCAAACGTGGGCAGCTATTACCGGAAGCAGCGGACGGAGCGTAAAGATATGGGTGAAATTCGTGCTTCCCGACGGAAACCTCCCTGTAAAAGAGGAGAATATCACTCTCTTTCATGCCTGCGCTTATCGTATGGCTGTGCAGTGCTATCAACCCATACTGCCGTTTCCCATAACCTTGAAAGAGCCTAACCCCGCACAAAGCTGCCGCATGACGCTGGACACTGACCCTTATTTCAATCCTGACGCCATAGCTTTCTGCCAGGAGCAGCCGTTCAGCATGCCCGGTGAACAGACTTTCCACCAACGGAAATTGACGGAAAAGAATCCGTTGCTGAGACTGAAACCCGGATTTGAGACATCAGAAACCTTCACCATACTGTTTGAAACAACCCTCGGCAAGGCATTGGATGAAATGCAGAACTGGAAGCGGGGAGATACCTTGCATCCGCTACTGGTGTGCCTGGCCGAAAATTGCTTCAAAGCAGGGATACCGGAAGAAGAAACCGTACGTCAGGTTATGATACACTATTACAGACAGGCAGACGAACAGGATGTCAGGATAACCATTCACAATCTGTATCGTGAATGCAAAGGATTTGGTAAGAAGTCAGCCCTGACACCGGAACAAAAAATCTCACTGCAATTGGAGGAATTCATGGGACGTAGATATGAATTCCGTTTTAATACCGTCAGCAATGATCTGGAATTTCGTCAAAAGGACTCCATTCACTTCTACTTCCAGCCTGTTGACCAACGGGCACGGAACAGCATATCAATGGATGCCCTGCAAGAAGGCATCAAAGTGTGGGACCGGGATGTAAACCGCTATCTGGCGTCCAACCGTGTGCCACTATACAATCCGGTAGAAGATTATCTGTGCAGCGTAGGGCGTTGGGACGGTAAAGATCGTATTCATGCGCTTGCCGACCTCGTGCCTTGCAATAATCCACACTGGCGTCAACTCTTCTACCGTTGGTTTCTGAACATGGTGGCTCACTGGCGGGGGCTCGACAAACAGTATGCCAACAGCACATCGCCTCTTTTAGTCGGTGCTCAAGGTTTTCGAAAATCAACCTATTGCCGGATCATTCTTCCGCCCGAACTTCGTTTCGGCTATACGGACAGCCTGGATTTCAGAAATAAGCGGGATGCCGAAATGTATCTGGGGCGTTTTATGCTGATCAACATTGATGAGTTTGACCAGGTCAGCATGAATCAGCAAGGTTTTCTAAAACATCTGTTACAGAAGCCTGTAGCCAATCTGCGCAAACCTTATGGCAGTAGTATTCAGGAGATGCGACGTTATGCTTCATTCATAGGTACCAGTAACCAAAAAGATTTGCTGACCGATCCGAGTGGTAGCCGCCGTTTTATCTGTATCGAGGTAACGGCACCCATCAATACAAACGTTACCATCAACTACCGTCAACTGTATGCACAAGCAATGGAGGCTATCACGAAAGGAGAACGTTACTGGTTTGATGACACAGACGAAGCAATTCTGAAGGAATCTAACCGGGAATTCGAACAAATCAGTCCGCTGGAGCAACTTTTCCATTGTCATTTTCGTTCACCGGAAGAAGGAGAGACGGGAGAACAATTGTCCGCCATGCAGATTATTGAATATCTACAAGAGAAGAACAAGGCTATTAATCTGTCTCAAAGCAGTATAACTACATTTGGACGTATTTTGAAAAGAAACCAGATTCAGTCCAAACGAACTAAGAAAGGGATGATATACGAAGTGATAAAGTTGTGATTTCAGTAAAATTGTGGTGTAGGAAGGCAGGCTTCCTACACCTTTCTACATACTTTCCTACATCATATATCAACTTGTAAATTAACGACTTAATCGTTTCGGTGTATGATGTAGGTTCCTTTTAGAAAATAGTGTTATGAGAATTTTCTTTTTATTCTGCTCCCCGTAATATGAATGTTGTGGCCCCGATAGTAACGATAGCCCCGTCCTCAATACGGATACGGTCTTTATCTCCCAGTATTTCATTATTCAGAAAAGTTCCGGTCAGACTGGGGGCATCTTGCAGAGTATAAACAAGTTTGCCTTGCTTATTTCGCTTCACATTAATAATGCAGTGACGGCGATCCATACTCATGTCCGACGTTTCAATAGGAGTATTGATATTGGTTCCCACACAGCGACGGCCAATTACATTGTCACCTTCCTGCAAAGGAAGCACTTGTTTGAAGCCAAACACATTCTCAATCACTGTAATACTGCCAAAAGCATCTTTAAATTCTTCTTCATCAGGGCGTTCTTCCTTTTGCGGAGCACGCATCTTTGTCTTTCCCAGGCGAATACTAAACTGCTTGCCACAATGCTCACAAACGAAGACCAATGACTGACCTTCGCTGTATTTTGTTTCATCGAACAAAAGATAATTCTCACATTTAGGACAACGGATACGCTTCATAAGATTAAAAAATTAAGAATTATCACTTCTTCAGCACCCAAGCATTTTTGTACATCTCATTTTGGCGAATTCTTGCCAAAGCCTGATAAGCTTCCACTTCTGTTCCGCAAGATTCAATGCTGACACGCATTTTGCCGTCTCCAACAATCGCTTTCGCAGTGGAGAAGCCTTTTGCAACCAGCTGGGCTGCCATTGCTTCTGCATCTTGTTCTGTGCCCACGCTAGCAATGATAATATGATAGGGTCTTTTAGGAGTGGCAACGGACTGTTTAGCAGCAACAGGTTGCACATTTTGTTTAGGAGTCTCAGAAGTTACAACTGCTTTAGAAGTCTCATTCTTAGCTTGAGCTTCTGTAGATACAGCCGGTGTTTTACCAACTTTGACTTCTCTAACCGCAACAGGCGCTACCACTTTCTTTTGTGTCCCTTTTTGCTTGTTAGCTGATTTGCGGGTGGGAGTATTCTGCTTTACAACAATCGGTGTAATAGCCAAAGATTGCTTTTCTATTTTCTCAAACAACTCATCCGGTAATAGCTTTGCATAATTTTCTTCCACCACTTCCGTATTCTCTATCGGAGTAGAAAAGAAGAAAGAAAGCACAATTGCAGCTACCACTGCGGCAGCATTAGTCAGATATGCACGGTTAAATTTAATGGAGAAAGTACGTTTTTCCTTTTTGATAGCGGCAGGCACTGAATAAGCGGCAACGTTCTCGGTCGACGGTTTTTCCAAAGCAGACAATTCCTGCATCTCAAATGCATCCAGCCCATATAAATAAGGAGTTGTGATCTTATTATCATAAGGTGCGAAGTCGAAGGTGTTATGAATAGTGTAACGTACTTCGCCAACATTCGGCAAATCAACCTTACCGTCTTCGTGCAACGTGGCTATTAATTCGTCCACTTTACGTTCTACCATCTTGGTAGCATCAGAGAAATTGGTTCCATACACAGACATATAAGACTGTACCAGCAAACCATCATTCATCTTCAATTGCGGATTAAAGCCGATAATACGGGTAGGGGGCAGGAAAATATTTTCTTCTTTCACTCTTGTAGCCGAAGCGTAATGAGCAACAAATCCTCCCAAACCCGGAACAATGACGCAGTCATTTTCCAATAACAAAGCTTCTATATGTTGTGCCAATTCAATCATGCTGCAAAAGTAACGCAAATCTCGGATATAAGCCAGTTTCAGGGCATTTTTCTTTTCAACAATTTATAAACAATGCAGAATGGTACAATGCTTTCTTTGAATAAAAGCCGACTGATTCGTTAATGAATCAGCCAGCTTTTATTAATTTCGGACCTGTATTTTCGTTAATTAGCTATGATCATTCTTTTTGTATCAATCAAACGACCATCTGTTACCAATGAATAAATATAAATTCCATTAGGCAATTTATAAGTATCTACATATATCTCATTTTGTCCTTTTGTTCCTATTGGCAATTTTAGAACCATTCCTCCCATAGTGTTGTATATTTGGATATAAGCATTGACCGTCTCTAAAGGGATATAACAGTTTATAGCAGTACTTCCTTTAGCCGGATTAGGAGTATTTTGTTCCATTCTGGCATCTTTTTTGTCTTTTACCATTTTATCGTCTATATTATTGTTCTCATCCATAATACCTTTGGTCATCGAATTTGAAGCTGTACCATTATATATTCTAACAGTACTACCTAACTCTGCTGTAAAACCTGGCACTATCCTCACGGAATTATAGCCATTCATAATGACATTTGCACCGCTCCTTATAGTTACATTTTCAGCATACAACTTAGAATGTTTATATGTTTTATTGGACGTGATGGTTACATTCTTAATATTGCCATCAAATGTTGGCGTCTCTCGTTTAATCGTTATTGTTTTAGTATTACCCAAAACACTTCTAAAACCAAGAGGAGTAACCTTTATAGTTTCACCATTACCGGATGTTGCATTATAATTAACTTTAATGGTCCGGCCGCTATAGAATGTTTTTCCACCCCAAGACTTTGGAGTTTCCCACTTAAACTCCGTGATTTTATTTTTGCTTAACGGATATGCCATTTCTGGAACAGTGCATTCCAATATACCTGTTTGCCCAAGCGGAAGTTTTATTATATCATTGGTAACTTTACTCCCATTGTATCTGAAATCTGTAATATACATATTCTTGACACTGTTTATATTGACTTCGATGCGGAGCAAAACAGGGCCATTGATATCTACGGTTATAGTTCCTTTATTTGTGGTATCATCCCACACAACATCAGCATAGAGCACGGCAATTGCCTGCCTCAGTTCAGTTGGACCATTCACATTGTTAAAACGACCATTGGTAATTTTCCACCGAACTACCGTATTGATATCCCACCCATCCAAATTAGCTCTATATGAGTAGTATGTTCCTGGATCAACAGTTGTAGGTCCTACAAGAGAATTCCCTACGGAGAAGGAACTCAGACTATTTAATAATAAGAATATGAAAATAATATATTTTTTTATCATATAGTTTACTTTGCTTGAGTTATTTTTGATTTCAACTCCTCAATCTCTTTTTGTTGCTGGATCACATACAAAGTGAGTTCTTCTATTTTCTGAAGTAGGAGTGCATTGGTTGCTCCTAAATTAACCCCATTAGCCTTAATTTCTTCTTCTGAAGGGACATCCGGTAATGTACCTTTTTTCTTAATATACTCTTCAACTTCCCTTAACGTCGGTAATTTATATCCTTTTTTAAAAACGAAATCTGCCCAATTGGATTCTACAAGAATCTCTTTAGCCCTGATGGTTCCATTTACTGCTAACTTATGGCCTTGAGTGTCTAATGTACCTATTCCAACATTTCCATTAACTGATAAATCATTAATATCAGTTGCTTCATAAAATTCACCATATCCAATAGTAAGTCCACCACGCGGCCCAATTGTAACACATGAATATGTTGTTTGCCCACGCCCTGTCAAAATTGCAAAACGACGCTTGTTTTCACCTGTTGGATATTCCCAAACTTCATATGCATTTGGCCTTACTCCCCAGCATTCTGTATTAGATGCTACTTGAACTTTCCATTTATGCTCTAGTCCATTAAGTCCTTTATTGTTAAATTCTAAAGTGCTGAGACATTGAGTGCTTTCTGTTGGAGGAGATGCTATTATTTGCACGCTAGGAATCCAATTTACAAATTCAACTCTATTATTATAGTCCTCTGCTAAAGCTCCTATAATACTATCATTTTGTGTTAAAAGAGCATTTTTTTGAGCATTAACAATAAAAGAGCCAAGGCTCAATAATGATAAAATAGCAACTAGTTTTTTCATAATAAATAAAAATTAATTGGTTAACATTAAAATGACCGAAATGTAATATTTTAATAGCTATCTTCAAAGAAAATATTGAACTATTTTTTTGCAGCATTAATTGTTATAGAACAATGTCATTGAGCAATCATATTTTTAAGTCCATTTAAAGATTACATAGTTGACAAAACTCGCAATATTTTGCATAGTCCAATTTTTCGTTCAAAAACAAAGGGAAGTTTTACACAGCAAGAAATTAAGAGTTTGTCTACAAGGAGTTAACTTCTTACAGGCTTGAAAAATACTGTTTATAAAATCCTGAATATCAAATAGTACAAATCTACTAAGAATTCTGCCTATTTTACTGCGATTTTTCTTAAATGCTGATGCATAAATAATAGACAATTCAACAATAAACCGGAGAAACTAACGTTTATTGGCATAAGAGAGTTATTTTTGCAACCAATCAAACTATAAAAATATTAAAGTATACGATGAAGATTAAAACGCTGATACCTGCCCTTTCACTTCTAATATTAGTGTCGTGCAAAACAACGAACGACTCAATTGCATATTTCCAAGATCTAGATAATTTGGCTGCATATTCCGGGGATAGTATTAATTATGCCCCTAAAATAGTGCCTGATGACGAATTGTCTATTACTATATCAGGAGTGGATCCTAATGCTGTGGCTGTATTCAATATGCCTTTGTCCAGCTATATGACACCCGGTGAGACCAATGTAACCATGACACCTGTACTACATACATACTTGGTAGATTCTCATGGTAAAATTGACTTCCCTGTGCTTGGCAAAATCTCTGTAACAGGAATGACTCGTAGTGAGTTGACGGATCTGATGACTGATAAACTGGCTACTTATGTAAAAGATCCGATTGTAACAGTTCAAATACGCAATTTTAAAGTTTCGGTTCTGGGCGAAGTAACTAAACCTGGTACGGTCAGTGTCCCCAATGAACGTCTATCTATTCTTGATGCTATTGGTATGGCAGGAGATCTAACCATTTATGGTAATCGCAAAAATGTATTACTTATACGTGATAACGGAGGTAAAAAGGAATATCATCGTTTTGACCTCACTTCTATAGAATCTCTGAATTCACCTTATTACTATTTACAACAAAACGATGTGCTTTATGTAGAACCTAACAAGGCCCGAAAAGGTAATGCCAAATATAGCCAAAACCAACAATTCAATATATCATTAGCTTCTACTATAATCAGCGCCATTTCTGTCTTGGCATCATTAGGAATCGCATTATTGGTAAAATAAAATCACTGTTATGTCTCAACAAAACCAATTGAATGATATCGGGAAACTAAAAGAAATTTTAGTATTCTATTTGAGAAGATGGAAAATATTCCTAGTCAGTCTCATCGTATGTATCAGCATTGCTATATTGTATATATATATAACCAAACCTGTTTATTTGGTAACAGCAAACATCCTTGTGGAAGAAAAAGAAAGTAGCCCAATGAATCAGATGCAGTCGATGATGAAAGGATTTTCTTTAACCGACGTTTTCGGAGGAAATTCCAGCATACATAATGAAATAGAACTGATTCGTTCCTTCTCTATGTTTCGCCGTGTAGTTAAGAGTTTAAATCTGAATGAAAAGTATAGTTCCGGTGAATGGATATTTCCAATATCTTATTATAAGAACAGTCCTGTGGTTATTACTCCTATAAATGATATTGCGGACACCCTCACTGCGACTTTAAAATTCAAAATCAAAAGTTCAGGAAAAAATGTAAAAGTAAAAATGTCCAAGGGATTTAAAACCTTACATGAGGAGACTTTTTCGTTACCTTTCATTATGCAAACTTCTTATGGAGATTTTAAGATAGAGACAACCCAGTTCTATAACCCTAACAAAGAAATCAATGTAAAAGTCAGTTTTTCCGGATATGATTATGCCACCGAAATGCTACAAAAAGAAGTAGAGGTGGATTTTGCGACTAAAAAGGCCAACATCATCAATATGCAACTTAAAGAAAAAAACATCAAGAAAGGAAAAGATGTCCTGAACGAATTGATTGCTTCTTATAATACCTCCAGCAAAGAACGCCGAAATGCTCTGGCAGGCAATATGGTACTCTTTCTGGATGAGCGTATTAATCTTATATCAAAAGAACTGGTAGAAATAGAAAAACAAATAGAAAGCTATAAGAAAGAAAATTCTCTGACTGACATTGAGGCGGAAGCTAAAATTATACTAGATAAAAGTACTAATTTCAAAGAACGGTTGATTGAAGCAGAAACTCAATATACCGTTATTGAGTTAGTGGAGGAATTTTTGCTGAAACCAGAAAACCGTTTCTCACTGGTTCCTTTAAATATCGGACTGAATGACCGTACCGTTTTAGAGGGACTTCAAAAATACAACGAAGCGCTATTGGAACGTTTAAGATTATTAAAAACAACCCAGGGAAATACTCCAACCCTCGATATCATGAATGAACAGATAGATGCAATGCATGACAATATGTTGGCAACTATCCGGAGTTTGAAGTCCGGTTTCAGCCATGCTAAGGAAAACTTGCAAGAACAAGGAGATTATTTCATGGCTCGTATAAAAGGCATGCCTACACAAGAAAGGGAGTTTATTGATATCAAGCGCCAACAGATGATCAAGCAGGAATTATTTGTATTCCTGTTGCAGAAAAAAGAAGAAAATGCATTGTCTATGGCTGTAACTACTCCTAAAGCTGAAATTGTAGATAAAGCCTATACTTTACAGACGCCTGTCAGCCCACGCCCCATGAGACTGTTGGCTTTTGCTATGAGTATTGCAATTATAGGAGCAGGTTGTTACATCAAAGTTAGATATTAGAAGAGCTTGGAAATGTTGCAAAAAGAACAGTTAGGATTATGTCCGGAGGATTTTGTTCTTCCGGTCTCTTTCTTATTATCCATGTCCTTGTTAGGTCTGGAGTTTCCTTTTGCATATATATTAGTCTTCATCGTCCTGTATCTCTCACTGATAGTAAACAAGTATGATTTCCTGTTACAAAGTACGATCTTATTTGGAGTATTTGGTTTCTATGATGAGAATGTGACTTTTCCCATTAAGATGCACGATTTGCTATTCATCGTATATATAGCCGGATTCTTTATTTATTGGAAGAAGAAAAACATCAGTAAACTGCTGATATTGATTTCAGCATATATATTGTTCTTGATTTTTGTTGCAATGCTGAGTGACGAAACCTTGATTGTACAAATAAGAAGGCTAAGATTATATATGCATATTCTTTATTTTCTCTTTCCTTTGTTGGTTTTCAGAAATCATGATTTCGAAATCGATAAGTTCTTCAAAAAGCTGTTCATTTATGTGCTAATTATCAGTAGCTTCTACATTCTGGATTCTTTAGTATTCAGTAGTAATATCCTAGTACCGCGTACAACATGGGGAGATCTGACCTATACGACTTTAGAGATGAATCTGTTTGGTGAATTTCTCAGAATATATCCTCCGGGAATGTATTTTGTGGCACTACTTTTATTTCCTATGCTTTATCTCTATAAAACTCCCTTAAAATATATATTGATCATAGCACTGGGATTAATTTGTACGAAAACATTCAGTGTCATAGGAGGAGTCTTGATTACCATCTTCTGCTTTTATGGTACATGGAAGAAGAAAATCATATATTTAGTAATCGGATCTGTGATGTTGGCCGCCGGATATGTATTAGACGGACAAATGAATGGAGCATTGCGTGTTCAACATCTGGTAGGTCAGTTTACCTCCTTTGCATCTTATCGTTCTGTAGAAGATGCTATGAGTGACATGGACAATCTGGCTGAATTCGGTTCTGACAGAGGTGCACAGATCATTCCTAAAATAGAATTGCTCACTTCTACACAAAAGCTCATGCTTGGGTTTGGGTTTCTCCATAACGAGTTAACAACCAATGATGATTACATCATCCATAATGAATATTACTCTGATCAATCGGCAGCCGAAGAGGTAGCCTCTTTAGTAGAGGTTACACAAGTCCAGACTATACTTGATACAGGACTCATTGGTTTTTGTGTGCAACATTTATTCTATATTGCCATTTACTTTTTCCTTCGAAAATATAAGTATAGCAATTTGTATCTTGTAACTCTTGTTTGCATCTCTATTTTTGGTGTCGGAGGATTCGCCGGTCTGAATATTCCACATGGACTTTTATTATTAGGACTGGCTTTGGGATGTGTTTTACTTGCGAATAAAGAAATCTGGAATGTTAAGTCGTCTGTTTCTATATGAAAGCCAAGATAGAGTCATATAAAAGTGGAGCTATATATTCTGCGGGATTAAGCGTTGTAGTAAAATTCATCGCTTTTTTCCAGAACTTCCTGATCGCTTATTATCTGGGAGCCGGGACGGGGACGGATATTTATTTTTATATGTTCGGAGGCATGATAGCTGCTTGTGAAATTCTTCAAAGCATCACTTCTTCCATACTGATTCCCCGCTCCATGTTATTAAGGAATCAAGACTCATTTCATACTGAAAACGCATATTTGAATGCTTTTTTATATACCATTCTCTCGATAGCAATTATCATTATAGGCATTATACTGATAAATGGAAAAGAATGCCTGTTATTGCTTTCCAATTTTTCGGCACAGGATATTGATATACATTTGCCGTTATTATATATTTTACTACCTGCCTCCATACCTTATATAATCAATGTTGTATATGTAGAAGTTTTGGCATCTTATAAGTATTTTATTTTTCCACAAATCATTACTGTAATCAATAACATATTCATTATTCTTTTCATAGTTTTATTTCATGCTTCACTCGGCGTTTTTTCATTGGCGGTCGGTTTTGGTATTGCAACTATAATAAACTTTTTATGGCTGGTCATTTTTATAAAACGTAATCTATCATGGAGTTATTCATGTTTTTCATTTACACATCTGAAAGATAGTTTCAGTGATATATGTGTCAAGCTTGTAAATGATTCTACAATGGCATTCACGACTATGTTTCCGATGTACCTCCTTTCCATGTTCTATCCGGGAACTATTACAGTGATAACTTATGCCAACAAACTATTACAAGCACCAATGATTTTGTTAGTTCAGCTTTTTGCAGTTTTACAAATAAAACTGAGTGAGTTGTATTCCAAACATCTCGGACGGGAAATGAAGCGTACTTATATAGAAATCGGAGGGAAGTCAATACTTTTAAGTTTGATTGGCGCTATTTTCTTTTTTATTCTTCGCAGACCTATTGTAGAAATATGCTTTGGCAATGGAGCCATGACACCTGAAAATATTGAAGTATTTATTGAAGTACTAGGCATACTTATTATCAGTATCCCATTTTCTATTATCACTGCTGTATCAACACGCATGTTATTCGTTATGCGTAAAATAAAAACATATACATTTCTGATGATCCCCTGCAACATAATTACGTGCGTTTTGTACTATTGGTTAATTGAGCAAAAAGGTGTGAATGGTTATGCTGTGGCAGATGTTTCAATGGAAGTTGTTAAATCAGTAATGCTGTTGGGATGTACTCTCCTGCTACTGAGAAAAATAAAATGCAAATATGAAAATTAGTATTATTACACCGGTATATAACAGGGAAGATTGCATTAGTAGATGTATAGAGAGTGTAGCAATTCAGGCTGAAGGAGTAGAACACTGGATTGTGAACGATGGTTCCACCGATGCTACATTGTCTATAGTACGACAGTTTGCCGATAAGTATCCGCATATTCATTTATTAACATACGAATGTAATGCCGGAGTAGGAGCAGCACGAAATGCCGCCATACAAAAATGCACCGGAGACTACATCCTTTTTGTGGATAGCGATGACTATCTTGCTGAAAATGCGATTGCTTTTATCCGAACAACTATAAAAGAATCTCCCTCTTATCTTCATTATTTGTTTGCGACAAATGGACGTATGCCTTTTTATGAGACCTATCACCTATTAGAGCAAAAACAAACTGTACTAACCTATTTTGACTGGTTAAGAGGCAAGGTTGGTGGTGATTTTGTACATGTTATGAATCGTGGTATGTTGCAAAAATTCCCTTTTAATGAAGAATTACGAATTTATGAAGAAACTAATTTTCTAAAACTGTACCGCTATTCAAAAGAGCAGTTATTCACTAACCAAATTATAGTCTATACGGAACTGAACAGACAAGATTCTGTATCTTTACAGTATAGGTTAAACAATTCACGCGCTATACGTTTGGAATACATAGCATTGCAAAACATTATATATGATTTTTATGATGATTATGTAGCTGCCGGAGCATTAGCGCAAATACATGAACGCATCAGGAAATATCGTTTTCTGGCAATAGCTGTCAATGATTATAGAGATGACGAGTTAATACCAAAGAACCAGTTATTACAGGTTTTCAGAATATTAAAGCTAGGATATTTGATGCGTATGTTTATTATTATTCATTCTCATATAAAATATATGTTTAAGAAATGAGAATCTTACATCTGATATACTCATTAAATGTAGGCGGTGCTGAACGCATGGTGATTACTCTCGCTAATTATCAAGTGCAAAGTAATCAAGTAGGATTATGCATTATCAATAATCTATATTCTCAAAAGTTATTGAACGAATTAGATAGTAGAATACAAGTGTTCCGTATCAATCGTAAAAAAGCAAGTCGTAATATTTTAGACGTATTTCAATTGAACAGATATGTCTTTAAGTTCCATCCGGATATACTTCATATCCATGATTCGGATGCTATCCTTTATATACCCATTCGCTCTTTTTACCATACGATATTGACTATTCATGCAATGGATTTGCCATTAAAAGGGTACAAGCTTTATAATCAGACAGTGGCAATTTCCAAAGCTGTAGCCGATAATACTGAAAATCGAGGACTTTGTAGACCGGAAGTAATATACAATGGAATTTCAACTTCTGCAATCCAGCGAACAAAGAAGAATATCCCCAATGCTGAACAAAATTTTCGCATTGTGCAAGTAGGCAGATTGGAACATGGTATTAAAGGACAACATTTAATATTAAAAGCTTTACATAGATTATCTTCTTCCCATATTAGTATAGATTTTATTGGGGATGGCAGTTCTTATAACTATCTGAAAGAAGTAACCCGACAGCTCAAACTGGAGAAACAGGTAAACTTTCTAGGTAATTGTGATATAGAATGGATATATCATCATTTGTGTGATTATCACTTATTGGTTCAGCCATCAATAAGCGAAGGATTTGGACTTACTATTGCTGAAGGTATGGCTGCGGGAGTCCCTGTTCTTGTATCTGACCTGCCCGCTCCTTTAGAAATAATAGACAAAGGTAGACAAGGTTATTATTTTAGGCACAACGATGTGGATGATCTCTGTCGGATGTTACGTTATATAATTAAACATTATGAAGAAGCTCTGCAACTTTCTGATAAAGCACAGACATTTGTAACAATTAATTTTGATTCCAAGCTGATAGCCCAACAATATATCAATTTATACAATGAAAAGATTAAAGATACTTATAGTCAGTAAATTCTTATATGCACGCGGAGGAGCGGAAGTTTATGCCATGAATTTGGGAGAAATGCTGCAAAAGCAAGGACATGAAGTCTGTTTCTTTTCAATGCATCATCCGCAAAATATCCATGTAAATGAGGATAAATATTTCGCGAAAGAGGTATCTTTCTTTCAGCCATCAATCAGTGGAAAAATCAATGCAGCTTTACGTATCTTCGGAACTGGAATAAAACGAAATTACGAGAAAATATTAGATGATTTTCAGCCGGATATTGTTCACTTAAATAATATACATTCTTATCTTTCACCTATAGTTGCTAAACTTGCACACGCAAGAGGAATAAAAGTTATTTGGACCATCCATGACTACAAATTGGTATGTCCCTCATATGCTTGTTTGTATAAAGGAAGGCCCTGCGAAGTATGCTTCGTCAATAAATTTAAAGTTATATCTCGTAAATGTATGAAAAATAGTCTTACCGCCAGCACTCTTGCATGGGGGGAAGCCATATATTGGAGTAAAAAGAAATTATCTCTATGGACAGATGCTTTTATTTGTCCCAGTAATTTTATGATGCAAAAGATGATACAAGGAGGGTATCCGGAAAATAAGCTTCACACAATTAGTAACTTCATTAGTGACGAGAAGTCAGAGTTTATATCAAAAATATCAACAGTGGAAAAAGAAATGGCTTATGCATATATAGGACGTCTTTCGGTTGAAAAGGGTGTAGAGGATTTATTGAAAGTTGCTGTTCAATTACCTTACAAGCTATATATTGCAGGAAGGGGGCCATTAGAGAACGTTTTCAAAAAGAAGTATGCTTCTGATAACATCATATTCCTAGGGCATATAAGTGCTAAAGAGATAGTTATCTTATTGAAAAAAGTTCAGTTTTCTATCATCCCTTCCATTTGTTATGAAAATAATCCTCTTGGAGTTATTGAATCATTATGCTGTGGAACCCCTGTTCTTGGTAGAAATATCGGAGGAATTCCTGAATTATTAAAAACAAATATTTGTAATATCCTATTTAATGATAATAATGACTTAGAATCTTCCATTGCAAAAATGTTCACATTGAATTCAGAAATAGAAAGAAAAGAGTTATCTACAGTTGCACATAACTATTTCTCTGCAGAACAGTATTATCAAAAATGGTTAGGAATAGTTCAAGGAATTTCTTCTTAAGAAAGTTGTTTAATTGTGACTACTAGATCTTTAATAATTTATTAAAAGCAATCATTTCAAATGAAAATATATGTTTTTGGTACACGCGGTTTTCCAGGAATACAAGGAGGAGTAGAAAAACATTGTGAACAATTGTACACTAATCTTTCTAAAGACATTCAAGTAACTGTATTTAGAAGAAAACCATATGTGACTCAAAATTCAACATACTCTCACGTTACTTTTATAGACTTACCCTCTACAAAGATAAAAGGTGTGGAAGCATTAGTACATTCCTTTTTATGTAGTATTATATGTCTAATAAGGCGTCCAGACATAGTACATATCCATAATATAGGTCCGGGATATTTCATTCCGTTACTTCGGTTATTTGGTTTAAAGGTTATCTTAACCTATCATAGTGCTAACTATGAACATGAGAAATGGGGATGGCTATCTAAACAATTTTTAAAATTATCAGAAATAGCAGCTTTGTCTTTTGCTAACAAAATAATTTTCGTTAATCACTTCCAGCTGAAAAAACAAAAGGAAAAACGACAAACGAAATGTATCTATATTCCAAATGGTGTATCAGGCTTTGCACGAGTAGACAACATACAATGTCTTACTCAATTAGGCATAAAACCTGAAAAATATATTCTTAATGTAGGGCGAATTACACCAGAAAAAGGATTGGAAACATTAATTGATGCTTTCTTATTATCAGGCATTGAAAAGAATGGTTTTCAGTTAGTGATAGTAGGGGGAGTAGAAAGTGAAACGAACTACTTTCATATGTTACAAACTAAGAGTAAAAATAGAGAAATAATATTTACTGGGAGTTTGAATAAAAAGTACTTACAAGAACTGTATAGTCACACAAGACTATTTATCCTTTCATCATATAATGAAGGTTTTCCATTGGCCATGCTTGAAGCAATGCAAACAGGATGCGATATTCTTCTGAGTAGAATTTCTGCAACTCAAATTATACCATTAAATGAAAATTATTACTTTGAGAAAGGAAATGTAGCGGAATTAGCTGAAAAAATTAAAAGAAAGATAAGTGAACCACAGTATATACATTCGTATCCTATTGAGAGTTACAATTGGAATAAGATACAAGAAGCAACAGTTACAGTATATAAATCCTTATTAGCAAAACAATATAATCGATAGATGATCGTTATATATTTTAAGAATTCTGTATTTTAAGAATGAATATACAATCTTCAATATATACTTTTCCGTTGAAACGGAAAAGTAACCGTATACTCAAACGAACACTTGACATAGTGTTATCATTGATAGTCTTGACTACGATATATCCAGTGGCATATATCATCATCGGGTGTTGCATCAAAATAAAGATGCCGGGTAAGATTATATTTACTCAAAAGCGCAACGGCTTATATGGGAAGGTATTTACATGTTATAAGTTTCGCTCCATGCTGCCCAATGTTGAAGCCGATACGCAACAAGCCTACAATGAGGATCCACGTATTACTCCATTAGGACATTTCCTGCGTGTCACCAGTCTTGATGAGTTACCACAATTCTGGAATGTGCTTAAAGGAGACATGTCCGTAGTGGGTCCACGTCCTCATATGCTGATACATACTGAGCAATATTGTGATATCATTCCTGAATACAATAAAAGACTTATTGTGAAGCCGGGTATCACGGGATGGGCCCAGATACACAACCTGCGCGGTGAAACGGAGAAGTTGGATAAAATGAAAAAAAGAGTAGAATATGATATATGGTATATCGAACATTGGTCGTTCTCATTAGACCTGAAAATCATGTTCAACACAATAAAAATTATATTCCGATAAGCTCATGCGTATAACCTGTCACATACTTACAATCCTGTTTTGTTTTTCTGCTTCGTCAGTAATAACAGCGCAAAGCGGACTGAAGCATCAGAACATTTCATCTTTCGTTGAATATGGAGCATCTGTCCATACCGGTGACAACACTCCTTTGTGGCAGGTCAGCAATCAACATGGATTATCCTCTATTGACAATAATACTTATTTAAGAGGTGGAGCTTTTTATACAGATACAATCCGCCAGTGGAGGTTGGAAGGAGGACTGGATATGGCGGTTGCCTCCGGTTTTACATCCACTTTTATATTGCAACAGGCTTATGCTGACATACGATATAAATGGTTGGGGATACTCATTGGTAGTAAAGAGATTGACTCACCTTTATTAAATCAGCAATTAAGTAGTGGCGGACTAACCTGGTCGGGTAATGCAAGACCTATTCCACAAGTATGGATAGGACTTCCTGAATATGTGCAAGTATTACCACGCCTCGCTTTAAAAGCAGAAATGTCGTACGGATGGTTTACTGATAATAAATATCAGAGAAAGCAGGTAGGAGAGGATTATTGGTATACTAAAAGCATCAAATATCACCATAAAAGCGGATTCCTACGCATTGGAGTTCCACAGGGTAAGTGGCAACTAGACCTGGGTATGAGCTTGGATGTACAGTTTGGTGGATATAAAAGCGCCGGAATGGATGCAGGAGATTTAGGAAATAGTTGGAAAGATTATTTCAAGGTATTTATTCCCAGTCGTGGAGATGACAGTAGTCCTGAAGGAGAACAAATTGCCTATCAAGGTAATTTTATGGGTAGCGAACATATACGGATGACTTATCGTCATGAAGATTTTTCCATCAGTGCTTATCTGGAGAATTATTACGATGATTTCAGTGGAATGGGAAAACTCAACGGATTTGATGGTTTATGGGGGATTGAATACAAATCTAACCATAAACAGGTCATCAACGGTTTTGTACTGGAATACTATCAGACTACTAACCAGAGCGGTCCAATGCATGGAGTGGATTTCACCGTAGTAGAGAAAACGGGAGGTGCCGACGATTATTATAACAACGAGTGGTATCCCGGCTGGGTACACTGGGGAATGACTATGGCTAACCCATTGATAGCTTCTCCCATTTATAACAAAGACGGTGACATGAGTTTCAAATACAACCGTATCCGAGCCTTGCATTTAGGTTGGAGCGGAGACATCAGCAATGAATGGACATACCTCACAAAACTATCATATAATAAAACTTGGGGAACTCCTTTCAAACCTATACCTAATATATTAGAAAATTTTTCTACTTTTGCATCAGTTTTCTATACTCCCCATAAATGGAAAGGATGGCGGTTCAATGCATCCATTGCTTTCGATATAGGAGAGATATATGGTGACAATTTAGGTTGCCAGTTGAAAGTACAAAAAACATTCTGAAAAAGATGAATTACATACAAACGGAAATTGATGGTGTATGGCTGATCGAACCGAAAGTTCTTCGTGACGAGCGTGGCTATTTTATGGAAGCCTTTAAAGAAGAGGAATTCAAAATGCATATCGGTGATGTGCACTTTATTCAGGACAATGAGTCGAAGTCTTCCTTCGGTGTATTACGTGGATTACATTATCAGAAAGGAGAATATTGTCAGTCCAAACTGGTACGTGTTATAAAAGGAAAAGTACTGGATGTGGCAGTGGATTTGCGCCAATCATCACCAACTTTCGGTAAATATGTCTCTGCAGAACTGAGTGAGGAAAATCAACGGCAATTTTTCATTCCCCGTGGATTCGCACATGGTTTCCTTGTTCTGAGTGAGGAAGCTATCTTTATTTATAAAGTAGATAATGCTTATGTTCCACAAGCAGAAGCATCCATTCGTTTCAATGATGAAACCATAGGAATTGAGTGGCCTATAGCAGAAGAACAACTTTTATTATCTCCTAAAGATAAAACAGCTCCATCCTTCCGGGATGCGACATATTTTGAATAAAGAGTATGAAGATAGCCATCGTCGGTACAGGATATGTCGGTTTAGTGACCGGAACCTGTTTTGCAGAAATCGGTGTCAGCGTCATTTGCGTAGACACGAACAGTGAAAAAATTGAAGCGCTCAAGAAAGGTGTTATTCCTATCTATGAAAGTGGTCTGGAAGAAATGGTGAACCGAAATGTAAAAGCCGGTCGTCTACATTTCACAACTTCATTGGAGAGCTGCCTGAATGAGGTAGACGTTGTTTTCAGTGCCGTTGGTACGCCTCCTGACGAAGATGGAAGTGCTGATCTCAGTTATGTGCTCGAAGTTGCCCGTACCATTGGTAGAAACATGCAGAAGTACATATTGGTAGTCACAAAGAGTACGGTTCCTGTAGGTACTGCAAAGAAAGTACGTGCCGCTATCCAGGAGGAACTGGATAAACGGGGTGTTAGTATTCAATTTGATGTAGCCTCTAATCCCGAATTCCTGAAAGAAGGAAATGCTATCAATGATTTTATGAGCCCGGACCGTGTAGTAGTGGGAGTGGAGTCCGAACGTGCAAAGAAATTGATGAGTAAGCTTTATAAACCATTCTTGCTGAACAATTTCCGTGTAATATTTATGGATATCCCGTCTGCTGAAATGACGAAGTATGCGGCTAACTCAATGCTGGCTACCCGTATTAGTTTTATGAATGATATCGCTAATCTTTGCGAACTGGTAGGGGCAGATGTCAATATGGTACGTAGTGGCATCGGTTCGGATACCCGAATCGGACGTAAGTTCCTTTATCCGGGTATTGGTTATGGTGGTTCGTGCTTTCCAAAAGATGTAAAAGCACTCATCAAAACCGCTGAACAAAATGGCTATCAGATGCGTGTGCTCCATGCTGTAGAAGAAGTCAATGAACTACAGAAAAGCATTCTTTTCGACAAACTTTGCAAGCACTTCAACAACGAACTGAAAGGTAAGACAATTGCCTTATGGGGACTGGCTTTCAAACCGGAGACGGATGATATGCGCGAAGCCCCTTCATTGGTGTTAATAGACAAACTGCTGAAAGCCGGATGCAAAGTGCGGGCTTACGACTCCGCTGCAATGGACGAATGTCGCCGTCGGATAGGTGAGAGCATTTATTATGCCAAAGATATGTATGATGCTGTACTTGATGCTGATGCTTTGATGCTGGTTACCGAATGGAAAGAATTCCGTTTACCATCCTGGGCAGTTATCAAGAAAACCATGGAGAAACCTGTGGTGTTGGACGGGCGTAATATCTATGACAAGAAAGAAATGGAAGAGCAAGAATTTACCTATCATTGCATCGGACATTAAAAATATAAAACAGAGAGAGTTATGATAAAGTGGGGTACTATTTCTATGGTGCTCGTCGTTGTGCTTGTATCATCCTGTAACAGTACTAAAAATGGGGAAAATTCCGACAGGGAAGACTTAACCGCTAAAGAATTGCTGCAAGGTGTCTGGCTGGACGATGAGACGGATATGCCGTTAATGCGTATTAGCGGTGATACGATCTATTATGCTGACCCACAAAATGCACCTGTTTACTTCAAGGTACTTCGTGATACGATTTATTTACGCGGAAATACCCTTACAGCTTATAAAATAGACCGTCAAACGGAATATAGCTTTTGGTTTCATTCTCTATCTGATGATATCGTAAAGCTATATAAGTCCGATAATCCGGAAGACACTCTGGCATTCTCCACTCAGGAAGTGGAAGTTATCCCCAGCACTTCAGAAGTAATCAAAAAAGATAGTGTGGTTATGTATAAAGGAACGCGTTATCGGGGCTATGTCTATATCAACCCTTCTAAGATGAAAGTAATAAAAACAGTATATTCTGATGAAGGTATAGGTGTGGACAATGTATACTATGACAACGTGATACATATCTGTGTATATGAAGGCAAGAAATTACTGTATGGCAAGGATATTACTAAAAAAGTTTTCGCAACTATTTTTCCGGAGGAAGTGTTAAATCAGACCATTCTTTCCGACATGAATTTTATAAATGTGGATGGAAAAGGCTATCACTATGAAGCCATGCTCCGTATTCCGGAAAGTTCCGTTTATCATCTCGTAAGCCTGACTATCGGTACTGATAAGCAATTACATATAAAAATGGTGGAGTAAAACTCCACCATCAAACAATATCTATTAAAGAAATCCTTCTCTTATTTGTTGCTTTTTCCTGAAGGGTTAGCACTTTTTCTCGGAGCATTACCTCTTCCTTTTGAAGCATCTCCTTTCTTCGGAGCATTTCCACTACCTTTATTGGTATTTCGTCCTTTAGCACGGAAGTTACGTTTGCCCCTTCCGTCATAACTGCGTGGCTTGTATTCGGGTGACTCACCTAATTCTTCAGGTACAGGTATTTTATAAATATCTCTTTCCAGGAAATTCTCAATTTGCTTGAAGTTACTTTGTTCCTTTTCATTTACAAAGGTTAGAGCAACACCATCGTTATTAGCACGCGCCGTACGACCAATACGATGAACATAGTCTTCACTGTCATGCGGAACATCATAGTTAATCACAAGACGAATATCATCAATGTCAATACCACGAGCCACGATGTCAGTGGCAACCAGAATGTTTATACGACCTGCCTTAAACTCATGCATCACTTCTTCACGCTGTGCCTGTTCCAGGTCAGAATGCATTTCGCCTACATTCAGCTTCATCATTTTCAAGGCCTTTGTCACTTCCTTTACTTTCAACTTGGATGATGCGAAGATAATGACACGCTCCGGTGTTTGTTCAGCAAAGAGACTGCGAATTATACCCAACTTCTGATTTTCATAGCAAACATAGGCGGCTTGCACAATTTTATCAGCAGGGCGTGAAACGGCAAGTTTGACTTCAGCGGGATTATTGAGAATGGTGTTGGCAAGTTGTTGTATTTTTGCAGGCATGGTAGCAGAGAACATGATGGTTTGCCGTTCTTTAGGCAAATACTTCACAATCTGCATGATGTCATCGAAGAAACCCATATCGAGCATGCGGTCGGCTTCGTCAAGAATGAAATAGGAAACACGGGAGAGATCTACATATCCCAAACTCAGATGAGCTATCAAACGTCCCGGAGTAGCTATAACAACATCGGCTCCCAACATTAGCCCCTTCTTTTGCTGTTCAAAGAGTATCCCATCGTTACCACCATAAACTGCCACACTGCTGACAGGCATGAAGTAGGAAAAACCTTCCATCTGCTGATCTATTTGTTGCGCCAATTCTCGTGTGGGAGACATAACAATACAGTTTATAGCATCTTCAGGATGTCCACCTTCGGAAAGTTTATTCAGTACAGGCAACAGATAGGCAGCCGTCTTACCGGTTCCGGTCTGTGCCACGGCTATTAAATCTCTGCCTTCAAGTATAACGGGAATGGATTTCTCTTGTATAGGTGTGCACTCATCGAAGCGCATGGCTTCCAGTGCATCAAGCACCTGATCATTCAGTTGTAGTTCGGAAAACTTCATGTTTCTTTTTATTTAGTCGCAAAGATAGGAAATAAAGTGATTATCACAAAAGAATGAAGCTACTTTGCAATCCATTCCTTTAATACCCTGGATGCTGTTCCCATTCCGGATTCATTTGTCTGATTTTCTCGGGAATGGGGAAGACAATAGTATACCCACTTTCTTCGTTGGGAAGTTGCGGACGACTGTTGTAAGAACGGGTAAACTGTCCAAAACGAATTAAGTCCTGACGCCGCCAACCTTCCCAGGCCAATTCTAATTGGCGCTCAGCCAGAAGATTGTCCAAAGTAGCAGTACGTTCCGGTGCTCCTACACGGGTACGCACCTGATTCAGTTCTTCATCTCCATTGCGTCCGTCACGGACTTTGGCTTCACTCTTCATAAGCAATACATCAGCGTAACGAAACAGAACAATATCATTCTCCATCAATTTTCCATCTTTCATGGCTTTGTCATCTATCTCATATTTTTTCATACGGGCACCGGCAGTCTTTTCATAAGGTTCATCAGACAGATCCAGTTTAACCTTCCACGGTTCGTAAACTAAAGCTGTTCCATCATCCAATTTCACGACATTACCTTTCAAATCATAAACAGTACCTGCATAATAGCAATAATCAAAACGCGGGTCCTGTTCGTTTGTCTCGTATCCAAAAGTCTGTAAGGCTTCGATAGTGGCACTTGATCCATTCTCACCAGACAAACCTAACGCTTTGGCATGATTATAATGACGCGAACGGAAAAGATATTGCATCTGATTGGTATATAGCGTCTTATTCATCGGAATAGTGAAGATGTTTTCAACAGAGCCTTCATTATATACGGCAAAATTGGCGGCATAATCTGATTCAAGACGATAACCTAAAGCTGTAATTTGGTCACAATAGAATTCTACGGTCTGCCAGGCATTGAATGTATTGCCATCCACATCAAAGAAGATTGTTTTCCCATCCGGATGGGTATCATCCACCCAGTTATTATCCATATAAATTTCTGAATTCAGTGCCAGTTTTGCAAGCAGGAAGTAGGCTACGGGACGTGTCAAGCGGCCATAGTAATTACCAGAACGGTTACTGAACTGAGCGGGCAGAAGTGGGGCTGTCTCTTGTAGTTCCTTGAATATGAAATTAAAGATATTCTCACGTTCACTCAGTACAATATCTTTTGAGGCAACCTTGGAAGATAGAACCAACGGAATACTACCGAACAAGTCCGTCAGATAATAATAGTACATTGCACGTAAGGCACGTACTTCGGCACGATAGGCTGGAAGTTCTGCATCTGCATGTGTAAGTGCATAACTTTCAATTTGTTCCAAAGACTTATTACTGAGCATAACTACTTTATAGAGATATTCCCAAGTGGCTTGTATCGCATCATTATTTATTCCCCATTTGTGCAAGAACAGTCCTTGCCAGAAACCACCGTCGTACCAGTCACCACCACGAGTAGGCATAATGGCTTCATCGGTTGTAAAAGTATTCAGATCATATATGCCGCGTCCTGTTCCCTGCAATCCTTGACTATCGGAATTTCCTCCGATATAGTTATAGAGAGAGGCAACTGCATTCAGATAAAGTTCAGTAATGTTACGATAGCCTTCTTCTTCGGGTAATGCATCGCGGGGACTTTCTTTTAGAAAACCATCACATGAGATCATGCACCAACTGAGGGTGACCAAAACACAAAACGAACGAATTATGGAATATCTTTTCATGTCTTTAAGGTTTAGAAGTTTACACTTAATCCGATGGTATATGTGCGGTATAAAGGATAATTGCGTTTATCATCTATACCTAAAGTAGAATTTACCGATGAACTGTTTATCATGGGTGTCAATCCGGAATAACCGGAAATAGTAGCCAGATTGTTGACCGTCAGTGACAGGCGAAGCGATTGCAGGTAACGGGTATTTTTCAATGGAACATTCCAGCCCACTGTGATATAGTCGAAGTTCACATAATCACCATCTTCCAACCAATAATCTGTAGCTGTCTGATCCTTTATATTCCGTGTAGGCGCTTTCTTCATAACGTTATAGTCGGGAAAACTATTCATATTCATATAAGTAAGCGAAGTACCATTATAGACTTTATGTCCGAATGCACCGTTTATCTGTAACGATACATCAAAATCTTTATAACGAAAACTGATATTAGAGCCAAGAATTGTTTTTGGAACTGCCTGACCTGCTATGTACCGGTCTTCACCATCTTCCAGACTAATACCACCACCATTCAAATCAGCAATCTGATAAGTATAGCCTCCGTTACCATCGGATACTAATCCTGTGCAATGGGGGAGGTAAAATACCCCCAGCGGCTGACCTACAATCTGGTAAACGATATGATTATATCCGCCATGAAATCCGGCACCATCCAATCCGGCAAGACTCTTGTATTCTGTTGCTGAAATATGTTCACCCTGATAGTTGCCGTCGAGGGAAAGCAATTTGTTTTGTTGAAAAGTCAGGTTAGCATTGATATTCAGTTCCATATCTTTGGTTTTCAATGGAGTTATGCCAATGGATAGCTCTGTTCCATAATTACGCATGGAACCAATGTTTGCCAGCAAAGTGTTGTAAGTGAAAGGCGGTACACTTACATTATAGAGATAGAGCATATCTTTCGTCTTGGAATTATAATAGTTGGCGGTTAGTAACAACCGGTTACCCAGCAAAGCCATTTCTATACCGGCATTGAAGGTCTGTTTCACTTCCCATTTTAAGTCCGGATTCATATTCTTCAATTGGTCCATTGTGACCACAGGTGATGAACCTACCGGAGCAACTCCGTTCGGGCGTATCAGATTCAGCGAGGTGTACGAATCAATTCCATTTTGGTTACCTGCCAAACCATAGCCTGCGCGGACTTTCAGATTGTCAATGAAAGGCAGTTTCTCCATAAACTTTTCCTTGCCGACTACCCATGCAACAGATACAGCTGGAAAGAAACCCCATTTATGATTACTGCCAAACTTGGAAGAGGCATCTCCACGGGCATTCACTGTCAGTATATAACGATCATCGTATGTATAGTTCACACGTCCCATGAAGGAGGCCAGGCGAGGATCTTCATAATAAGAATTAGTTCCTTCCCACGGACGGAGAGCACCTCCCTGAAGATTGTTATAGCCCAGACCATCAATACTGAAATTAGTAACTGTGGTATAGAATCCCGAATATTGGTCTTTTTGCACTTCCGCCAGCCCCAAAACATCAAAGAAATGCTTCCGCCATTCTTTCTTATAAGACAACATCAGATTCCCCAATAACGATTCCATTTTCTTAGTTCCTTTGTATGCCTGCCCTTGCGCCCAGACCGCAACCGGCAGATACTGTGAATTTTCAATCACATTATAGGTGTAGGAACCAAACAGTGCCAGTTTCCATGCTTCAGACAAATTAAATGTCAACCGTGCATGCGTACTAATGTGCGAAGTAGCGTCTTTATCATTTACATCCATCCATGCCAGCGGATGAGACAACTGGCTGGCAAGAACACTTCCATCCCAACTTCCGGTTTCCGGATTCTTATGATTAGGGAAAGTGGGATTAAATGCAGCAGCCGAATAAAACACTTTATGTAAATTTACCAGGTTACGCTCTTTCTGTATGGAACCAAACATTCCGAGATCACATTTCAGAAAATTATCGAATACGTACTGCGTCATATTCATATTCGATGTGAAGTTCTGCAACTTTTCATTGACAATTACTCCTTCACGATTCATCAAAGCAAGTGAAACACGATAGTTGGAGGTGTTTGTTCCACCGGAGAAGGCAATGTGATGATTATGTTGCAGCCCTGTTTGTTCTATTTCCTTCTGAAAATCGGTATTGTTTCCCAAATCAAGAATAGAAACGCCACGTTCTTTAGCTACTGCCCGGAATTCATCTCCATTGAGCATTCTTACCGTTTTATAGCTTGAAGCAATACCGAAGCTACCATTATAGTTCACACTTGTACGCCCACTAACACCTTTTTTAGTGGTAATTTCAATAACACCCGATGCTCCGCGCGAACCATATTGCGCTGTTTCCGAAGCATCTTTCAAGATAACAAAACTTTCAATATCCGCCGGATAGATAGACATAAGCATACTCAAATCACCAAAAACACCGTCTACAATAATCAACGGATCATTTCCAGTAGTCAATGAAGTGGTACCACGCAAGCGGACAGCATCCAATGCTGCAGGTCCGTTGGAACCTTTCAGAATAGTCAAACCCGGTACCCGTCCGCGGATTGCATCCAGTGGATTGGTTATCTGGTCTTTATTCATCTGGTTTTCGGTGATTCTTTCTACAAGTCCTGAAAGGTTCTTGCGAAGGCCTGTGGCATATCCAACAGTCGTTATAGAGTCAGGGAGGCTAACGTGAAGTTTTTCTTGTGCAACGGCTTGAAGGCCAGGGACAGTCAAAAACAAAGAGAGATAGAAAAGGTTCCGTATTCTCTTCATAGTATTAATATTTAAGAGGTTCCGCAAATATAGATGTCATTATATGAAACAAATATATTTGCGGAATAGTTCAGCTCATTTCGGCAAATCGATATATGAGTCCTTGAAGCCTAAGAAATAGAGCACTCCATCGAGCCCGATTGTATTGATGGACTGTTTGGCATTGGCAACCACTTTGGGTTTAGCATGAAAAGCGATACCCAAACCGGCAACACCCAGCATCGGAAGATCATTGGCTCCATCACCCACGGCAATAGTTTGAGCAATATCCACTTTTTCCACCTGTGCAATCAGACGCAACAGTTCAGCTTTCCGCTTACCGTCTACAACATCTCCCAAATAACGTCCAGTCAACTTACCATCCACAATTTCCAGTTCATTGGCATATACGTAGTCAATACCATATTTTTGTTGCAAGTATTGTCCGAAATAGGTGAAACCACCGGAAAGAATGGCAATCTTATAGCCGTACTTTTTCAACACATACATCAATCGGTCTACTCCTTCTGTTATAGGCAGGTGTTCCGCTATATCCTGCATTACAGATTCATCCAACCCTTTCAGTAAGGCTACGCGTTCGCGGAAGCTTTCGGTAAAATCTATTTCCCCACGCATGGCCCGTTCGGTGATGGCTTTTACTTCATCTCCTACACCGGCACGTATGGCCAATTCGTCAATTACTTCCGTCTCAATCAGTGTGGAGTCCATATCGAAACATATCAGACGGCGCATACGACGATACATATTATCGAGTTGAAAAGAGAAGTCCATTTCAAGTTCGCTCGCCAGCTTCATCAGTTGCTCTTGCATGGCAATGCGATCCTTCGGAGTTCCACGGACGGAGAATTCGATACACGCACGAGTACGTAAATCACATTCATCCAATGGGATACGTCCCGTCAGGCGCTTGATAGCATCAATATTCATCCCCTGTTCGGCAAGAATGCGGGTGACTGCGGAGATCTGGCGGGCAGACAACTTACGTCCCAGTAAAGTAAGGATATAGCGATTTTTTCCCTGCATGTTAACCCAATCTTCATATTCTTTCACCGAAATAGGATAGAAGCGAATCGTCACTCCCAAAGAAGATGCCTTGAAAAGCAACTCTTTCATAATGAATCCTGAATGTTGTTCCTCTGTCTTGCATAAGATACCCAATGACAGTGTATTATGAATGTCCGCCTGACCAATGTCAAGAATAGTAGCGTCGTATTTAGCTAAAATTTCTGTAACGGATGCAGTTAATCCCGGACGATCTTCGCCCGTAACGCGAATAAGAATAAGTTCTGTGCTCAACGGTTGCATATAAAATTGTTTATCTAAATTAATGAGTAACACGGTGCAAAAGTAGATAAAATTCCTGCTATATACACCAATTAACATAGAAATATGTATTTAACAGTAATATCCATGAAATGTTTCCTATTTCTCTTGAGGACATACTTGATACAAATGATAAAAACACATAATATATATTCGAAAATCACCGGATCAATACTGTGCAGAGAGGTATCCAGAGATGCAAAACATGTTATATAACATGAAAAAGTCAACCGTTTACTTGATTTTCAATAATAAAGTTATACCTTTGTCGCCGATTTAGAACGAGTGGTTCTATAATCTTAGTAAACGTTGATTGTATATTTGTTAGCTAAGACGTTGTTTTTACCGTCTGACAAACATCTATAAATCAACCAGTATTAACCAAAACCGCCTTACATGAAGCATGTAAAATGGATTTTTGTTGTATT
>ERZ860388.505-NODE-505-length-31233-cov-4.914331_pt1 | contig 31233 bp, 36 predicted proteins | sample MGYA00509978_ERZ860388 | MGnify/ENA primary metagenome ERZ860388 (study PRJEB30046, sample SAMN00715225) | human gut metagenome | study: EMG produced TPA metagenomics assembly of the A metagenome-wide association study of gut microbiota in type 2...
GTAACCAGAAGTACCTTACAACAACCGCTCAGTTTTTCAATTGTCGTCTCCAAATGGCGTTTGATATACATCGTATTTTACTTCCTTATATAAACAAATTTAGAAAAGTGAGTTTTAAATAAACTTCTTTTCCTTTTTATTCTTCTTATCTTTCTTATTAGGTGTAAATCCTTTGCAACGGCTTTGTACTCACTATGTATAACCTTTGTTGATTACCATGTACTACTTTCCCTGACAAATTCCATTCCCAGCCTGTATCAAGCGTTTTAACACACAGCAGCTTTGTTAAAAGCTTTGTTGAAAATCGCACATTTATTTTTAATCCCTGTCATTACTTTCTGTCCCTGTCAGCAATAGTTCAGCACTAATCAACTAGTAGCTATCTTAAAAGCAATCTGTTGTACTACATACCAACAGTGAAAATAAAATTCAAAATTTTCCTGTAAAACTACAAAAATTTCATGCCAAACTTATCCCTGGCAATATTGTGCAGATAAACCATTTCCTCTCGCTTTCGAAAAACCAGAACCCACACCGCATTAGTAACAACCAAACACAAGACCACACCAAGCACAAAGTTAATGATAGTAACCTCGATGAATAACTTAGTATACAGCCACTTACTGACAACAGATGTCAGCAAAGTCACAGCAGCATATTTGAAATAATCCTTAAAATAGTCTTTCAGTTTGATCTCGATACTGTTCCTAAATAAAACATACGGTTCTACCCAGAAACAAGTCAGTAATGTACTGATAATCCCGCCCCAGATAACTCCGATAACACCGTAATGAATAGTAAGATACACAGAAGCAATCAAATTGATTACTGATTCTGCTAACGGCTTATAACGGTCGTTCCAATACAGGCCGCTGGCATCCTTAAAAGCATTCACAGCCATACGCATATATGTTAAATAAAAATTTATTATCAACCAGGTCACTACCACTTCATCAAACAAAAACTGCTTCCCAAGCCAAAGTTCGATCAAGGGATTTAACAAGGTGAAAAAGCCGCAGACAATAATCAGTGCCTGCCAGGCTACTATAAACTCAGTAACCTTAAAAATATCAACTTTCTTTTGATTACGTTCCAACACTATCAAATTACCGATACTTGCTGTTATCGAAGCAAAAAACTGACCGGCAAAACTATTTGAAGCAGCAATAACAAGATAATAATTGCTGTATAACCCCACCGCTGTTAAGCCAACGAATTTTGACAATATCAAGTTCGCTGTCGAAAACACCGTCATACCGCCTATTTTATGGGCAATCATAGCTTTAATGTTTTTAAGGATCGTATTTTTGATGTCAGCAGATAAAACCTGTACATTTTTTTCCTGCAGATAGGGATAAACCCCGTCTGTTTTTTTAGCAACAGCATAATTTTCGCTTACTGTTACTAGCAACATCAATATTATGTAAATTAAATAGCTTGGATATACAAGTAAAAACATAATTTGTAAAACTGCAAGTGCTATTTGCCCACTGCTTTGATAGATGCTGTTGATATATTGTTTCTGATCGGCAATCAGTAGATTTCGTTTATATGAATAAAAATAACTGATACCTGTATTGAGTAAAAATACAAGATAAAACCAGTGTATGTCTGTAACAGTATTGCCTTTAATAAACCAGTCCAGCCATGGCAACAGGCAGATACCAGTACCAATAATAAACAGACCAATAGCAGTATAAGCTTTTTTAAACAATGCAATCAACGCTTTAATAGTCGCTGTATCTTTCTTCGCTAACGGTTGATATAAGCTGTATATTATGGCCGGTCCTACGCCTAATTCTGCCAATGACAGCATTGATAAAAAATTACTTAGCAATCCATTGATACCCAAATATTCTATAGGCAGCGACTTAACGAAAACCAGACGAACCACGAACTGTAAAGTAATTTTTAAAATATATGCAATTGTTGAATACTTGATGTTTTTCCTTGCCTGTTCTACTCTCGCCATTCATAACCTCAACCGCAATTCACGGGTATAATATATTCTGTTTGCCAGACAGTTTTTTGATAAATTTATTCAATTCAAACAAATATTGATATAATTTGAAGCTCACAGCAAGACTTGTGTATGCAATTTTTCCATTAAAATTGACTTTGTCGCTTTTAATAACTTCTTTTATGCCTTCTCGCATTTTCCGCTGCAATTCCCTTGCCAATTCAAACTTATTCTTAATATCTTTACTTTTAGCTAATATGCCTAACACGAAAAAATAGCCCATTTTACAATTGAATGACATTAGTGGAATTAATCTTTGATATCTCTTATGCGCAGTTTCAAGAAACAACTCCCTGTATGTAATATTATCTAAAACATTATCGTCAAATACCTTATTCATGATACTGTCTTTTCTCTGCCGATAAAAATATTTTGTTTCTTGACTTATATAAACCTTACTGACCCTTTCCAAAATTTCGAAAAAAATAAAAGCATCCTCATACCTATTGTCAGGAAACCTGATTTTATCAAAGATAGATCTTTTGAATAACTTGTTCCATACTGCTAGATTGTAATAGCCATCTTCACAAATTTCACTAATCAAATTTTCTCCTGAATATAACTTACCTTTACAAAAATTGCCTTTCACAATTTTATTCATATAGCATTGATAATATCCTACACAGGCTATATCAACATTTTTTTCTTTTAAATTTGTATATAAAACCTCAAACATATCCAGTTCCAGCCAATCATCACTGTCTACAAAGGCAATCAACTCCCCCCCAGATGTGCAAACGTCCAAGCCAGCATTTCTGGCAGAGCTCAATCCACCATTCTCTTTATGAATCACCTTAATACGAGCATCTATTTGTGCATATTCATCACAAATATCCCCACTACTATCAGTGCTTCCATCATCTACTAAAATAATTTCCAGATTTCTATATGTTTGATTAACAATAGAATCAAGACATTGCTTTAAATAGTACTCAACATTATAGACTGGTACGATAACACTTATAAATTCTCGTTTCATATATAACTATCGATCCTTCCCTATAATAAATCAATAACCTTCCCTTTTTAGTACTCTTATTTGCATTTTTCGCAATACTTTATATAAATCAGTATTATAAACAACAATAATAAATGCTATCTTTTCTTGTAAAGTCATATTATATGAATTAATAATGTGTTTTAAATGACCTTTCAATGTCATTCTAATTTTATCGCTTAATCTAATATGGTCGCTTTGCTGGGAAAATACTAATAAATCTAAAAAGGACAAGTATGTTAAATACCTTAAGGCAAATGCTTCTTTCAGCAGTAAAGGATAAGTATTTTTTAATAGATTCAAATTATGTTTAATTGCTTTTAATGCATCTCGAAATTTTTTCCTAGAAAAATTTCTTGTTATACTGTTATTATTTTGTCTGTAGTGATAGCAAGAATCACAGCCAACAACTATCTTCTTTGCTCTCAATAAAATCTCCAAAACAAGATAGTTATCTTCATAAAATTGATTGACTGGAAATCTAATACCGCTAAACAACTTGAGATTATATAATTTATCATTCGAAGAAGAAGTATATATTTCACGATTTAAAAAATTCTTGATTAACTCTTCTTTATCTTTCACAGAAAAACAAATGTTACTTTTTATTTTTTTATGTACTATTCTCGAGTTATCACTATATTCTATGGAAATTTTACAAGTTGCTATGTCTGCATTATATAAATATATTTGTTCTAATAATGTTTCATACATATTTAATTCTAACCAATCATCACTGTCAACAAAGGCAACGAGGTCCCCCCCAGGTGTGCAAAGGTCTAAGGCAGCATTTCTTGCAGAGCTAACTCCACCATTCTCTTTATGAATCACCTTAATACGAGCATCTTTGTGTGCATATTCATCACAAATATCCCCACTGCTATCAGTGCTTCCATCATCTACTACAATAATTTCCAGATTTCTATATGTTTGATTAACAATAGAATCAAGACATTTTCTTATATATTTTTCAGTGTTATACACAGGAACTATTATATTTATTAAAGGCTCTTTATTCATAATAATTAATTCTTTCTATCTAAAGCTTTTTTCAAATTTATAACTAAATTTATCCCAAATAAACTAACTAATAGCAATTTTATTTTATGACGAACCACTTCATAAGTTGTCAACCAACTTCCAGCAAAATGATGTATTGTATAGGTATTGTCAGTTTTCTTGATTTTCCCATCTTCTGTGCTTTTTGCACAAAAATATTCAAAAGGAAATATAGCATTATTATTTCCAAAGATTTGGAATGTATTATTCAATTCTATATCATACTTATCTTTTACCATTCTGGTAATCGTTGTGACATTAGTAGTGGTATCATAAATGCCATGTTCATTCTTAAAATGTTTATCGTCATAGTATGATAATAAATATTCCAATAAATCATTATCCCGACAGGAAGCCATGATTCCTGTCGGGATTTGACTCTCCGACTCAAATCCAGACCAAAAAGCATAACTTGCTAAGCGGTCTAATGGCTTGCAGACTTCCATGTCGGTATCCATGTAGATACCACCATAGTCATACAAAATTTTTAGTCTTGCATAGTCACTTACAAAAGCCCATTTCCCGGCTTCATATGCTTCCCTGCAATATTGATTCTGATTAACATCAAAATTGCTTTCATTCCATTCTGTTATTTCATAATACGGACAATATTTTTTCCAGGTTTCCATATATTTTTTTACTTCATCAGGTAGTGGCTTGCCGCCAAACCAACAATAATGAATTATTTTAGGTATCATCGTTTCTCCCGTTTAATTTAATCCATAGATATCCTGCATATTCTTCTTAATATGACTAACTCCATATATATCTTGCAACTCATTAACCAATATCTTTTCACAAAAGGCTTTATTTAATAATCTCAGCCATTCTTCTTCCTTATTACTTTTACAAAGATTATCACTCCTCAACAAATCTTTGTTTCCTCTGACATCAGAAGCCACACATGGCAATCCACATGCCATGGCTTCAATTAACGAACAAGGCAGTCCTTCACGTTTAGATGGGAAAAGAAATAGGTCTGCTATTTTATAAATTTCCAATACATCTTTTCTGTATCCTAAAAATTTTACTTTATCGCTTACTCCAAGCTCTTTGGCTAAATTTTTCAGATATTCTTTTAATTCTCCATTACCGCAAATCAAATAAATAAAATTTTTATTAGTCAATTTACTTAAAACTCTTATAATGATTTCATGATTCTTATTTTTATTTAGTTCTCCCACCGACAATAGAACCTTAACATCGTTTGATATACCTATTTCTTTTTTCTTCTGCACTTTATTTATAGAAATATTTTGTATTTCTTCTAAATCTACACCTATACCAGGAACATAATATATCTTGCCATTATTACGTAATCTCCAACTGTTAGCTCTGTGGTAGTCCTCTTGATTAATAGTTATCAATTTATCTGTAAATTTGCCACAAACTCGTTCTACCGGATAGTAAACAAGCCAATTTATCAAAGGAGCGCCTTGATAAAAATGAAAACCATGGGCTGTATAGATCACTGTTGTACCTTTAGCCGTTCTTGCTGCAAGCCTTGTTAACACCCCTGCAACCGGAGTATGGCAATGGATAATGTCATAATGATTGGTTTCTATTATCTGTTTTAACTGCTTATAAGCTTTAATATTGCTTTTGGAAAATGGTGAGCGTGCAAAATCTATATCAAAGTGCCTGTCACAGTTTGGTATAACACATGGTTCATCAACAAAGTCATTTTTAGCAGCGACATGTACTTCCCACCCATATTCCTTAAACATTTTGAGGAAGGGTAAATGGAAAGTATTGATATGTGTTTTTACTACTGTTGCTACAAAAAGAACTTTTTTCTTCTGCTCCATCACTTTCCCTGTACTCCTTCAGTACTGCTTTTTGTCAGCAGAACTTTGAATGTCTGCAGCATGATCATCAGGTCTGTTTTGACGCTGAAGTCCTGTATATAAAGCAAGTCGTATATCAGCTTGTCATAGGCACTGGTGTTGTATTTACCTGCTATCTGTGCCAGGCCCGTGATGCCTGGTTTTACGTTGTGGCGATAGTCATATTCAGGTTTTTGGGCAATAAACTGCTTGACGAAGAATGGTCGTTCCGGCCTGGGGCCGACGATGCTCATTTCGCCTTTCAGCACATTGAACAGCTGCGGCAGCTCATCGAGTCTGGTAGCCCGCATAAATCCGCCGAGTTTTGTGATCCTGGGGTCCCCTTCCGCAGCCAGCACCGGCCCACATTTGGCTTCTGCGTCCTGCTTCATGCTGCGGAATTTATGTACAAAAAATGTCTTACCGTATAGCCCCACGCGCTCCTGTGAATAAAGCACCGGCCCTTTACTGTCCAGCTTTATCATAACTGCTGTTATCAGCATGACTGGCGATAGTATAATCAAAGCAGTTACCGCTACGGCAATATCTAAAATCCGTTTCAGTACTCTCTGTTCTGCTGTCAGCAGCATACGTGTTACACGCTGCATCGGTATGTCATCAACCAATAAAAAGCCTGTATTCTTGCATGCCAGTTCATACAATGTCGGCACAAAAAATATTTGTTTCTTCGTGCTGCGTGCATAACGCAGTATTTTTTCTTTGTCTGCTATCGGCAGTTCCGCGCCAATAAAAACATAGTAGTTAGCGTCGATAAGCTGCTTCCAGTTGGCCTGTTGACAGCTGTCACAAACAGACTGCAGCGCCTGCTCCAGACCATAAGTTTTGGCAAGTTTATTCTGGATACGGGCTGCTTCTTCACCGGCTGCAAATAATACAGCCGTCTGCTTGGGAAAGTGCTTCCATTCCCACTGGTGACAGATATATTGCCAGATTGCCAGCAACACAAAAGAAAATACCGCTGAATAAACAAGTACAACACGTGAATAATCAAACTGACGAAAAAAGAAAGTCATGGCCATCGCTATGATGTAAATATTGGTTACCGCTACCAATAGATTAAGAAAAATATCTACCAGCTTTTTGCGGATCAGACTGAACAAGCCATAAACGTTGAACATAAAGAACATCATAATGACCAGGATCGGCAGAAATTCCAGATGGAAAGCTATCTTATCCGTTTGTTTATTACCAAGTTCCAGTACCATAGCGATGCTGGTAACCAGATACAAACAAATTATGTCACCTATGATCAAAATTATCTTGCGCAGCAAAGAATTATATCCCACTAGAATTCACCTATAATCAATACTTTTGTATTTTTTGTTTATGTTAAAATATTTCACCTATAATTCATAATTATTGTATCATGATTGTACCCCCCCCGCAAGACATAAGCACGTTTTATTTTATATTTCAGTCTCATTTTTGCTCTTACTTATATTTTCATCGTACCTGTGCGGCAATATTTACAATCTCACTTGCCAGCACCTGATCTACAACAACAAAAAGCCTGACTCTATTCCCATAGAGCCAGGCAAAAAAATATTCCCCTCTCAACTTCCGTTGAGAGGGGAATATTTTTTATCTTCTATCTTACAATCATTATCTGCTTAAATCAAACAAAATTTTCATTAAAATGCGGGTACAACCGCGCCTTTATACTTTTCTTCAATGAATTTCTTTACTTCAGGACTGGTCAAAGCTTTGTCCAGTTTTTGCAGTTCCGGACGCTTATCGTCGCCCTTACGTATTGCTAAGATATTGGCATACGGAGAATCCTTCGGTTCAGTAAAGAGAGAATCTTTGACTGGATTCAGCTGTGCTTCCATAGCAAAATTGGAATTGATAACAGACAGATCAACATCATCCATGGAACGCGGCAGCAAAGCTGCTTCTATTTCCACGATCTGCAGATTTTTAGGATTATCAACAATATCGCCAGGCGTACCGGAAATGCCTACACCGTCACGCAGCTTGAGCAGCTTGGCGCTTTGCAGCAATGCCAGAGCACGGCCGCCGTTAGTAGGATCATTCGGGATTGCAACTTTGGCTCCGCTTGGAACATTATTTAAGTCTTTTAATTTTTTTGAATAAACCCCCATTGGTTCGATATGTACCTTGGTATAAGCAACCAGAGGCAGATTCCTTTCGGAAGCAAATTTCTCGAGATACGGAGTGTGCTGGAAGAAGTTGGCGTCTAATTCTTTATCAGCCAAAGACAAATTTGGTTTAACATAATCGCTGAATTCAATGATCTGCAGATCAACACCTTCTTTAGCCAGCTGCGGTTTGATCAGATTCAAAATTTCGGCATGCGGTACAGGCGTTGCGCCTACTTTCAGCACCACCTTTTTATCGCCGCTGTTAGCGGCTGGTTTGCTGTCGCCGCCACAGCCGGCAACGACTAATGCAATGCTGAACACTGCCAGCAAAGCCAGAAATAACTTTTTCATAAACAATCTCTCCTTTAAAATGAATTTAACACAGTACCTATCTTAGCTCGGTCGGACTAACAAAAAAGCTCTTTCCGAGGAAAGAGCGCTTGCTTCTGCTTTCCTCTCATCTATCAAGAATGTTCTTGCAGGATTTAGCACCATAGCTAGGCTTGGTTGCCGGGTTTCACAGGGCCTGTCCCTCCACCGCTCTCGATAAGAGTGTGTTATTCGATTGGCATTATGATAGCTCAACTAAATAAGCTTGTCAAGACCTTTGCCAAAAATAAGGAACTGCTTCTGCAGTTCCTTAAAGATTTGTTAAATTTGTTACTCTTTACTGTATTTGGCAATGCCAACTTTATAAAAATCGTTGCCTTCGCTGTCGACACAAACGATAGCAGGAAAATCTTTAACTTCATAACGGCGAATAGCTTCAGGCCCTAAATCTTCATAGGCAATCATTTCTTCGCCTTTGATAGATTTTGCAATAACTGCTGCCGCTCCGCCAATAGCAGCAAAATAAACAGCGCCATGCTCCACGCAGGCATCAATAACCTCCTGTGAGCGCAGTCCTTTACCGATCATCCCACGCATACCCTGTTCGATCATCGTCGGGGTATATTTGTCCATACGCCCACTGGTCGTCGGTCCGGCACTGCCAACTACTTCACCGGGTTTAGTAGGGCTTGGACCTACGTAATAAATCACCTGATCCCTTACATCGAATGGCAATTGCTCTCCCTTGGCCAGCGCTTCTGTCATACGCTTATGTGCCGCATCACGGGCAGTATAGATGTAACCGCTGATACGTACTACATCACCTGCATGCAGGTCTTTGATCGTAGCTTCGCTTAACGGCGCATTTATATATTTGATAATCGCTTCACTCATCTCAGGCCCCTCCTTACAATACCATTTCTGCACGGCGTGCAGCATGGCAGTTCAGATTAACGGCAATCGGCAGGCCGCCGATATGGGTCGGTGCATATTCAATATTAACAGCTACGGCAGTAGTGCTGCCGCCTAGTCCGGAAGGACCTACGCCAGTCATATTGACACGTTTCAGCAGTTCTTTTTCAAGTTCTGCATACTGAGGATTAGGATTGTGCTCCCCTACCTTACGAGTAAGAGAATACTTTGCCAAAAGTGCAGCTTTTTCCATATTACCGCCAATACCGACACCTACGGTAACAGGCGGACATGGATTAGGGCCGGCACTGCGCACGGTGTCGACAACGAATTTGATAACGCCTTCAACGCCGTCAGCCGGTTTAAGCATTTTTAGTGCGCCCATGTTTTCACTGCCGCAGCCTTTAGGCGATACGGTTATTTTGACCTGTTCACCGGGCACTATCGTTGTATGAATGATCGCCGGCGTATTATCACCGGTATTTTTACGTACAAATAAAGGATCATCAACAGAAGATTTACGCAGATAACCGCCAACATAACCATCGGCGATACCGACGTTGACCGCTTCATAAAGATCTCCGCCTACAAAATGTACTTCCTGTCCGATTTCCATAAAGACAACTGTCAAACCGGTATCCTGACAAATCGGCACGTCTTTGGCTTTTGCTAGTTCGGCATTCTCAACGATAGTCGTCAATATTTCCTGCCCCAAAGGAGATTCTTCGGTGGCGATAGATGCTTTTAATTTTTCCAGCAGCTCTTCCGGCAGGTAATAGCAGGAATCTTTACAAAGCTTACTGACAGCAGCAGTTATCTCCTGAACTTTTATCTCGCGCATGATAGCCTCCTTATCTGCCGACACGTTTCATAGTGTTGGCACGCACTTCTTCTGGATCGACTTTAATGCGGGCAATGCCTGTTTCCATAGCAACACGGGCCACCGCGGCCGCAACTGCCGGCGCAACACGCGGATCAAACGCATCCGGAACAACATAATCGGCACGCAGGTCTTTCTCGTCGATCAGTTCGGAAATTGCATAAACAGCAGCTACTTTCATTTCTTCGGTGATTGCTTTAGCGCGTACATCAATAGCGCCGCGGAACACACCCGGGAATACAGTGACGTTGTTGACCTGATTCGGACTGTCACTGCGGCCGGTACCTGCAACAGCAGCACCAGCTTCGATAGCGTCAGCATAAGAAGTTTCCGGAACCGGATTGGCAAGTGCAAAAACTATAGCTTTATCTGCCATGCTGGCGATGATTTCTTTCGTAAAGACGTTAGGAGCGGAAACACCGATCAAAACGTCAGCGCCTTTGGCGATATCCGCCAAAGTGCCTTTTTTATGTTCTTTATTAGTGACTGTCGCTAGATAAGACTGGATGCGGTCAAGATTAGCGTCAATGCCTTCATACAAAGCGCCGAAACGATCAACCATGGTTACATTTTCAGCACCCATGCTGATAAGCAGACGGCCGATAGCAGAGCCTGCTGCGCCGCAGCCGTTAACAACAAATTTAGCTGTTTTCATATCTTTTTTCACGAAGCGCAAAGCACCGATAACTGCTGCCAGACAGGCAATTGCAGTACCGTGCTGATCGTCATGGAAAACAGGGATATCGCAGATTTTCTTCAATTCGCATTCGATATCATAGCATTTAGGAGAGGAAATATCTTCCAAATTGATACCGGCAAAGCTGGGCTGCAGGAAACGTACAGTTTCAATAATTTTAGCAGGATCTTTAGTATCGATACAGATAGGTACAGCATCTACATCGCCAAAGGTTTTAAATAGTGCTGCCTTGCCTTCCATTACCGGCATTGCTGCTTCCGGTCCGATATCTCCCAGGCCTAGTACACGGGTACCGTCGCTGACGATAGCGACCATATTGCCGCGGCAGGTATATTCAAAGGACAAGTCTTTATTTTCTTTGATTTCTTTACATGGTTCAGCAACACCAGGGGTGTATGCCAAGGCCAAATCTTCGCGGGTTTTAATGGGAACCTTGCTCACAACAGCAAGCTTGCCATGGTTTTCTAAGTGGAGTTTCAAAGCATCGTCACGTAATGTCATACATTATTACCCCCGTAATTTCAATTTAGTATATACTAAATATTGTAAATGAATTATACTGCTTTTTCAAGTAGCAAGCGTCAGAATTTTAAGTTTTTTTACAAATTAAAAGCTTACCTGACACGATGGCACTATAATTTGTAAAGCTCAGCTTCCGGGCGTTCTCCTTCTTTAACAGTTAATACAGCAAACGTAGCTCCCATTTCGCTGCGCGGTAAAACAGGGCTGCCGGGATTAACAAGCAGTACATCACCGAACCATTTTACCAAAGGTACGTGTGTATGTCCGAAAACCACAATATCAGCTTCCAGCTTACGTGCCCACCAGGCCAGTTCGGATACCTGATACCCATGCAGATAACGATGTCCATGCGTCAGCCAGATACGCTGCCCCGCCAACGTAATAAATTCGTCTACATTTGCTTTCCCTTCGCCGGGATCTGTATTGCCGCATACTGCCAGTAACGGCAGCTTGGTTTCGGCAACTAAAAAACGTCCATCCTGACTGTAATCTCCGGTATGAAACCAATATTCAACAGGCGGCACAGCATGCAGAACCTGCCTGATGGCTTGTTTGCTGCCGTGAGTATCGCCGGTAATACCGATTTTCACTTCATTTTCCCCCAATTCGCAACAAGTTTTTTAATAGCTTTGCCGCGATGGCTGATTTTATTTTTCTCCTGCATCGTAGCTTCGCCCATACCCTTATGCAGTTCTGTTGACCAAAACAGAGGATCATAACCAAATCCCTCTGTCCCTAACGGCTCATGCAGCAGCATACCGTCACAAATGCCGTCGCTTTCCAATAAAATTTTTCCGTTAGGAGCTGCCACGGCTAATGCACAACGGAAACGGCAAGTACGTTTTACCTGAAATTTCATCGTCTGCAGCAGCAGTTTGTTGTTTTCTTCGTCCGTAGCTTCCTCGCCGGCATAACGCGCACTGCGCACACCTGGAGCCCCCTCCAGCGCCAGTACTTCTAATCCTGAATCATCGGCGATACATGGCAGCCCTGTTTCTTTAGCATAATAAACAGCCTTCAGTCGGGCATTGGCCATAAAAGTTTTCCCTGTTTCTTCTGGTTCAGGTACATTCGGCCATTCTTCCAATGAACGTAATTCCACCTCCAAATCTTTCATCAATACTTTGAATTCTTCAAGTTTACCGGGATTACGTGTTGCAATAACAATTTCTTTCATTAGTTTTCTTTACTCCGTTTCCTAATCTTTGAAGGCATCAGCCTATTTTAATTACAAACTTTCTATTTCACCATCAGCTATGTGCTGCACTAAAACATACTGCCATTTGCCATTACGTTTTTCCAGCTGTGCTTCGTCATAAGCAGTTTGCCGGCATTCACTGCAGGTATCGCGTTTCAACGAAATGATAAACGCGCTCTGATCTCCGAAACGTGTTCCCGCAGCCGCAGTCCTGATCGTAAGATAACCGCTGCATTGCCTGCAATAATGAGCGGTCTCGATCTGTTCTTCTCTGATCCCTTCTTCATCATAATAAATGCTTTTCTTCCTGCTCCAGCTATTACCGCATTTTGCCAGCAGCTCTTTTCTGGTGCTAAACCGACTGCGCCACAATTCACCTGTTTCAGCAATCAGCTGATCGACACGTTTATTACAGCGCTCATCCTGCTGCCGCAAATCGCTTTGGTCAGGTTCTACCACCTTGCTGTAGTCAATATCCGCCATTGCCAAAATGATACCTGTATTAACATAGGGCAGCGCAGCCTCTACAGAATAGCCGCCCTCCAGTACTGCAATATCAGCCTGCAATTTATCGGCTAATTTGGCATATCCCTGCGCTGTTACAGCCATTGAAGCCAGAGGATCACTGAAATGATTATCCTGACCTGCTGAATTAATGATCAGCTCCGGCTCAAAATCATCAAGAATATGCTGGATCAGACCATCATATAATCTGTGCAGTCCCTCATCACCTGTGCCCGGCAGCAACGGCAGGTTGATATTTGTACCCCAGGCTGCCGGACTGCCGGCTTCATCAGGAAAACCCGTACCGGGATACAAGGTCCTGCCGTCCTGATGAAAAGAAATATATAAAGTATCAGGATCATGATAAAAAATATCCTGCGAACCATCACCATGATGTACGTCAGTATCGACAACAGCGATTTTTTTGATTCCATAAACACTGCGCAGATACTCCACCATCACCGCTTCGATATTAACAGTGCAAAAACCGCGGATTCCGTGAACTACGCGCATTGCATGATGCCCAGGCGGCCTGACTAAAGCAAAAGCCCGCTTTACTTCACCTGACATTACTGCATCAGCTGCGGCTAAACAACCGCCTGCAGAAGTAAGGTGCGCCGGTGTGATAAGACGTGCAATGGACGGCACGCCGATATGTGCACGCTGCAAATCATTGATTTCTGCCAAACGGGGGCGGTATTCTCTGATCTGCGGCAAATCAAAAAGCCCCTCTTCCAGCAGTTGATCACGCGTATATAACAAACGCTCCTGCCGCTCCGGGTGTGTAGGCGATATCATCCAGTCAAAAGCCGGAAAAAATATCAAGCCAAGCTTCGATTTCAAAATGCCACCTCCCTGCCAATGACAGTTTGCAGGATACCAGGCTTCAACTGCATCCTCAGTGAAATAATTTCACCACTGTCGTAATAGCCATGGATAGTTCTGAAAAACTCTTTACTGATCACTTCAGCTTCCTGCCCCGGCAGCTGCCAGGCTTTAGCCTGCTCATGCAGCCATGCTGCCAAAAGTTCTTCCGCCATTTTCATACTGAAGCCACTGGGCAGCCGTTCACGCTGTCCGCTCTCCGGGATCAGATAATATCCTTCCGTAGTATCGGCCCGCAGACTGGCAGCTAAAGTCGGCCGGGCCAGTGCCGCTCCGACTGCATTAGCAACAGTTGCGCCAGCCGGTATTTCCACAGGCAGTCCCATCCGTTCTCCCAAAGCCATAATCAAACCTGCTGCGCCACCGCCGACTCCTACAAGCAGCTCCGGCTCAAATTCAGTCCCTTTAATAACATCGTTGACAGTGTAAACAGGCTGAATACTCCATTCATGCAGCATTTCATTAATCGTAGCTTCAATAACAGACACTGCCGCTTCGACAACCTGCATGGCAACCTCAGCTGCTGTCTCACCCATCAGGCACAGCTGCTGCATCCCCTTATGAGCCGCCGCCTTATCACCAAAACCAACACGCCCAGCTACTATCAAAGCATCTGACAAAGTCGGTTCACAGCCTCCCACTGCCATCGCCGGACCAATACGTTCAGGGCCAACCTCAAAACCGGTTTCTGTCCGACGGATACGGCTATCACCGCCAATGCCAACGCTTCGCATATGGAACGAACGTACAGCTGTCGGATAGCCGGCAACTTTAGCTCCATGTCTGGCTAGCAAAGGCAGTCCATTTTCCCAAAAAGCAATATCAGTAGTCGTCCCACCTACATCCAGCGAAATACTTTTCACCTGCGGTGCGCCCAGGGCCTCTATACCCAAAACGCTGGCTGCCGGTCCTGTAAAAATAGTTTCCACAGGCTGTTTCAGCGCTATATCTAACGGCAAAGTTCCCCCGTCAGCCTTTAACACATGTACCGGTGCAGTAATATTGCGTTCCTTCAGGCTGTCTTGTACCTGACGGCAAAAATTTTTAAAGGTTTTATAAACAGCAGCTGCAAAATAAGCAGAATTAGTACGCCGCACAAAATTCAATTCGCCTGATAACTCCGAACCGAGAAAAATTTTCTCATAACCGCAATCTTTCAGTTCCCCTGCAAGTGCATATTCATTTTCAGGATTACGTACCGAAAATTTTCCGGACACAGCCGCCATTTTGTTTTTTGCCTTAGACAGTAAGCCCTGATGCTTCTGCCAGTCAATACGAGCTGTTATTTTACCGCGATGATCGACATAGCCGCTCACATAATAAGGCTCTACAGGAAAGCTCTTACTAACATTCATTCCCGGTCCTGTCATCACAGCCAAAAATACCGGATCAGTTCGGCCTTCTGTTAAAGCGTTAGTTACGATTGTGCTGGAAATCACTACCCGTTCAATATTATAAACTTCCTGCTCCTGCAAAACCTCATCCAAAGCTTCTAAAATACCTTGCAATACTGCTTCATGTGTTGTTCTGCGTTTAGCCTGCGCTATTATTGTACCTCTCCCTATCAGCACGGCATCTGTAAATGTCCCGCCGACGTCAATTCCCAGTAGCATATCCTCACCCCGCTTTTCCGTACATTCATTAACATTTTATAATTCCATATCCATACTGAAAAAACCTGCCAAAAAGAAAAATTATTCCAAAAAGAAAAACCGCCTTCCGGCGGTTTTAATTGAATTTTTATATTATGCCAGCAAAGCCTGCAGCTCATCTTTATGCAAAGTAATAATTTTTTTGACAGTATAGAGCGCAGTTCGTCCACGGCAATCCAGAAACAGCGCAATGTCCACATCCGGCATGCCTTCGACAGCCTGCTTCAAAGTAACGCCATGTTCCGGCACCAGTTCAAATTTTACAACCATCGTCTTCTTTACACCAGGTCCAAGCAGCATTGCTTCGAAATAATCATCTTCACGCGGCGCTTCTTTTAAATTGACGCGTCCGCGCAGCTGGGCATCAGCATATTGTTCCTGCGGCAGATACACACGGATAAATGCATCCAAGATAATGCCTTCTTCTTTGCCATCGTTATGCATCGGCAGCTCAACTTCAAACTCCAGCTTCTTTTCGCTGCGTTTAATCAGTCTGGCTTTAGTACGCTGAGTAACTTCAAAAAACATTTCTTCCTTGCCCTGAAGCAAGATATATATTCCGATTACAACAACTGCCAATAAAATCAGTGCTGCAATAACTTTTAAAATGAAAAGCATTTTTTAGCCTCCTTAGCGTGCTCTGCGATAGTTTTTTATAACAACGACCGGTGTTTTCTGACTGCCATTACCAAAAGGATTATCAATCAAAATCTGTGCTACTTCATCAGCATTAACACCCTTGGAAACCCCCAGAACACAGGAACGCTTCAAATCGTTAACATCCGCTACTGCCGCTCCAAAAGCACCTGTGCCGCTGGTAATTTCCTCGGCTACTTTACTGGGGTTATGCGGTCCGTAAACAATATGCTTGTCATATGGAGGCATCGTACCCGTAACGTCATCGATCAAACGTGCCTGTTCTCCTGCCATACGATAAAATACACCGGAAACACCCACGCATTTTGCCGCAAAGCCACAGATAACAGCAATCAAAACCCTCATTCCGCCTTCAGCATCGATCAGAGCCTGCATACTATGCCAGCCAGAGATACTGCCCTTGGACGGAAATAAACGGCACAAAACCTTTGCCAGCAAACCTGGCTTAAAATCCTCACTGCGTTTGGCCCCGCCCTGTGTAATAGCCACAACGCTTTCAGCAACACAAACTACATCATCAGGTCCTATCTTGTCTCCGCCATATTCAACAATGGCTTCTACGATATCGTCGTGATGGGTCAGGATACGTGTCGGAACCGGCACGATTTCAAATTTTGTTTCCATCTTCTCACTCCTTGGCTGTTTCCTGCTGAAACAGCGCATTGATTTTATCAAAATAACAGGCATCTAAACGAATAATCTTTCCCTGTTGGTTGGTAAATAAATTACGGGTCCTGCCTTCAACCAGCACCACGCCATCAGCAAGCCGTATCACCTTGTAAGCAAAATCCATTTTAGCCCGGCTGAATTCAGTCATTATCGTCTGTACTTCAAACTCATCATCAAAAGTACAGGAATTTTTATATTTCACATGCACTTCTGTAATCGGAAAAATAACACCGTGTGCCATTAAATCCAGTAATTCAACACCTGCGGCACGCAGATAAGCCACACGACCCATTTCAAACCAGCGCAGATAATTGGCATGATGCACCACGCCCATCATATCTGTTTCTACAAAACGCACCCGGTCACGGATAGCAATCATTTCGGCTTTCTCCTTTACTTACTTTCTTCAAATAAAACTAATTTATATTATACCACTTTTTACCATCAGGCTTCAACCAAAGTCAAAATTCTGCTTACAGCCTCTTTCACTAACGAAGCCAGTGACTTAGGCTCCACGCCAACTATTTCAAAATGATTTTGGCTCACGGGCAAAAGAACTTTTTTAGCAGCAGCGCTGCCGACTGCTTCCGCAATACGTGGAGTGATTTCACCCATCATAGCATTGGGTATGATGATGCCGATAGGGCCGACGATCAAATCTGCTGCAGCCGCTGAAATACAGATCGCATTTTCTCCTGTGGCTCCGCGTCTGACTCCTGCTTTGAGCATTGCTGCCGTTGCCAAAGCATTAGTTCCCAACCCGATAAGCTCAACCTGTTCCGGAAGCTTGCCGGTCAATTGGCTTACGACCTGTGCGGCAAGTCCGCCGCCCATTCCATCTATCACAGCGATACGCATAATCTTCTCCTCACTTACGTCTTATATTTGCTTAATATTATAACAAAATATCTCTTTAATGAAAAATTTTCATAAATTTTACTTTGAAACACGAATTTCATCAGCTGAAAACATTGAAATTATTACTTTAATAGTCGATAATTATAATATAAGATTAAATTTTTCATTATTAAGGAAGTGAACATCATAGATACTTTACAGGAACTTTATGCTAAAAAGGGCTTTATCTGCGATATGGACGGCGTCATCTATCACGGAAACCGTTTACTGCCCGGAGTAAAAGAATTTGTCGACTGGCTTTATAAAGAAGAAAAAGAATTCCTATTCCTGACGAACTCCAGTGAGCGTTCTCCCAAAGAATTGCAGCAAAAATTAGCGCGAATGGGACTTGACGTTGATGAAAGCCATTTTTATACCAGCGCTTTGGCTACTGCTAAATTTCTGGCAAGCCAGTCTCCAAAATGCAGTGTTTATGTTATTGGCGCACCAGGACTTGTCAATGCTCTTTATGATGCCGGTATCACGATGAACGATACTAATCCTGACTACGTAGTTGTCGGCGAAACCCGCGCTTATAATTATGATATGATTTTAAAAGCTGTAAGCCTCCTACAAAAAGGTGCACGTTTAGTAGCTACAAACTCTGATCTGACGGGTCCCACTGAGACCGGTATCATTCCCGCCTGCCGTGCTTTGGTTGCTCCTATCGAACTTGCTACAGGAAAACAGGCGTACTTTGTAGGCAAGCCCAATCCTCTGATGATGCGTACCGGTCTGAGAATGCTTGGCGTCCATTCAGATGAAGCTGCCATGATAGGCGATCGTATGGACACAGATATAGTTGCAGGAATGGAAAGCGGCCTGACTACGGTCCTGGTACTTTCAGGTGTTACTGACCTTGAAAATATGCAGGTTTTTGCTTATCGTCCCCGTTATATTTTAAATGGTGTTGGTGATATCGTCCCCAAATAATATAGTAAAAGAAAAAGCTCCTGCAAATCAGGAGCTTTTTTTATTGATTGACACGCTTTTGAAAATTACCAACAACAAAAACATTTTCTTCTATAATTATAAAAACTTCAGGATCGGCAGCCAAAAGCAGACGCCGCAGCTGCAGAAATTCACTTTTGGAAACTACGGTCATCAGAATTTCTCTTTCTTCATTTCTATATGCACCATAAGCATTCCATTTTGTAACGCCACGATTGACTTTTTCGAAGATTATCTTTTCCAATCCTTGCTTTTTCGTAATGATCAGCATCGTCAGCATTATATTCTGGAAATGTACCTTATCCAGCACATAATAAACGATACCCGTAAACAAAACTGAATAAATTGCCTGGGAAATACTGAAAATTACCGCACATGTCCCAAAAATAAAAATATTCAGCATCGCTGAAACCTTACCGACACTCAAATTTGAATGCTTCTGCATCAGTAAAAGTCCCAAAATTTCTTCACCGCCGCCGCTGCCGCCAGAAAGCAAAGTCATCCCGGCACCAATACCGCAGATCACACCGCCTGCTACACAGGCCGTCAAATGTTCGTCGACCAGTAAATGATCTGCAATCGGCACTACAGTCAAAAACAAGCTGTACCAGCAAACACAGTAAATGGTTTTAGCAAGAAATTCCTTCCCAAAACGTTTCACGGAAACCGCCAGCAACGGTATATTCAAAATAAAATATAAAATACCGGCGATATTGGTATTGCCAAAACTGATACCGAACCAGCTTTCCATGAAGTGTCGTATGAGCTGGGCAATACCTAAAAATCCCCCATTATACAGACCAACAGGCACTATAAACTGATTCAAACCTACAGAATAAATCAAAGAACCGATAACAATCAATAACGTCATTCGCGGCGTCAATAACAATCTGCAGTAGCTCATAAAGCTTTCCTCCGCCAATATTATCTAATGATTTGATTATATATAAAACGCAGAACTAAGTAAATCCCTTAGAAAAAATTTAATATTTATTTTACTGCACTTCCTGCTTCTTTATTATATTTTTTATTTCATCAACCCAGTATAAAACTTGCAAGAAGCTTGCCGTTATGCTATAATTCGCTATGGTGCATTGTGCACCAAACACTATGCGCCCGTAGCTCAGTGGATAGAGCATCGGCCTCCGGAGCCGTGTGCGGTGGTTCGATTCCACTCGGGCGTACCAATGGAAAAGACAGATGCAGACTTGTTCTGCGTCTTTTTTATTTTGCATAAATCATAAAGAACGAAATATAATACTTCGTTTATTCTGGTCATATAAAACCCTGCTGCAAATTACAGCAGGGTTTATTTTCAAACGTTATATTCATATTTTTGAATCGAACCGACAGAAAAATGCACCAAATAATCAGGATAACCATCGACAGGGATCCAAAAAGAAACTACGTCACCTAATTTACCGACTTTTTTACGATAACTGGCTTCACCATTCTTCCACGCTTCTTCTGCCCTGCAGCCCTTGTGCTGTTCTAACGGCTCAACTAAAGCACACTTGTTGCCCTCTATGCGTCCTGTACTGGGTGCGACTTTATTGGCAGCAATAATATTACGCTTTTTATCAATAAGCATTGCCGACTCCGGATAATTATCCCACATCAAATGAAACGCTTTAATTACCTCTGCCTTTTCCATACCTCCAGCTCCTTTACCTTGTCTTTCTCTGCTTTCATATTACCACAAAAAAATGACTTCTGCCAGAAGTCAAAAAATATCCCACAGCTTAAGCTGCGGGATATTTTTTATTCACTATATTCAGGTTCACCAATAATATCAATTCTTTTTTTCCGGGAACGCACTTTTTCCCAATATGTAAAATAAGCTTTTGTTTCTGCCACAACTACTCCACTCAATCCCAGCAAAGCAATCAGATTCGGAATCGCCATTAAACCGTTAACGATATCAGCCAAAACCCAAATCGTTTCCAGCTTTAAAAAAGCACCGGACGCCACAAGACCAATGAAGACTAAACGATAAGGCATGATACTTTTCGTGCCAAAAAGGTATTCAATGCAGCGTTCACCGTAATAATTCCAACCCAAAATAGTAGTAAAAGCAAATAACACTAAACCTATCATCAATAAATATTTTGCCATTGCAGGGAAAGCCATTGCAAAAGCAGATTGAGTCATAGCCGCACCATTCAAATCGCCTGTCCAAACTCCGGAAACCACCAGAACCAAACCTGTCATTGTGCAAATAATGATCGTATCGATAAAAGTTCCCGTCATTGATACCAGCCCCTGCTCAGCAGGCCATTTTGTTTTTGCCGCCGCTGCTACAATCGGAGCACTGCCTAAACCGGCTTCGTTAGAAAAAATACCGCGCGCAATACCACTGCGCATCGCCAGCATAACAGTAGCACCCAAAAATCCACCAGCTGCCGCCGTAGGATTAAAAGCACTTTCAATGATAAGAGCAAATGCTGCAGGTACCTGATCTGCAAATACGATCAGTACTGCCGCTGTAGTAAGCATATAAACTAACGCCATAAATGGCACTATTTTTCCTGCTACCATCGCGATAGATTTCAAGCCGCCGATAGTTACGATTGCCACCAAAACAGTCAGAATAGCTGCCGTATACATGACCGGGATCCCTATGGAAAGATTAGTGATCTCAACGATAGCATTGACCTGTGTAAAAGTACCGCTGCCTAAACAGGCAACCATCACTCCGAATACCGAAAACATAACTGCCAGAGGTTTATATTTTTTACCAAGTCCCTGTTCAATATAATGCATCGGTCCGCCGGAAATATTGCCGTTGGCATCAACCGTTCTGTATTTCACTGCTAAAACACCTTCGGCATATTTAGTTGCCATACCGAAAAAAGCCGCCATCCACATCCAGAACAACGCTCCGGGACCACCTGCCTTGATCGCTGTAGCAACACCTACGATATTACCTGTACCAACAGTAGCTGCCAACGCCGTACACAAGGCTTTAAAGCTATTGATATCGCCGTTGCCTGTATTTCTTGCAGTAAAAATCAATTTCAATGCGGTTGGCAGCTTTATGACCTGTAATAAACCTAATCTTACAGTCAGTAAAATACCTGTGCCAATAAGCAAAACCATTAACGGCGGTCCCCACACAAAACTATTGATAGTGTTTAAAATATCCATCATTATCCTAGCTCAACCCCTCAAATAAATTAATTTTATTTCGTTGGTATTCCACGAAAATATTAACTAACAATATCCAACAACGTTTTCTATTGTAACACAATCGGAACTTTTTTCAAGCATTTAGGCAATTGTATACAAGTATTCTTCTTATTTCACCCGCATTTGTGTATACAGTATGCAATTAGTATTAAAAATAAAGAACAAAAAAGCGCACTAAAAGTGCGCTTTTTTGTTCTTTAGGAGTTATTTGAAAAATGTAAAGCAAAACTCACTTTTCCAATCAGTGGAAGCCAATATACAAAGCATCTGAGTTGCATCTTAAAAGCTTCACTTCAATCTAGATTTTAAATAACCTGTTTTTTCAGTACTTTCAGAATATCCAATAATTCTTCTGCGGTATATTTGTCTTCTACCTCTTGAGGTTTAACCTCAGTATTCAAAGTTAAGCCTAAAAGTGCATCAACGCCACAGCTGAAATAATGTGAAAGTCTTAACAAAACTTTCAAATTAACACTCACACGCCCATGTTCCAGATTACTCATATGTGTTTGAGAAATACCAAGTTTTTTCGCAAGCTCTGATTGGGTAACACCTTTACGGATACGCATAATCTTGATGTTTTGTCCGATTTTTACAAAATTGGGTTCTACGCTCATAACTGCCATCTCCTCCCTGAACTGTATAAAATATAATCCCAGAAAATTTTAGAACTATATTTTTATAAAAGCTAAACATCAGGATAAAACCATTTGTTTGCTAGCTTTTCAAAATTAAACCGGTATGCAGATAAACATACCAGAAAATTATTCTGATCTTACTTAAATGTCCTTATCTGTCAGCAAAATACCTGCATCAACATTCAGGACTTGCGCAATCTGCAGCAAAACTGGTACGCTGCACTGCGCTTTCCCTGTTTCTATTTTCGACAGATACGAGCGTGAGATTCCTGCCTCATCAGCTAATTCTACCTGACTTATATTTTTCATTTGTCTGTAATATTGAATTTTTAATCCTAATTGTTTAAATTTTGTCGAAAACATTTAAATCTCCATTTCCATACTAATCCAAGATGTTAATTATTTATCCCTTCTTTGCTATTCTTTATACTTTATTAATATTATTATCACATTTTATTAATATTTAGGTGTTCAGAAATAGTTAACATATGTGTTCTTTAGTGCACAGAAATAAATAAATTATATCTTTTTTATTTTATGTGTTAATTTTTTCAACTTCCATTAATTTATATCAATAAACATTTTACATTATTTAAATGCTATTCAAAAAATTACTTCATATTATGTCTTCAATATTGCATTTATAATTATCAGAATAATCTGCAATAATTTTTTTGATATTTTACATACACTATACAATTCATTATATTTAAATTTATTTCTAACAAAAGTATTCTTGTTGCATTGGTTATATATTATCATAATGGATATGTTTTTGTCTTAAGTTTAAGTTTCAAAATTACTTTTTATATTATTTTTATTTCTTTTTATTATTTATTTTATTTTTACATTCAATACTATCTTTTGAAATATTATATCTTTATTTACATAAAAAAGAAAAACCTCCATTTTTTTATGGAGGTTCAGTAATATATACATATTATATAGACAATAAGTCAAAAGTTTTTATTCTACTGCTTTTACTGAGCATTTATGTTTTTAAGTATCTTAAACGGTTAGCAAATCATCTAAACTACACTTAAAAAAACCGGTAAGCTTATACAACATTTTCAGGCTTATTTTAACTTTACCATTTTCTATATTACACAAATGAGCTGCGGATACTCCTAAAAGCTTAGCCAATTTAGCCTGACTGATACCTTGACGTATCCTTTTAATTTTTATATTAATACCTATCGTTTTATAATTAGGTTCTTCCACTTTCTTACACCTCTTTACTTTTTCTTAACTTAATAACTGCTCCCATCTGTCAACAGTTCCCCTGGATCAATCTCGAGTACTTTTGCGATCTGTATCAAAACAGCCAGACTGTAACGCACTTTCCCTGTTTCAATTTTAGAAAGATATGAACAGGAGATACCAGCCTTTTCCGCTACTTCCATCTGTTTCAATGCCTTTCTTTTTCTGTAATAGGCTATTTTCAATCCTATTTTTTTGAATTTCTTGCTAAACATAATTTCACCAACCACACTTTTATTCTTCTGTAATATTAATTACATCAATTTTATTATATCCAGCTATTCATTTTTATGTTTTCAATAATAGTTCAAATATGTGCACTATAATACATAATCGCGTTAACATTATTTGAAAAATCCCTGTCATTTATGTCATAAAAGTATTTCGCTTGATCAGACAATAAAAAAAGCCCTGCTTCAGCAGGGCTAAAATATCAGTCTTTTATTCTAATTTAAAATTAAAAATATCTGCAACCTGGCTAACAGGAATGATAAACTCGATCGTTCCGGCAGCATACGGAGCAACAGCATAAGGCGGATATACTATAACAAGATCAGCATTATCCGTAATATAAAAATTTTCTGTTCCGTTCACTTCTACTTTTTTATCAAAAAATCCCTTTAACTGCTGTTCGTCTGCCACCTGTTTTGCAACAATGGCATTCAAACGCGGCAGATAATTGCTGCCAGCTTTAAACATATCGCCTAAACTCAGTAATTTACCGTTTTTTAAATTTACGTTGATCGTATCCAAATATGTATTCGGATGGGCACCACCCAAATAATCCATATAAGTTTGTTCTAAAGAAAGTAACTCTTCACTGTTAAAACGCACTTGATATCTGCCGTCAAACGTATACTGTTTGACATGAGAACCGGCTTTATGAGCTGCCTGCGCCTGATTTTGCAGTTGACGATTGATAAAGCCTGCTATATCAGTCACAAACTCACGGCTCGCCTTCGCACCACCGTAACCGTCAAACTCAGGATAGTAATTTTCCTGTAAACTCAGTCCATTACTTCCTCCGGGCAAATAAGCATACAACTTTTTCACAATATTAAAATCAATTGCCATATTCACTTTGTCATCAACTTCTGCACCGCCTACGGCGCCTTTCACAACAGGGATATTAACTGTTACTCCTCCAGAACGTATTTTTTGATCAGTAATCTGAGGTTCTGCAGCCCATGCTGAAACAGCTATCCCCAAAGCCATGACTCCTGCCACACCAGCAGTTATAAATTTCCGCGACATCTTCATCTGTTGCACCTCCAAGAATAGTTATATTATTAGTATAACATTATTAAATGTCAAAAGAATGTCTTTTCAAAAAAAATCCCCCGTTTAATCGGGGGATTTTCATCTTTTATTCTAAGATACGCATTCTATCCGAACCGGATATAACTTCTTTTTCATCAGGCTCAGCTGTTTTAGCGCCAAACGGCATTTGCGCAATCAAACGATACTGATCTGGGATATTGAATACTTCTTTTACTTCCGCATCAATAATTGGGTTATAATGCTGCAGATTGGCACCTAACCCCTCCTCTTCTAAAGCTGTCCAGATAGCAAACTGCAGCATGCCGTTAGCCTGATCTGCCCAAGTTTTAAAATTTGCCGCATAAGTAGGAAAATTACTGGCAAAAGTTTCTGTAATGCCTTCATCATCAAAATACAAAATAGTACCATACCCTGCTGCAAAACTATTGATTTTAGCTTCAGTAGGCGCAAATTTTTCAGCCGGTACACGTTCACGCAAAGTTCTCATAACAATATCCCAAAAATTTTTATGAGCCTGCTCAAACAATACTACAACACGGGCGCTCTGACAATTAAAGGCCGAAGGAACATCCTCCAACAGCATTTCTATCAGTGCTACAATTTTATTTTTGGGAATCGGAGAAGTGTTGGTAATACTGTAAACGCTGCGGCGTTCATGAATACTGGAAAGAAAAGTTTTTTTCATAATTATGCCTCCCTAATTTCTTTAATAGTTTCTTCTGCTTTTACTTTAAATGCCATCTGCTCTTCGTCCTGATATCCCAAAGCATATACATGTGAAATTTGCTCACGATTGAACAAGAACATTTTCTCTGCATCTAAATATCCCTCTGGGAAAATAACACCCGTATAATCCCATATTGCATTAGGATCCTGACCACCTTTCTGACAAACACCAACAATCATAACTTTCTTTTTACTATTTCCAATTAAGACTACACTTCCAATAGGTAATAATTCATTATTCATAATATATCCTCCTAGATTAATCTTTTAATTATAAAAACACATATAATAATAATTACTATTATACCAAACAATGCCAATATTCTCAATTCACCTGACAAATCACTCTTGCAAGGAACAATATTTTCATCTAAAATTTCAACCAATCTATTTCCTTTGGGTGTTTCCCAATAATTCACAGAAACTTTTTTCCCATCAGGTAAACTTTTTGTTTTAGATGAATAATTAATAGATTGTGCTTTAACTATATTACCATTTAATTCAACATTCACAATATACATAACATTTCCAGTATCACTGTAAATTGTTTGATTTATGACTCCTGTTGTATTTATTTTATCCATGAACTATTTAAACCAGCTTGTTGCGGTTTTCCATCCTTTCTTTAATCCATTCCATGCAGACTCGGAAGCACCACAAACAGTATCTACCATACCACCAATATCTACCTCTGCTCCTACAGAAACTCCCAATCCAATAGAAGCTCCTATATCAAATTTAAATACTCCATCTTTGTAACCCACATCCGCATGTGCACCTACTCCGACACTTACACTTCCACTAACACCAACTTCACCTCCAAGTACATTTACTCCAACTGAGCCTTCCAATTCAGCCGCAGTAGCTTCGGCTTTAGCACTTGCTCCAAATTGAGGTTTAAGTTTTCCATCTTCGCCATATAACTGAACACCAATATCTGCTTTGGCTCCAGCATCTCCTGCCTTTACCTCAACATCACTATTCAATCCAAGCATCTCATCTCCAAGCCACTGTTGTTCCCATTCTACATCAAGAGCTGTCACACTCGCTCCAACTTCTGCATTTACACCAGGACTAAATTTTTTTTCTCCGTCAGCCCCCATAACATAGAGACCAGCCGAAATATTTGCATGTGCTTCTGCATTTCCCATAACAACATTAACGCTTCCTCCTCCCAAAAGATCATTTGTAAATGTACCATCATATAAACTTGCATTAGCAGATATGGATTTTTTCAGTTCTGCCAATGTCATTTCTTTTTTGTAAAATGTAGGTGCATCATCTTTTGAAATCTCATTTCCAAAGGAATCGTAATATTTTGTTTCTTTTTCCTCAAAGTATTTATCAGAACTTTTCAACCTGTTTTTAATTGCATCATTTAAATTTTTAAATTTTTTTGAACCTTTTAAGGATTCCTTCTCACTTGCCTCCAATTTAACAAAGTAATGTTCTGTATGTTTTGATTCAAATTTTGCGGTATATATTTTTACTGATTCCCCGCCAAATAAAGAATCTAATTTTTCTTTGCATTCGGCACCTAATATAGTTAATGAATACTCCCCGTTGCTTGCCTTCAAAATAGAAGCTGCAAATGAATTGCTAGATTCATCCTGCTCAACCATAAAATTAAGTAAATTTGTATAAAACTCATTGTAATGTGCACTAACAGCTGTAAAACTGTCATATTTAGTATCTTCTGCCATCCATGAAACATAATGTAAAACGTCCACTCCTAATTCATCTGTTCCAACCGAAGCCAAAGTTTCATATATAGCAACAGTTTCCTGCAAGGTGGCTATTACATCAATCAGCATTTCTTGTTCTTCTTCAGACAACTGAGCCTGATCTTTTTTTAGGTACTCATATATCAAATCCTCATTAAAAATCAGCTCACCATCCACGTTCTGAACCATTTGATCTTTTAAACACTGTACATTTGAAGTATTCATTTCCTTTAGTAATGAATCAAATTTACTACTCATAGCATTTGATTCAAACATACCATTGCTTGGAGTTACTATGGTATTCATAGCATCTATATACGATGATATTTTTCCAAGACTTACATCTATATTACCCATAATTGTACCATACGTAGTATTTACATTTGATACATTATTAAATATGGTCTCAATGGAGTCCTTCGTTGCATTATTTTTATCAATGACTTTCTTATGATATGAATTGACATCATTAATATAATTCCTTATATTAAGTCTACCAATCCAACTTTCGAAATCATACCAACGATCTCCAATCCAATCTGTCAGGTCACATAGCTTGTCATTTTCAACCTCTGATACTAGTCCAAGCACCCGCTGTTTTGAGGCATCTGAAAAATCTCTATACATCTTTCTTCACCTCCCATCATTTAATTGTTTTCGCAGCATTATTGTCACTAGACACATAACTAGTCTTTATATTATTCAACAAGGAAATTGTATTCTGTAACAACAATTCCATTTTATCTTCTATGTTTTTGAAGTCAATACCTATCTTTTCAATATTAGCAACTGTGCTCCCGCCTCCAACCACTGTGGGTGCATTACTTTTATTTGTGCTAATTTTGCTCTTCAATTCTTTTAAATTATTTATTCCAGACTCTAGACTATCAACATCTATTTTAATCTCTGACAAAATTTCACCTCCCTGCAATCTAGAACAGATATTGATCCGCCTCATCTATGCTTTTTAAGAAATTAGTCACTTGGCTTTCAGCGGTCTTTGATGCACTATTTATCTGTCCTTTTAATTTCTTCGCATATGAAATATAACTTTTCAATGACGAATTTACATTTCCTTTTTTTATACCTGTCTTACTGATATTTTCCAGTATTGTAATATATTCTGATAAATATCCCTCAAGTTTCTCGCCTTGATCAGTATAATATTTTTTCATATTTTCACAATACTCATCATCTATCTGTAAACTGGTTCCAGCCATTATTTCACCTCCTACTATTTATCTGTTGCATATGGCAATTGACGTCTCCAATAATTAGCTCTCCCCTGCCTGTAACTCAGATTGGAATTGTTATCATTTATTTCTCGATTCAACGACCTTATCTGAGAGTTAATTCTTTCTTGAGCTGTCGATAAACCATTGTATGTATTTCTATACTCAGAACCAGATAGTCCATTCATTGCAGATGCATATACCGAAAGCATTTTTACATTTAACTTCGCAGAAAATACTGATGATAATTTTCTTTTTCGGTTACTCTGCCTGCTTCCAAAAGCATTCTGTAAATTTTGAAATTTTGTTCTTAATCTTTCAAGTTCATTTATCTGCGATTGCAATTGAGAAATATTATTTCTATATTGTGCTATCAAATTTTCATTGTACCTAATATTACTCTTCACTTCTGCTTTTGTCATTCAAAAACCTTCTTCCTACCGATTTCAATAGTGGTGAACGGTAATTTAAATTACCGTTCACCTGCACCATCAATTAAATGAACCAACTTATGCTTTAAACTGATTTGCAATATTTCTGTCTGTATCTTCGACAATCTGAGCTGTATTCTTTAATGCAGTAGAAATTTCGTCGATCAGATCTTTTGCCTTAACAAAACCAGGTCTAAGCTCTGCAAATCTTTGTGCATACGCCTCGCTTGCACTACCTTCCCATTCACTCTGAAGATTTTTAAGCAAACCGTCCATTTTGGTGATGATCGAGTTGAGATTATTTGCCTGTGTAGTATACTCACCTGCTCTCTGTCTCATTTTTTCTGGTGTCATTCTGATTTGACTAGCCATTTTTTTACCTCCTTGAAAGATTATTTTATGAAAATTGGACTATCCAATCATCAACATTTGTTAATTAATGCTTGTCAGTTTTACTTTTATCACACTATTATCCTTGATGTAGTAAGCATCATTTAATTGCAGTCGTTTCTTATTAGCTTTCATGTCCTCGTATGCAACATCAAAGACTTTTAAATTATCCAAATCATCAAAATATAATAAATGACGTTCCTGTTTGATATTTCTGATTGGTTCTGGAGCATCATATGACACATTGACATTTTCATAATTGGTAAATATCACTCCCACCTTTAGGTTTTTATATCTTGATATCATATCGGTGTATTGATTCATAGCGTCCATATCCTCGTATATTACTTTCGCCACATCATTATTATTTATAACGAGCAGAAGTAAATCATCACTCTGGCTTTCATCCTCATCTATCATTTTCTGATATCTGGTCTGCAATATGAAACTCCATTCGTTTAATAAATCAATAACTGGCTCTGTCGTAATCGTGTATGTAGAAACAATAGGAAGTTCCTTGCATCCTTTGAACCCACGTTTTACATCGTCAAAGATACATACCCTTACTGGATATTCATTTCTCCTATCACACATTTGTTTTAATATATCCGTTACAAAGTCTATATGTATCTGTGTTTCCTTACCGCAAATACCAATGGCTCCAATATTTGAAAAATCAATCTCGAACGGTGATACTTCATTGTATGATAATCCAATCGGATACCTATACTCCTGCGGGAATACACCATATTCATTCTCTAATTGTTCCTTTTTAAGAATAGATGGTATATAAGGAATTTGTTTAGCAGATATTCCTGGATTCAATTTATTAGTCTCCTGTACAAAGGTTCTGATTGCCATTACTCTATCGATTTCTTTTTCACCTTCAAAAGCTAGGTATGTTTGACATTCTAATGTTCTTTTATCAAATTCTACAATCGCCCTTCCTGGTAAATCTTCTGGTTTTAAATCTCCCATAGGCCATTCAATTCCTATATCTGGGTCATCCCATTTAAGGCCACCTTCTGCTTCATGGTTATAAACATCATCACATTTATAAGCGAATTCAGCTTCATCAGATAATACTAAAAATCCATGTGCAAATCCTTTTGGTATCATAAACATTTTTTTATTTTCTTCTGTTAATACAACACCTTCCCATTTTCCATATGTTTTGCTTCCTGATCTTAAGTCGACTGCAACATCAAATACTGAACCTTTAATACATCTAACTAATTTTGATTGTGTATTTTCTTTTTGGAAATGTAATCCTCTTAAAACACCTTTTTTTGATTTTGATTGATTATCTTGTACAAAGTCATAATTTAATCCTAATTCTTCAAAATCAGCCTTGCTGTACGTTTCCATAAAGTATCCTCTGTTATCACCAAATACTGTTGGTTCTACAATACATACACCTTCAATAGATGTATCAATTTTTTTAAATTTTCCCATTTTAAATATCTCCTTTCTTATCTTCTTATGTATTTTTTAATAATTATTAACAATTTCTTCAAGCTGTTGTAATCCTAATTTTTCTTCTTGTGTAGTTACTCTTCTCTCGAAACTATCTTTAATAATTT
>ERZ860388.523-NODE-523-length-30694-cov-3.175104_pt1 | contig 30694 bp, 23 predicted proteins | sample MGYA00509978_ERZ860388 | MGnify/ENA primary metagenome ERZ860388 (study PRJEB30046, sample SAMN00715225) | human gut metagenome | study: EMG produced TPA metagenomics assembly of the A metagenome-wide association study of gut microbiota in type 2...
ATACGACTATCGTAAACGGTGCCGGTGCAAAAGAGAACATCAAGGAGCGTTGCGATCAGATTAAAGCTCAGATTGCTGCTACTAAATCGGATTATGACCGTGAAAAATTACAGGAACGTCTGGCTAAATTGTCTGGTGGTGTAGCTGTTCTTTATGTAGGTGCTGCTTCTGAAGTAGAAATGAAAGAGAAGAAAGATCGCGTAGACGATGCCCTTCGTGCTACTCGTGCAGCTATCGAAGAAGGTATCATTCCGGGTGGTGGTGTAGCTTATATTCGTGCTATCGATGTTCTGGAAGGTATGAAGGGTGATAATGCCGACGAGACAACCGGTGTGGAAATCATCAAGCGTGCCATTGAAGAACCGCTTCGTCAGATTGTAGCTAACGCAGGTAAGGAAGGTGCTGTAGTAGTTCAGAAAGTTCGTGAAGGCAAAGGTGACTTTGGCTATAATGCCCGTATGGATGTTTACGAGAATCTGCATGCTGCCGGTGTAGTCGATCCTGCTAAGGTTGCTCGTGTAGCTTTGGAAAATGCTGCTTCTATTGCCGGTATGTTCCTTACTACCGAATGTGTAATTGTAGAGAAAAAGGAAGATAAACCCGAAATGCCGATGGGCGCTCCCGGAATGGGAGGAATGGGTGGAATGATGTAATATTATCCCATAATTTTAAGAAGAAAGCCGCTTCAGTTTGTTTGAAGTGGCTTTCTTTTTTTTAGTAGTTACACTATTTCTTCAAGTTATTTCCTGCTACCGTATAAATACGTTTTATACTGACTTTGGATATCATACTATAATGAAAAAAAATATCATGATTAACGTATGCTAAGAACAGTAATATATTGAGTTGTAAGACGGTCATTATGTTAAAAATGCTGTGTGAAATAGAAATTTATTGCTTTTGCAGTAACAATGTTTGCGCAATTTTGTTAACTTTAATCGATGAAATGGTAACCGATTGTATTACAACCTTTAAATTATTGTATTAAATGGATAAGATGGAAATTGGCTTGAATGCCGGGAAAGTTTGGCAGTTGCTAAGCAACAATGACAAATGGAGCTACGGAAGCCTTAAAAGGAAATCCGGGCTCAAGGATAAAGAGTTGGGGGCAGCTTTAGGTTGGTTAGCCAGAGAAGATAAAATTGAGTTTGAACAACAAGAAGACGAACTTTATGTTTTTCTGTGTGTAAATGTGTATATCGGCTAATTGATACTTTTTTAGATAGAAAATAAGAGGGTACAGAAAGTCTCTTTAAAAAAGACTTTACCCCTGCTACCGATGTTGTGTTGTAGTAGGGGTAAGGTTCTTAGCGAAGAATTTTTTATATATTTTCCGGTTCTTATCGGTCTTCTTTCTTTTTATTCATTTTGTTCTCAATGAGGAAAGCGGTAATCAGGCCGGCACCTCCAAAAAGCAGAACACTGGAACCGTAAACGATGCCGACTATTTGTCTCGCATTCCAACTGAGGTCACTGGTAGTAAGATAATCGGGTATGGCAGATGCACAGATAAAAAAGCCAATCAATAACCCCAATCCGATACCTAACATCAGGCAGCCTCCTTTCAATGTACTAAAAGAATAATGGTTGTAAATGGGTAGGGAAAACTTTCCTTTCAAATCGGCTGCTGAAATCTTATCGCCCAATTTCTCAATGATAGCCATGCGTTCTCGTCTGCATGCAAATAGTTCGAACAGTTTATAAATTCCTAATGTAATAATTCCCATGATGAGTGGAACCATAATAAAATCCATCATAATCGTATGTTTTTAAGTGAATAATTTCGTTCTTTGTACTGTTTGACGCGATACAGTGAAAAAGGTTACAGTAAAATTGAATTTATTTATCGGGATGATTCCTGTATCCGGTAAGGATATAAAAGGTATGGGTCCTGTTTTAATTTTGCTCAAAAGAAGCTGATAAAGTTTTTAAGGGAAAATTCAGACAGACTTTTAGATTATTTCTGTAACCTTTTTCTGTAAACTGCGTCTAACCGGATATCATGGTACAAAACGAAGAGACACGGTATATTGCACGGATTTTGGATGGAGAAACGGAGTATTTTTCTGTTTTACTCGATCGTTACAGTCGTCCGCTTTATTCGTTGATCGTGCAAATAGTCGGTTGTTCTGAAGATGCGGAGGAGCTTGTACAGGATGTTTTCTTAAAAGTTTTTCGGAATCTGAGTAATTATAAAGGAGAGTGTTTGTTTTCTACGTGGATTTACCGGATTGCTTATAATACGGCCATATCCGCAACTCGTAAAAAGAAGCAGGAGTTTTTCTATGTGGATGAAAATACCATTAACAATGTGCCTGACGATAAAGCAGACGATATACTTTGTCCGACGGATGATGAAGAACGGATAGCGAAACTAATACATGCGATTGATCGCTTGACTGCAGAAGAGAAAGCGTTGATCACCCTTTTCTATTATGAGGAAAGATCAATGGAAGAGATTAGTGAGATTTTAAAGCTGTCGTCTGGAAATGTAAAAGTGAAGTTGCATCGGACGCGTAAGAAAATCTATTTATTAATGAATGAGGAGAGCTGTTATGGAAACAAAAATCGATAATACATTGAAGCAAGTGCTTGAAAAGAGAAAATCCGGAAGTCTGTCTTCCAATTTCACTTTTCGTATGATGGAACAGATACGTGTAGAGGCCGTAAAACAGGAAAGACGGAAAAAGAGGAATCTGCTTTTCTCTTTATTAGCCGCTTTGTTTGTGATGTTGGGTACTTTAATCTACTATTTGTTTTTTTATTTAGATTTCAAACCATCGGATTTTATGTTTCACTTGAAGCTTTCTTCAACCTCTTTCCCATTAATAGCTTTCTATGCTTATATTGCGTTATTGGCTTTGGGGCTTTTAGGGATAGATTATTGGATCAGAAGAAAAAAATCAATATATAAATAATAGTATCGCATATGAAAGAGATAGACAGATTTGTTAGTAAGCTGGATTTTGACCAGCTTTTAGAAAAGATAAAAGATTGGGGGAAAACTCTTGGACGTACTTCCATGCGTCCTGTGCTTTCTCTTTATTATGTATTGAAGAGTCCTGATACACCCTTGTCAGATAAACTTTTGGTTGTTTCTGCACTCTCTTATTTAATATTACCTGTTGATTTGATATCTGCCCGGAGATTCCCTGTTTTGGGCTGGATAGATGAAATAACAGCTGTAACGATAGCATATAAGAAAGTGAAAAAGCACATAACCCCTGAAATTGAATCCGAAGTAGATAATATTCTGGAAAAATGGTTTCCTGAATTAAAATATGAAATACTACTTTAGTTTATAACCATTGAAGTAAAGAAGAGGCGGCACATGATTTTCTGATGAGATAGAAGATTTTGTGCTGTCTCTTTTTTATTAAGAGGAAAATTTAAACCGGCTCTTAATAGATGGTTGGATAAATAGGATTTATATTTTTCTTAAAATATATTGTTAATATCTTTTAAAGATATGGGAAAATCAAGATATTACACTACCCGTTTCTTTATCTTAACTGTCTGATTGTTGGGGAGGTATCAATACCTTAAACAAATTATGTTCTATTATGAAAAACAATCGTAGTTACAGGAAACTATATATCGTTTTCTTTATCATCGTTTTACGAGGTTATTCTTCTTTGGCTTTCTGTCAGAATAATGTTATCGATAGTGGACTTAAACGGCTTCTTGGCGGTTCACAATTGCAGGATCCGGATAATAAGCGGGATAGTATTGGGCAGTGTACGCAGACGATGTATGAGTATCATTATAATGTTTCATATATTGAGTTCTATGGGGTGCGATCATCTTTCATGGTATCCGGCCTTTATGGATTGGCTTTTTAATCAGAAAAAGTAAATAATTAGACTTTTTGTCATTAGTATGATTGACTTTGTTTATCTTTGAAGCACAACAATTAAATCTTTTACTTAAATTGACTAAATGACGGGTGTACCTGGAAATTAACTATGACTATGAGTAACAAAAATGATATTATTACGGATAATAATGTCATGATCTATTTGAAAGAAGGAAATGAATATGCTTTTCGTTTTGTTTTTGATAAATACTATGATTTCTTATGTATGATTGCTGACAGTTATCTGAGAGATGAATACATTTCGGAAACGATAGTGGGAGATATCATTTATAATTTGTGGGAAATAAGAGATAATATTGATATTAAGTATTCTTTACGCTCTTATTTAGTGAGGAGTGTGAAGAATCGTTGTATTAATTATTTGCAGCAGGAATATATTCAACGGGAAATAAGTATTAATCAATATGAAGATAAAACGGCAATAGAAGAATTATTTTTCATAGAGAACAAGCATCCGTTAGAGAGCTTGCTGGAACAGGAGTTAGAGAATAAAATAAATTCGGTAATTAATGAATTGTCTCCCGAATGCCGGGCTGTATTTAAAATGAGCCGGTTTGACGGTATGAAATATGAAGAAATAGCGAGCGAACTGCATATTTCGGTTAATACAGTGAAATACCACATGAAGAATGCATTAGGGAAACTACGGTTAGAGTTGAAAGACTATATACTGTCGATTCTGGTGTTTTTAACGTTACTTTAATGATTTTGAAATAAAATCGTCATATTAGACTACACAAAAGTGCAAACGGATTGTCTTAAGTTATAGAATATGGAAAGAAATATAACAAATATAGATAGTTTGATACTCTCTTTTTTAGAGAGAACCATTTCTTCAGGAGATTTGCAGGTCTTGCGGAAATGGGTAAAGGAGTCTGCCGAAAATAAAGCATACTTTCAGCAGTATGAAGAAGCGTGGTTGCTTTCTGTTGCTTCTGCCGATAAAAAGCGTTATCATAAAGAACTTGCATATCAAAATTTTAAGGAAAAAGTGGATAGAGCTGTAAAAAGCAAGAATAGGATGATTCCTTTAAGGAGGATTCTTTATTATGCGGCATGTATTTGTCTGATTTTTATGGCGGGTATAGGAACTAATTATTTATTGAATACCTCATCTTCCGAAAAGCTGTTGACTTATTCATTGGAAACTCCCCGAAGGGCCAAGTTGAAATTTAATCTTCCGGATGGAAGTACCGTTTGGCTGAATGCCGCATCCACACTTTGCTATAATAATCAGTTTGGAATAACGAATCGGGATTTGTCATTGCAAGGTGAAGGGTATTTCGAAATCAGTAAGAATCCGGAGCTTCCGTTGGTGGTGGTTTCAGGTGAAGCGAAAGTGAAGGTATTGGGAACTAAATTCAATGTACAGAATTACCAGGAAGATGATGAAATCCGGGTAGCTCTATTGGAAGGCTCCGTTGATTTTCGTGACAGTAGGTTTGATAAATCTATTTTGTTGAAGCCCAATCAATTGATAACCTGTAATAAAAGGAGTGGAGTATTGACTGTCAAGGACATCAATGCTGAATATATGAATGCGTGGATTGATAATAATGTATTCTTTAATGAAGAGAAATTAGGTAATATAGCTAAAATTTTGGAACGGGCATTTGATGTCACCATTCATTTTGACAATGATGATTTGAAGCATTTGATTTTTTATGGTGATATAACTATCGGAGCGGACAATATTGTGCAAATTATGGATATTATGTCTGCTACGAATAAATTTAATTATCATTACGATATGGACAAGAGTGAAATTCGCATTTTCCATTGATGCTTTTTCTCTGTCTGCCTTTATGCTGATTAATTAACACATAGATATTTGTTTATCCGGAATTTGTTGGGGCTGTATTGTTCTGATACAGTCGGTGTGCAATTTCCTAAATAGAATTATTCATGAAAGATCAGCGCAAATTCATTCATTTTTATTGTTTTGTATTTTTGTTTATAGTCTATCCCTTTACTCTTTCGTCAACTGAATATCTGACGATAGGAGGTGAAAAATACGGATGGGAGGTATCTGTTCATCCGGATAGAGGAACCATAAAACAGTTCCGACAATTGATGGGAGATACTTGGGAAACGATTCCTTTCAGAGATGACAGCTTGGCAGGGCCGGCATGGAGCGGCGTACAACTGTGTCCTTCGAAAAAGCAGCTTTATGTGTTCGAAGCTCATCAGGGTGATATTTATTACACACTTCAGTATAAGACAGCATACGATCATTTGATTGTTGAATGTACTATATCTAATCGGGGAGATGATGTTTTTAGACCTGAATGTTCCCGGCTTTTTATAGGAGTTGATTCGGAGATGAAAACATATCCGGATTGGGATACTAAGTTTTTTCCTACTTTGCTGCGTTGTGAGAAGGATTTTGCTTGGGGATATTTTATGTCTCCACGTCAGATTATTATGGGAATCGGGGTCGAAGAACCGGTAGCATCTTATACATTGAATTATGTATATGAAGGATCGATGGAGTGGGAGTGGGGGCACCAGATAAAGACAGGGAGTCTCGATTTGTTGCACTGCCTGCCTTTGCCGGAGCGGCATCCCCAGAACAATATTTCACTGAAACCACATGAGACAAGAAAATGGACATTACATTTGGGAGTGATCGACCGGCTTGCCGGAGTGAAAGAAAAACTATCTCAATGGATACAGGCTCCGATGATTGAATGTGAGAAATATACGATGGCCGGACACGAAACGAGTCGTTTACTTATCCATAGCCAGAGCGGTTTGGAAAAACTGATCGTAAAAGCACCCGATGGTACGCAGTCTGTTTTACCGGTTGATGGTATCGCTGATAATGTATATTCTGCTTTATTTTCTCCTTCTCTACAGAAAGGACTTTATCGGATTATGGCTACGGCTATCAATGGAAAAACAGCAGAAGCCGGTATTTACATACGCAATCCCTGGTCTTGGTATATGAAGAATGCCCGTGATTTTGTGGCAAAGAATCCACCTCTTTTTTCAAATGGATGTGAAGCTTTTTATGGATATTATACAGCTTTTCTGGGTGCTCGCCATTTTCCGGAGACTTCTGTGGATAGTATACTTGAGAAACGTTTTAACCGTACGCTTCCTTTCTTTATCGATACGTTGACTTGGATTCCTAAATCTGAAGCCGCACCGGACAGGGTACAGAATTTCTCTACGCTCGTTGGAATGCTGGTTGATTTATGGGAGGCTACAGGCGATATCGGTTATCTTGAAAAGGCGGCTCATGTGGGCGATTATTTATGTTCGGAGAAAGTGCAGTCGGAGGACGGCGCGTACCGTTCCAAGGGGACCCATTATACGGCTGTTATTTATCCAGCCAAATCGATGCTTGAATTGGCAGCAGCCGAAAGAGGGCTTATCGGCTCCCCTTTGTGGAAAGAGCGTTATGTACGGCATAAAGAATCGGCAGAAAGGGCGATTGATGATTTATTGCTTCGACTCGATGATATTCAGACAGAAGGAGATATGACTTTTGAAGATGGAATGATAACTTGCAGTGCTTTGCAATTGGCGCTGCGGGCGTTGTTGGAAAGTGATTCTGTAAGACGGGAACGATATATTTCTGCTGCTGCTTATCTGATGGGCAAGCATCAATGTCTGGAACAGCAGTTAATTCCGGATTGTCGTATGAGAGGGGGGACTTTGCGTTATTGGGAGGCACTTGATGTCTATTTTGTACCGAATCAGGTAATGAATTCTCCTCACGGCTGGACGTCATGGAAGATCTATGCGTGTTATTACCTTTACCTGTTGACGGGAGAAGTCCGTTATCTATCCGATTTTATGGATACGTTAGGTGCATGTGTTCAATTTATGGAATTGAACGGGCATTTGCGGTGGGGATTTCTTCCCGATCCTTATATCAAAGGTAAGGTTTGTATGGAAAGGGCCGACAGGCAACATGATTGGCATCCGGTGGACTCCATCGTCGGAGAACAGTATTTGGATATGATCAGTCCTTGGCTGAGACCGGATAATGAGAATGCCGTTTGTGCATTTGGTGAGCGGGGTGGTGCGGGTGATAATACCGTACAGGAGATTTTTAAGGTAATGGAAGAATGTGCTTTGACTTCTGCCTATGTTGTGGTGGATGGAGCCGGCCGGGTTCGGTGTTGGAATTGTACAGCCGAATATAAAGAGGGAATTCTTTGCATTACTCCCGATGAAGAAACGATTGTGGGAATACATCTTAATTTATCCGGTGATATGGAGGTAGAAGCTGTTTTACCGGGTAACCGTATTCGTAAAAGTTGTCCGGAAGGGATGAGATGGATTGGAAATATTCCTTCATTGATAAGATAGAGAAATCGTTGAGGTAGATGGTTTTATTGTTATTTATTCTAATTTCATAAATGTACTGGAGCCATGGTTAAAGAAATTCAGGATAGTTGTTTGAAAGAAAAAGTGTTACTAAAAAGCGGATTATGCTATTCTTTTGATTTTATATTGCCTTTTTTCTGGCATGCTATTCTGCAAATTTACTTCAAATAGAAAATGGATTGTATAATAATTCAATATATGGCTCCCTCTTTTCTGCATATATTCATTTTATTTGAATGAATATGTTGTTTTCTACATACCTTGACCTTACTATCTTTATATAATAAGTACGGTTCCTCTACGAAAAAATATAAAAGACTCGTAGAGGAACGGTATAAGACTCTACGAGGAGCGACAAAAGCTTTGTAAAGCGGGTATATTTCTTTCTCAAAAATCATGTTTTTGCACTGGTTCCTATCTGATTTTGATTCGTTATTAAGTAGCAAAAAGTGTTATATATCGCGAGATATGTGTCGATTTGTGCAGTAAATATTTGAAAGTACAAGGAATGTGTTCTGTGGTTGATTCTAAATCTGATAAATTGAAAAGAGACGATTGGAAAATAAAGACGTAATTGTCTCTCTATACATCATTTTTCCCAATAAAAGGATTGTACGGGATTGGAAATATCATTTTGCCAAATTGATATATTGAAGTTTTAAGAAAAAAAGTAAAAATCAGACTACACACATTTCTCTTTTACCTGTCTTTCATATAAACCGGAATATTTAATCTATGTATACAATGTTTTGAAATTCCTACTTAACTGATTTTATCCGTATTAATCTTATTTAATTCTTATGATGAAAAGAAAATTGAGACTGTTTACATTATTGTTGTTCTGTTGGTGCACTTTCATCCAGGCACAAAATGTATCGCTTAACCTAAAGAATGTGACGGTTAAGGAAGCTCTTGAAGCTGTAAGAAAACAGACCGGAAAGTCTTTTTTCTTTAATGTAAATGATGTCAACATGAATCAGCGTATTACGTTGAACTTTAAAAACGAACCTTTGGAGAAGGCTGTCAAACTTATCCTTGAAGGACAAAAGCTGAGCTATGAAATTAAAGACAATCACATTATTCTTTCTAAAGCGCAGGTTGTAAAACAGGTGGGAAACGACTTGGATGTGAGTGGTAAAGTGGTTGATAATGCCGGTGATCCTCTGATTGGTGTGAATGTCGCAGTAGACGGGGTAGGGGTCACAATAACCGATATTGATGGAATTTATCGTGTAAAGATACCGGTAGGCCATACCCTTACTTTTACATATATCGGGTATAAGCCACAGACCGTAAAAGTGAAAGAAAAACAGAACATCAACATTAGGATGATTGAAGATAGCAAGGCACTGGAAGAAGTGGTAGTAATCGGCTATGGCACGCAGAAAAAAGTCAATCTGACAGGAGCGATCGGTTATACCGATTCGAAAGCGATTGAGAATCGTCCGGTAGCTAACTTAGGACAGGCCATTCAGGGTGCAATTCCGAATTTGAATATATCTTTTGGTTCCGGAAAGCCGGGTGAGGCAACCAATATGAATATTCGCGGTTTTGCATCTATCAATCAGGAGTCCAAACCATTAATATTGATCGATGGCATTGAGGGGAGCATTGATAATCTGAATCCACGTGATGTTGAGTCTATTTCTGTTTTGAAAGATGCTTCTTCTGCTGCCATATATGGTGCCAGAGCGCCTTTTGGAGTAGTATTGGTGACTACCAAGAAGGGGAAAGCCGGAAAAATGCAGGTAAATTATAATGGTAGGTTCAGTTTCTCTACCGAAACAACGAAAACCGATTTTATAACTTCCGGATATGATGCGGCCAAGTTAGTGGATGGCTTTATGAGATCTTATAATGGAAACTCTTATACCCGGTATACGGAGGATGACTATAAAGAACTTGAGGCCCGCCGTTATGACAAAACCGAGAATCCGGAACGCCCGTGGACGGTTGTGCAGAATCGCGACGGTGTGGATAAGTATATGTATTATGCTAATTTCGACTGGTATAACTATTTGATAAAATCAAGTCGCCCTACATGGGACAATAATGTGAGTATATCGGGCGGAACTGATAAAATAAATTATCTGGTAAGTGGAAATTTCAATACACAGACCGGTATTTATGCACAAAATCCGGATAAATATAAGACTGGGAATCTGAGAGCCCGTTTGAATGCCGAGGTCAAGTCTTGGTTGTCATTGAATTTTGCAACCAGCTTCTTCTCTTCCAAATATTCGGCTCCGGGATTAGGCCATGGAAACAATTTACCTAATTATACTTTCCATGCAATGCCATTCCTTATGCCTTATAATCCGGACGGAACACACGTATTCAGTAACCCGATTATTGGGCAGCAGCCTACTGATGGAGTCCATATAATGACTGCTGATGGTAACTCTAAATCGGTGGAAGATAAAAAGCAGATGACTTATACCGTAGGTGCTACATTTAAAATATACAAAGGGCTATCTTTTAATGCCAACTATAGCTTTAAGTATAATACGGTTGATTATATGGAACGTACGGCAAAATCCCAGTTCTCACAATATCCCGGAGTTCTTGAGGATGCCGATGGTTCATTGTTTAAAAATAAGTTGCGTCAGTTGAACGAGAAAGTTTACTATCATAGTGCAGATGCTTATTTCAATTACGAACAATCTTTTGGCGGACACAATTTGCGTGCCGTAGCCGGTTTCAACTATGAGCAGAATGCTTATAAGAGAATCTATGCAACAAAATTGAATATCCAGTCGGATAATTTGAACGACTTTAATTTAGGGGATATCTCGAAGGATGTGACTTTGGAAGGTGGCCAGAATGAATGGGCTTTGCTTGGTTATTTCGGTCGGCTCGGTTATGACTGGAAGGGGAAATATCTGGCAGAGTTTAATGTTCGTTGGGATGCTTCTTCGCGTTTTCCGAAAGGACAGCGTTCCGGTACTTTCCCGTCGTTCTCCGCCGGATGGCGTGCAAGTGAAGAAAAGTTCTTTGAGCCGATTCGGAATGTGGTGTCTAATTTAAAAATAAGAGGTTCTATCGGTTCTTTGGGAAATCAGGCAGTAACGGATTGTTATCCTTATCTTCAGACACTGACTATGGCATATTATGACGGATATCTGCTGGATGGTGACAAATTGACCTATGCCAGTGTAACCCCTCCTCCGGCAGGAGACCAGACTTGGGAAACCATTATACATAAGAATCTGGGTATCGATTTGGGATTTTTCAATAACAGGTTGACTTATAGTGCAGATGTGTTTATCCGTGATACCAGAGATATGCTTATTGCAGGTAAAGCCTTGCCGGGTGTTTATGGGACTACTTCACCCAAAGAGAATGCTGCAGATCTTCGTACAAAAGGTTTTGAAATGACGTTGAGTTGGAATGACAGTTTTACCTTGTTGGATAAGCCGTTTAGTTACAATGTGTCACTCAGTCTGGCAGACAGCCGTTCGCATATAACGAAATATGATAACCCGTTGAAAGAATTTAGCAAGTCCAACTATTATGTAGGCATGGAAATCGGAGAAATATGGGGATACCATGTTACCGGTTTATTCGGTACGGACGAGGAAGCAAAAGCTTATCAGGAAGCGATAGATCATAGCTATGTTTGTAAGAATATCTTGGAAACCGCTATTGGAGAAAATAAAGGTTTGAAAGCCGGTGATATGATTTTTGCCGATCTTGATGGAAGCGGAAGGATTGATGACGGTAAAAAAACAGCGGACGACCGTGGAGATATGCGCATTATAGGTAACTCAAGACCACGCTATACATACAGTGGAAATTTGGGCTTCAACTGGTACGGTTTTGACTGTTCTGCTTTCTTCCAGGGAGTAGGCCGGCAGAATCGTTATCCGGGAGGTAATGCCATGCTTTTTTGGGGAGGGTTTGCCCGTCCGTATGCCTCATTCACTCCAATTGATTGGGTCGATAATATCTGGACGGAAGAGAATCCGGATGCTTATTTCCCGAGAATGCGTGGATATGCGGCACAGGGCGACCGTTCATTAGCAAAAGTCAATGACCGTTATCTGCAGAATCTTGCTTATTGCCGTTTGAAAAATTTGACGTTGGGATATACGCTTCCTGTCCAATGGACTACGAAGGTAGGAATGGAGCGTGTGAGGTTCTACTTTAGTGGTGATAATTTGTTGACATGGACGAAATTGAAAACCAAATATATAGATCCGGAACAATTCTCGGCCGATGCCGATGCCCGGGTATATCCTTATGCTAAAACATTCTCTTTTGGCTTAGATGTAACTTTTTAATAACCTTCAGTAAGTATGAAAATGAAAAGAGTTAAATATATATATGTAGCAATGTTATTGTTGGGTACAACAAGTTGCGCTGATATGTTAGATAGATTTCCACTTGACTCTCTGGCTCCGGAAACTTATTATAATAATGAAATGGAGTTAAAGAGTGCGACGAATAATTTTTATGGAATGTTTCCGGGTGCTCCTTCCGGTTATGGAGAGAGCGATGATATTGTGTGCGTGTTTACTTTACCGGAAGCGATCATCGGTTCACGAACGATTCCTACTACCGGTGGCGGATGGGATTGGGGATATTTGCGTAATATAAATTTTTATCTGGAACATTCTCAACGTTGCTCCAATACGACTGTTCGGGAACAGTATGACGGTATTGCACGTTTTTTCAGAGCGTATTTTTATTTTGAGAAAGTAAAACGATTCGGTGATGTTCCTTGGTACGATAAAGCGATGGCATCGAATGATGAAGATTTGATGAAGCCCCGGGATACCAGAGAATTTGTTATGGGAAAAATTATTGAAGATATAGATTATGCAATCAAGCATATTTCTGATGCGGCGGAACTCTACCGAGTGACCAAATGGACGGCAATGGCACTGAAATCGAGGATCTGTCTTTTTGAGGGTACATTTCGGAAATATCATGGCATAGCGGGTTATGAAACCTATCTGGATAAATGTATTTCTGTTTCAGAAGACTTTATAACAAACAGCCCTTACTCTATTTATAAAGATGGTGAGAAACCTTATCGTGACCTGTTCTCTTCCATGGATGCGATTTCTCAGGAAGTCATTCTGGCAAGAGACTATGACAAGGGAAAGGCGGTTATGCATGAAGCCAATTATAATACGATGGGGCCTACGTATGGACGTCCCGGTATGAATAAGAAAGTTGTCAACAGTTATTTGATGACCGATGGAAGCCGGTTTACTGATAAAGAAGGGTATCAGACTATGCAGTATTATGATGAAATGCAAAATCGTGACCCTCGTTTGACGCAGACGGTAGTAGGACCGGGCTACAAGCGCATTAACAGTACTACGGTCGAATCTCCCAATTTTAGCTCGTCTACTACTGGATACCAGATCATAAAATGGGTGACGGATGCCAGTGGAGACGGCTATATGGGATCTTCCAATGATTATATTTTGTTTAGAGCTGCCGAGGTCTATCTGAACTTTGCCGAAGCAAAAGCCGAGCGTGGAACCTTAACACAAAGTGATCTGGATATTTCAATTAAGAAAATTCGTGATCGTGTAGGAATGCCTAACATCGATATTGCGGACGCCAATGCGAATCCGGATCCTTATTTGAGTAATATAGAAACCGGATATGCTAATGTAACAGGTGCTAATAAAGGGGTTATTCTTGAAATTCGCCGTGAACGTACTGTGGAGTTGATTCTTGAGGGTTTCAGGTATTATGATGTCATGAGATGGAAAGAGGGGAAAATATTTGAACAACCTTATTTGGGGATGTATTTCCCCGGATTAGAACATGGCGAGGGTGACAATCGGTTTGGGGTGTTTGATATGAATGACGGGACACTGCGTGATAAGGATAAAGTGGATATCTGTATTTATACAGGGAAGAAACCTACGGGAACACTTGTTAAAAATATCCGGAAGTTCTATAAGTTAGGAGATGAATTCCGCTTCACAGACGGGCTGAAAGGAAATATCATCGTTCATGACGTGAAAGACGAACCTCGAGTGTGGAGAGAGGACAGAGATTATCTGTATCCCATACCTGTTCAAGAACGGGTATTGACCAATGGAAATATTACTCAGAATCCAAATTGGGAAGACGGGCTTGACTTCTGAAATAAAGGGGGGCTATTGATGCCCCCGCTATAAATATCGTAAAAATGTTTAACACTTAATTATTTGAACTTATGAAAAGTATTACTTTGATCGGAAAGAGAGTATTTGCTATTGCAATACTCGCATTTGCAAGTACTTTAGGTTTCGCACAAGAACAAAACTGGAATTTCAACGCGGATGAAACGGCGGATTATGCGGCGTTCTTCAAGCAACCTTCGGCTATTGAGGGAAAATGTAACGCCGAAGTTATGGGAATAGATATTCATAGAGACGGTTTCTCATGGAATGATATGAATACCTGGAAGAATGCGGAAGGCAAAATATGGCATACCTATTCGGCTACATATGCCGAAACGCTGTTTGGGGTATGTGTTAATGCTGCGGCTCCTTTTAATGGTAAAACCAGCAGCTTGTCCTGGACAAATACGGAGGGAGACAACAAGTGGTATCCGGTTTTGCCGGTTGTTGAGAATTTAAAAGGAAAGTTGGTTCTGAGAGATTTCAAGGCGACAACCGTACATGTTTCGAATACCCAGATGGATACAGTAAAAATAGCAATGACCAATGCAGAGAATGACTGTTATCTTCATATCAGACGTAATCCTTTTGTGAAGCAAATTGATTTGAGCGGTTCTACCGGAAAGTGCCGTCAACTTGCCGGGTATAGGAATATTCTGTCAGATGAGACAGCTTTCGTCTGCAATGATTGCCGGCAAACAGAATTCCTGGACTGGCTATTAAATCTGGAGGACAACTGTTTCACATATTCCACATTGCCTTTGCATCCGGCTACAGGAAAAGTATTGGGTAGCGGTTATAAATCTCAGTGGAATACGTTGGGCGGCCTTCCTATAGGTTTGAAAAATGACGAGGGAGAATATGAGATAGAAGTGGATGAGGATATCGATCTGTCGGCAGAATACGATGTGCAGGGCAAGCTGACGACTTATACCTGGAAGAATGAAGATGGCGATGTGATAACCCCGACCTCCGCCGATGCTACCGGTTGGTTTTGTTTTGGAAGCGAGTGTGTGGGAAAAGTATATCGTTGTGAAATGCAGAATGCCGCCTATCCGGCATTAGCTTTGAATACAGTCTGGGTGAAGGTGGTGGACAGCTATTCTACAGGTGTGAATAAAACGGAAAATGTGAAGATAAAAGTCGGCCCGAACCCTGTTGTGAATGAACTTTCTGTTGTTGCTTCGGGTGTTCGAAGCATCGATGTTTACTCAACTACCGGCGCCTGTGTGAAGAGAGCAAACGGTTCTCAGACAATAGTCAATGTGTCTGATTTGACTCCGGGACTGTATTTTGTAAAGGTAACCACTTCAACAAGCGAGGATATTGTCAAAATAATAAAGAAGTAATTGCTTTTCAAGTATTCATTGTTTAATGGCCGGCAGGAATTATTTTTCCTGTTGGCTATTGAAAAACGAAAATGTGTTATGAGAAAATATATAATCTTTTGGGGATTCTTATGTTTATGTCTGGAATTGGTGGCTCAGACATACCCTAAAGAGGGGAATGTAATAAGGATTTTAACTTATAATACTCATTATTGTAAAGGCGGGACTGATCCCGGCAGTATTAATGATGCCAATACGAGACTGTTGGCTTCGGTCATTAAAACATTGGATGCCGATGTGGTTTCGTTGCAGGAACTTGACAGTGCGGCAAATAGCAGGGGAAAACGCTATTTACTGGAGCAAATAGGCAAAGCGACCGGACTGAATTACACGCCCGTGTACGGCAGTGCGCTCAAGTGGGACGGTGGGAGTGTCGGTTGCGGAAGTCTTATAAAAACGATTTATCCCATAAGTAAAATAAAAAAGATCGCTTTGCCCGGCGACGAGCCCCGCATAGCGGTGAGAACCGATTTGGATAAGTTTGTTTTCATAAGTGTTCATGGCGACCTTAATGACACAAAGCGGATACAAGGGGCGAATATAATCAATAATGAACTGGATTATATTCGTAAACCTGTTTTTCTGGCTGGCGATTTGAATGATTGCCACCGTTGGGGAAATGGCGGTATTGCTTTTCCTGTTTATATGGAAAAGTTTGCGATAGCCAGTGATACGAAAGGTAATACGGTATGGAACGGCCCGCACGGTGAAGAAGGTGCTGACCAAGGGCTTATCGACTATGTCCTTTTCCATGACTATAATAATTCGGGGATTGAAGTGGTACAGACACATATAGTGAGATCCATAGAGATCAACGGCGCTATTGTCAATCTGCAGAATGTGTCGGATCATTATCCTGTATTTGTCGATATCAGGCTTCCGGGTTCTACGTCGATTGAAAATGTAGAAGGAGAACCGGATTTTAATGTTTATTTTGATGGCGTCGGAGAGAGATTCTGCATACAGGGAGAGATGCCGTTGGAGCAGATAGACGTGTATGCACTGACCGGACAGAAGATGGCGGGCATGAAAGGAGAAAATGTAACAGCAGTGGATGTATCCGGATTATCAAAAGGCGTGTATATCGTAAAAGGATTTTCTGCTGGTAAATCTTTGGTGAGGAAAGTGATAAAAGAATAACCAAGTGATAATAAACAACTAACGACGGTCATGTTTCAAAAAATATTTTTTACATTTGTAATGTCATTCCTTTGTTTTGGTGTGGTTGCTCAGGAATATGAAAAGAAAAGAGGTACCATACGTTTGTTAACTTATAATACGCACTATTGTAAGGGAGCCGCAGACCCGGGAACGATATCGGAAGAAAATGTACATAATCTGGCCCGGATAATTAAAGCTCTGGATGCCGATGTTATAGCATTGCAGGAGCTCGATAGCGCTTCATTGCACCGGGGAGGACGGTACCTGTTGAAAGATATTGCAGATGCGACGGGAAGTGAATATACACCGGTGTATGGAAATGCCGCTTCATTCGATCATGGCAGTATAGGTTGTGGAGTGCTGGTCAGGAAAAAACGGTCTGTCAAAAACATTGAAGTAATTCCTTTGCCGGGAGATGAGGCCAGGGTTGCCGTGAAAATAAATTTCAAGAATTTTATTTTTATCGGTACTCATTCCGACCTTAATGATGAAAAGCGTAAAGAAGGGGCTGTAACCGTATGTGATTTAGTGAAAGATGAAACAAAACCGGTTTTTCTTGCTGGTGATTTGAATGATTCTCATCGTTGGCCCAAAGGCGGAATATCATTTCCTGTGTGGATGAAACAGTTTAAAATCATAAGTGATACGATCGGTAACTCCATTCCGGGAAGAACGGATGGCGGAGCTTTGATCGATTATGTACTTTTACTTGATAATAAAAAGGCTTCGAAAGTTAAGGTTTGCCAGTCATACATAGTGCGCAGCCTTTCCATTGATGGTAAAAAAGTAGATACAAGTACAGTTTCGGATCATTATCCGGTTTTTGTTGACGTAAAATTATAAATATTTGATTTCTTATAGTGTGGTCTCTTCCCCCTTGCGAATTTCTTTTTCTCGTAAGAGACATGCTGTAAAGAGATTATTGGGATTGAATTCATAAAAAATGTTCTAATGCGGAAAGTACTATTATTCTTCACATCCATTCTGTTTTGTGGATGTTCGATTTCTAAACCCGACCAGCCGGTATACGGGTTGGCTGAACGCCTGTTACCGGCAAATAACTCCTCTTTTGTCTTTGAACAGCTCCCTTCCGATTCTGATTTTTTTGAATTGGAGCAGGCTGCAGAAGATAAGATTATCATCAGAGGGAATAATGGCGTCTCGATGGCACGTGGGTTGAATCATTATCTTAGGAACTACTGTCACCGTTCTGTTTCGTGGTGCGGTAATAATTTATCCGACTTGCCGGAGCCGTTGCCTCCGGTGAAAGAAAAGATCAGGATTGACGCTTCTTTTCCTTACCGCTATTATTTGAATTATTGTACTTATAGCTATTCCATGGCTTTCTGGGATTGGGAACGGTGGGAGGCAGAGATCGACCGGATGGCTCTTCAAGGGATCAACATGCCCTTGATGGCTGTGTACGGAGAATATGCCGTATGGCAGAATACGCTTAGAAGATTGAATTTCAGTGAAACGGATATAGCTGCATTCCTTCCGGGAGCAGGCTATGAGGCATGGTGGCTCATGGGAAATCTGGAAGGATTCGGCGGGCCCGTGAGTCCGGAATTTATTGCAAGGCAGACGGACCTGCAACAGAAAATGTTGAAGCGGATGAGGGAATTAGGGATGAAACCGGTATTTCAAGGATTTTATGGAATGGTTCCCAATGTTTTGAAAAAGAAATATCCCGATGCCCGTATCAAGGAACAGGGGACGTGGCAAACTTATCAGCGTCCGGCCTTTTTAGATCCGACAGACCCGCTTTTTGATAGAGTGGCAGCTATTTATTACGAAGAACAGAAAAAATTATTTGGAGATGCGGAATTCTTTGGCGGTGATCCTTTTCATGAGGGTGGCACTTCGGAAGGCATTCATGTAAAACTTGCCGCGCAGAAGATATTGCAGGCCATGCGGAAAGTAAACCCGAAAGCGGTCTGGATCTTACAGGGATGGCAGCATAACCCGGTAAAAGACTTGATGGACGGGTTGAATCCCGGTGAGACAATCATATTGGATCTGATGGCCTGCGAACGTCCCCAGTGGGGAGGAGTCACTACTTCCATGTTTCATAAACCGGAGGGGCATCAGGATCACCGGTGGATATGGTGCGCTTTACCTAACTTCGGAGGAAAAACCGGGCTGCATGGAAAAATGAGCAGTTATGCTTCGGGGGCCGTCTTTGCAAAAGAACATCCGATGGGAAGAAATATTTGCGGTATAGGGACTGCTCCTGAGGGTATCGGAACGGTTCCGGTAGTTTATGATATGGTGTATGATATGGCATGGAGAACGGATAGTATCCAGATCCCCCAATGGTTGATCAATTATACTTATTATAGGTATGGCATGGAAGATACGAACTGTGATAAAGCGTGGAAAATATTATCCGAAACCATCTATGAATGCCATAATGAGTTGGGCGGACCGGTAGAATCTTATATTTGCGCCCGTCCTGCAGATACGATCGATCATGTGTCTACATGGGGCAATGCCAGGATATTTTATGAACCTGTAAAGATGGTAGAGGCATGGGAGTTTTTGTATCAGTCGAGAAACAGATTTAACCATTGTGATACCTATGAATATGATCTTGTCGATGTCACCCGGCAGGTTCTATCCGATTATGCCAAGTATCTGCATAAAGAAATGGTAGAGGCATTTCATCAAAAGAATAAGAATGGCTTTATGAAATATAGTACTGAATTTCTGGATGTCATAAAGGACGAAGACCGCCTGCTGTCCACCCGCAAGGAATTTATGCTTGGCACTTGGTTGACGGAAGCCGAAAATGCAGGTTGTACTCCTGAGGAAAAAAGACGCTTCGTTACGAATGCCAAAAGGCTGATAACGACATGGACCGACAGGGATTCGGATCTGCATGATTATGCCAATAAGGAGTGGAGCGGGCTGTTGAGTGATTTTTATCTTCCCCGTTGGGAGGCTTATGTAACCTATAAAGCCAGTTTACTGTATGGTAAGCAACTTCCTTATCCGAATTTTGCAGAGATGGAAGAGAAGTGGGTTTTGGCAAACTCTACCTATCTTTCCAAAGTGAATCCGGAAGGGACGATACCGGTTGTCGAAGAACTTCATAAACGCTATTATAAAAAAATAGAACAGGCATATCTGAAATAACGAGAACAAATACATTATGATAAAAAGAAATCGATTGAAATTATTACTTTCCGGTTTTTTCCTTTTACCGGGAATGATATTTGCCCAGCAATTGCCTTACAGGCAAAGCTCTCTTCCGATATCGGAAAGGGTGGATGATTTGTTGGGACGCATGACTCTGGAAGAAAAAATAGCGCAAATCAGGCATATCCATTCATGGAATGTATTCAATGGTCAGGACTTGGATATGGAAAAGCTCGGGAAATTTACCGGTGGCGTGAGCTGGGGATTTGTAGAAGGATTTCCATTGACAGGAGTTAACTGTAAGAAGAATATGCAGTTGATACAGAAATTTATGGTTGAGAATACGCGTTTGGGGATACCGGTGTTTACCGTTGCGGAGTCATTGCATGGTTCGGTACACGAGGGATCTACTATTTATCCTCAGAATATAGCCATGGGGAGTACTTTCCGTCCTGAACTTGCTTATCGGAAAGCGGCAATGATCACGAAAGATCTTCACGCACAGGGAATGCATCAGGTATTGGCACCCTGCATCGACGTGGTAAGAGATTTGCGGTGGGGACGTGTGGAAGAGTCTTTCGGAGAAGACCCTGTATTATGCGGGTTGTTTGGCATTGCTGAAGTGAAAGGATACATGGACAACGGTATTTCTCCGATGCTGAAACATTATGGCCCTCATGGTAATCCGTTAAGCGGTTTGAATCTGGCTTCTGTGGAATGTGGGCTTCGGGATTTGCATGAGGTATATTTGAAACCGTTCGAGATGGTGATTCGTAATACTCCTGTGCTGGCGGTCATGTCTACTTATAATTCATGGAATCATGTGCCGAATTCGGCTTCGCATTATTTATTGACAGAGATATTGCGCGGACAGTTCGGATTTAAAGGGTATGTATATTCGGATTGGGGAGCTATTGAAATGTTGAAGACTCTTCATCGCGTGGCGCATAATTCGGAAGAAGCGGCTATGCAGGCTTTTACTGCGGGGCTCGATGTAGAGGCTTCCAGTAATTGTTATCCTTTGTTGGCCGGCCTGATACAGAAAGGGAAGTTGGATGAAGAGGTTTTGAATGAGGCTGTTCGCCGGGTATTGTACGCCAAGTTTAAAATGGGACTTTTCGAAGACCCTTATGGCGAACAGTATTCTCATAGTGAGATGCATGGGGCAGAAAGCATACGGTTGTCGAAAGAGATAGCGGATGAATCGGCTGTCCTGTTGAAGAACGAGAATGGGCTTTTGCCTTTGAATGCCGATAAGTTAAACTCTGTTGCGGTGATCGGCCCTAATGCAGACCAGGTGCAATTCGGAGACTATACATGGAGTCGTAATAATAAAGACGGCGTTACCCCGTTGGAGGGAATCAGGCGATTATTGGGCAGTAAGGCTGCCGTCCGTTATGCGAAAGGATGTGATCTCGTTTCATTGAATGCCGATGGAATAAAGGAGGCTGTAGAAGCGGCACGAAAGAGTGAAGTGGCGATTCTGTTTTGTGGAAGCGCCAGTGCGGCCCTTGCACGTGATTATAAAAGTTCTACCTGTGGTGAAGGTTTTGATTTGAATGATCTGAACCTGACGGGAGTACAGGGGCAGTTGATTAAAGAAGTGTATGAGACCGGAACACCAGTAGTGTTGGTATTGGTAACCGGAAAACCATTTGCCATATCTTGGGAGAAGAAACATATTCCGGCTATTTTGACACAATGGTATGCAGGAGAACAAGCAGGAAATTCGATTGCGGATATTTTGTTTGGAAGAATTTCTCCATCAGGAAGACTGACTTTTTCTTATCCTCAGACTACGGGGCATTTGCCGGTATATTATAATCATCTTCCTTCCGACAAGGGCTTTTACAAAAATCCCGGAAGCTATGAATCTCCGGGAAGAGATTATGTGTTTTCCTCTCCGGACGCTCTTTGGGCTTTTGGCCATGGGCTGACTTATACTTCTTTTGTATATAAGAATCTAAGGACAGACAAAGAACATTATGGACTCAATGATACGATATACATTGATGTCGATATTAAAAATACAGGAAAAAGAGAAGGGAAAGAGGTCGTGCAGTTGTATGTGAATGATAAGGTTAGTACCGTGGTAACTCCTGTAAAGCAACTGCGGGATTTTAAGAAAGTGGATGTTGAGGCTGGAAAAACAGAAACGGTGAAACTGAAAGTTGCAGTGAACGATCTTTATATTGTAAATGCCGAAAATAAAAGAGTAGTTGAACCGGGAGAATTTGAGTTACAGGTGGGGGCTGCGTCAGACAATATTCTACAATCGAAAATAGTCTCCGTCGGTGAATTTATATCCACCGCTTTGGTAGAAGAACAAAAAATACTAAAGAGCAGCAAGACGATTTCCGTTCATGGAGAAGTAAGGGATGTACAGGCCACTTTGATAGGGAAGGTGAATATTTATGCCAAGAGCACGGGAGAGCTTCTTGGGAAGAGCGATGACAGGGGCTGCTATCGGATGGATGTAGGGAATAAGGAAGTATTGATATTTAGTAAAAAGGGATATCGGAATCTGGAAGTACCGGTCGATAATCAAGAGGTTGTAAATGTGCGTATGAACTATGGTGACAATTGAAACTGACAAAATAATTATTAATTAAATCTGTGATATATGAGAATCAAGCCTTTTTGTCTGATACCACTCTTTTCTTTGGTGTTTTTTGCTTGTGGGGAGAAGATGGTTGTGAAACCTTATAATGAAGGTCTTCACATAATTCCCGAACCTGAGAGAATCACTCAACAGACGGGAGAATTTGTTTTAAATCCTAACACGCTTTTTATTATCGATAATGATACGCTCGATGCGGTTGCCGGTTATTTTAAATACAAGATAAAGCAATCTACCGGTTATCAACTTGCTGACGGACAGGAAGCAGAACGGAATTATATTCGTCTGGCTTTGGATACTACTTTAAACCTGAAAGAAGAAGGGTATAAATTATCCGTGCTTCCTGAAGGAATTTTGGTACGGTCGCAGTCCCCGCAAGGAATTTTTTATGGGATGCAGACGGTGATGCAACTTTTGCCTGCCGAGATAGAGAGTGGACAGGTTATAAATAATATTGCATGGGCCATGCCGTGTGTCGAGATAGAAGACGAACCGGCTTATTCCTATCGCGGGATGATGTTGGATGTCAGCCGGCATTTTCATGATGTGGCTTTTGTCAAGAAGCAGTTGGATATCATGGCTATGTTTAAGCTGAACCGTTTTCATTGGCATCTTACGAATGATCATCTGTGGACGATTGAAATAAAGAAATATCCCCGCCTTACCGAAGTGGGTTCAGTGCGTCGTAATGCTGACGGAAGTATACACAAAGGTTTTTATACACAGGAACAGATTAAGGAGGTGGTTGCTTATGCGGCAGAAAGGTTTATAACGGTCATTCCGGAAGTCGAATTACCCGGACATGCTTTGGCCGCTCTGACGGCTTATCCGGAATTATCATGTACCGGTGGTCCTTTCCAGTTGAGAAACAAGTGGGGGGTGGAAGAGGATGTATATTGCGCAGGTAATGAACAGACCTTTAAATTTTTGGAAGATGTAATCAATGAGGTCGCACCTTTATTTCCGGGTAAATATTTTCATATAGGAGGAGATGAATGTCCCAAAGTGAGGTGGAATGCTTGTCCGAAGTGCCGGAAGCGCATGCGGGATGAAAAGTTGAAAGATGCCCATGAGTTACAGAGTTATTTTGTACACCGGATCGAGAAAGTAGTGTTGGCACATGGCAAGCGCATGGTAGGCTGGGATGAGATTCTTGAAGGCGGACTGGCACCTACGGCGACCGTAATGTCGTGGCGTGGGGAGGAAGGTGGTATCGAGGCCGCTTCCATGGGGCACGATGTGATAATGACACCTGCCAAATGGTTGTATTTGGATTTTGGGCAGGGGAATATCGAAGTGGAGCCTATTACAATTAATTTTAAGACTTTGCTGAGCAAAACCTATAATTACAATCCTGCGTCCGAAAAAATACCGGCGGAACAACGCTCACATGTGATAGGAGCACAGGGCAATATGTGGGCAGAATATGCCGTCAATCCGGATCATACGGAATACATGCTTTATCCGAGACTGTTGGCGGTAGCGGAACTTACCTGGACACCTGTCGATAGAAAAGATTATGCATCTTTTGAACGTCGTCTGGATAATCAATTGGTACGCTTGGACGAACATCATATTCATTATCACATTCCATTGCCCGAAGGGCCGATGGCCGATCGTGTGGCAATTGTCGGTTCGGATACGCTTAGTTTCTCGAATAGCCGCAATCTTCCGATGGTATATACACTGGATGGAAGTGAACCGGCGGTTCATTCCAAACGCTACAGCGCTCCCATTGTTGTAGACGGCAATCAGACTATACGTATTGCAACCCTTCTTTCTTCGGGCAAAATGAGCAGAGTACGTACGATAGAAGTAGTGAAAGAACCCTTATGGCCGTCTTACAAAGAGAGGACTGAACCGGGAGTGTCTTTGATGTATGCAGAGGGTGATTTTTATTTTGTGAAAGATACGGAAAACGCTGCCTGGAAGGATGAAAAGATAGTAGACGATTTCAATTTGAAACCAGTTTTAGAAGATAAGGGAGCATTTTGTTATACCGGATATTTTGAGGTGCCTCAAGACGGAGTGTATTATGTATCTACCGAGATGGACGAGTTGCAGATAGACGGTAAAGTAGTATTGAGTAATGACGGTAAATTAGTACGTCATTCACACGCCCGTACATCTCTTGCTTTGGAGAAGGGCAAACACGCTTTCCGATTGTTGTTTATTTGCAATAATATTGGCGGATATCCGCGTATTTGGAATAATAAGGGTTTTGTAATGGCCGGGAAAGGAGAAGATTTTCAAATTCCGGTAACTTTGTTTCATTAAGTTTTAGTATTCAGGATAACAAACAGGAGAGCCGGTTCCATATGGGTGTGGAAGCCGGCTCTCTTTTTTTATAAATTTCTTTTCGGGTTGTTTCTTTTAAAAAGAATTCCGTTCCTTTGCATAGGAAAATCAATTGAAGGAAAATATGAGAAGTTTTGCATCCGATAATAATTCCGGTGTACATCCTTTGGTGATGGAAGCACTGGCTTTGGCGAATCAGAATCATGCATTGGGATATGGTGATGACCCTTGGACGGAAGGAGCTGTCCGGAAAATCAGAGAAACATTTACGGCCGACTGTGAGCCCCTGCTTGTTTTTAACGGTACGGGCAGCAATGTCGTTGCCTTGCAGTTGATGACGCGTCCTTATCAATCTATCCTATGTGCCGAGACTGCACATATATATGTGGATGAATGCGGCTCTCCCGTAAAGATGACCGGTTGTCAGATCCGGCCGGTGGCAACTCCGGACGGAAAGCTCACTCCGGAGTTGATTTGTCCATATCTTCATGGCTTTGGAGATCAACATCACTCCCAGCTGGGAGCTATTTATCTGTCCCAGTGTACCGAATTAGGCACTGTGTATACTCCCGATGAGCTGAAAGCAATTACTTTGTTGGCCCATCAATACGGGATGCGTGTCCATATGGATGGTGCCCGTATTGCCAACGCTTGTGCCGCCCTTCGTCTTTCTCTGAAAGAGTTGACGGTAGATTGCGGGATCGATGTGCTTAGTTTCGGCGGCACCAAGAATGGACTGATGATGGGAGAGTGCGTGGTCATCTTTGATGATACCTTGAAAGAGGAAGCGCGGTTTATCCGTAAGCAATCGGCACAATTAGCTTCGAAGATGCGTTATCTCTCTTGCCAGTTCACCGCTTATCTCACGGATGATCTTTGGTTGAAAAATGCATCTCATGCCAATCGTATGGCGCGTAGGCTTTATGATGCTTTGAAAGATTATCCCGGTGTCTGTTTTACTCAAAAGGTGGAAAGTAATCAACTGTTCCTTACTATGCCCCGCTCTGTGATAGACAGAATGCTCGAATCTTATTTTTTCTATTTTTGGAATGAGGAGAACAATGAGATTCGCCTGGTTACCTCATTTGATACGACAGAGGATGATATCGACCGTTTTATTCTTTTGCTGAATTCCTGATATTTTTTTGTTTAAGGATAAAACAATAAAGGTTCGGACTTTCACAGGTGCGAACCTTTTTTTGTGATGATTAATTTCGGATTGAAATCTTAAGTTTTGAAATACTTGGAAAATATAACTTGACGTTTTGGAAAATATTCTGAACTTAATGTATATATTTACCGCATAAATACGGCATTGATTTATGACTCACAATGTATCTTTGGGGAATGAGGCTGTGATGACTCATTTATGGCTTTATGGATTGCTGGTTCTAATGGGTGTAGTAATCGTATGTTTATTGTACAAACTTCATGAGTTGCGAAGTAAGGGGGTAAAAGAACGGGATTACCACCGTTTTCTGTTTGACATACTCGATAATCTTCCCTTTCCTGTGATGGTAAAGGATATTGAAAATGAATTCAAATATGCTTATTGGAACAAAGAATCCGAGTTGCAGTCGGGCATTAAGCGTGAAGATGCTGTCGGACGTAGTGATTATGACATCTACGGCAAGGAGCGGGGACGGTATTACCGGGCTGTTGATGAAGATTTGGTCAGAATAGGTAAGCCTTATCGTGCAGAGGAACACTATGTCACTACCGATGGAGTCGATCATGATACGATTGTGATGAAATCCATATTTTCCCGTGAGGTGTCCGGTAAGTGGTTGTTGGTAACCCGATGGGAAATCAGTCAGTTAAAAAGATATGAAAGAGAGTTGCTGATTGCCAAAAATCAGTTGGAAAGTGCCATTAAGAAACAGAACTTGGCATTGAAGAGTATTGATTTCGGATTGATTTATATTGATAAAGATTATAGGGTACAATGGGAAGAGACGACACATCTGAAAAATCTGGTTTCCGGACGGCATTACACCCCCGGAATGATCTGTTATCGGACCAGTGCTTTGCGAGACCAACCTTGTGAACATTGTGCTTTCAAAGAAGCGATCGAGCAGAAAAGAATTGTGCGCCACACCGTACGGGTGGAGGGTGTTGATTTTGAGGTAACGGGCACTCCTGTGTATGCTGATGATAATAAGGAGGTGATAGGCGGTTTGTTACGGTTTGAAGATATTACGGAGAAATTAAAGCTTGACCAGGCGCTGCGGGAAGCCAAGGAGAAAGCAGAGGAATCGAATCGGCTGAAGTCTGCTTTCCTTGCCAATATGAGTCATGAAATCCGTACCCCTCTGAATGCGATTGTGGGGTTCTCCGATATGATTTCTCAAATAGACGATCCGGAGGAGAAGCAGGAATACATGAAGATAATTGCAGCGAATAACGAACTGCTCTTGCAACTGATTGATGATATTCTCGATTTGTCGAAGATTGAAGCGGGCACAATGGATTTCTCTTATTCCACGACTGATGTAAATCAACTGTTAGACTCTATTTGTCAGCAGATGAATCAAAAAGAGCACTCGGCAGATGTGAAGATTGTGTTTACGGAAAGAGTACCGGAGTGTAAAATAATGACGGATCGTCTTCGTCTGTCACAAGTGATGATTAATTTTATTAGCAATTCCGTGAAGTTTACCGAACGGGGAACCATATCTATAGGCTATCGGTTGAATGAAACAGAAGATGAGATATACTTTTTTTGTAAAGACACCGGCATTGGTATTGCTGCTGATAAAATAGAACAGGTGTTTGAACGGTTTGTGAAGCTGAATACTTTTGTGAAGGGCACCGGATTGGGGTTGGCTATTTGTCGTGTTATTGTAGAGCGTTTGGGAGGAACGATCGGTGCCGAGTCGGAAGAGGGCAAAGGTTCCTGTTTCTGGTTTCGGATGCCGGTGGCTTTGCTTTAGGAATGGGAGTATGAAGATTTCTTAAAAAGTGAACCAAAATGCTATGTTGGCGTGTTATTTGTAAACGTTTATAGTGGTGAAACGTCTAAAATATAAAAGCATGGCTTATATAGATTATTACAAAATTTTAGGAGTTGACAAAAGTGCTTCTCAAGATGATATAAAGAAGGCTTTTCGTAAGTTGGCCCGTAAGTATCATCCGGACTTAAATCCGAACGACCCGAGCGCAAAGGATAAGTTCCAGGAGATAAACGAGGCTAATGAAGTGTTGAGCGACCCGGAAAAACGTAAGAAGTACGATGAATACGGTGAGCATTGGAAGCATGCCGATGAGTTTGAAGCGCAAAAGCGGGCGCGGCAGCAAGCTGGTGCCGGCGGTGGATTCTCCGGTTTCGGAGGAGGTGATGAGAACGGATATTGGTATTCGGCCGACGGGCAAGGCTTTTCCGGATCAGGTGGTGAAGGATTTTCTGATTTCTTTGAATCCATGTTTGGAGGGCGTGCCAGAGGAGGGCGTAGCAGTGCCGGTTTCCGTGGGCAGGACTTCAACGCAGAACTGCATTTGTCTCTTCGTGATGCTGCCGAGACCCATAAACAGGTGTTGACGGTGAATGGGAAAAACGTCCGCATTACCATTCCGGCAGGTGTAGCCAATGGACAGGTGATCAAATTAAAAGGTTACGGTGGCGAAGGTATCAACGGAGGTCCTGCCGGAGACTTATACATCACGTTTGTGATTCCGGAAGATCCTGTGTTCAAACGTCTGGGTGACGACCTTTATATCGACGTCCCGTTGAATCTTTATACGGCCGTATTGGGAGGTGAACAAGAGGTAGATACGTTGAATGGCAAAGTGAAACTGAAAGTAAAACCGGAAACGCAGAACGGTACGAAAGTACGGTTGAAAGGAAAAGGTTTCCCTGTCTATAAGAAAGAAGGACAATTTGGTGACTTAATTGTGACTTATAATGTCAAAATGCCTACTAATCTGACAGATAGGCAGAAAGAGTTGTTCCGGGAATTACAGAGTATGAACTAAAAAAGAATCAGCACTATGCAGACCGAATTAATTATAGTCAGTGAATATTGTCACAAGTGTCAAATCGAGCCCTCGTTTATTGATTTGTTACAAGAAGAAGGGTTGATTGAAATCCGGACCGAAGGAGATGAACATTATCTGCTTGTGTCGCAACTTCCGGAGGTGGAACGCTACAGCCGGATGTATTACGATTTATCTATCAATATGGAAGGTATCGATGCCATCCATCATCTTCTGGAGAGAATGGAGGGGATGCGTCGGGAAATGAACTCGCTCCGTAACCAGCTTCTCCTATATAGAAAGCATGAGCTGGAGGAAACGGAATGGTGAAAAGAAACAGGAAAGGCGGAATGATTACCTGTTTAATATGAAAAATGCCCGGTTTGTTGATGAGACCGGGCATTTTTATATTAGATAATATCGGTTTACCGCTTATTTTCTGTAGTAAGCCAGATCGTCTTTATCGAATTTACGGATAAAGTTGATATGCTTTTCTACTTCACTTTCGGCATAACGAACAAATACTTGTGCAGATGTACCGAACAGTTCTGCGTTTTTAGAAGCATCCTGTACCATCAAGTGTCCCATGATGGTATAAGCAGCCATTTCTACAAGGCGGCGTGCACAGAAATCGAGTAATTCCTGATCTTTGGCTTCTGTAACTTGCGCCACACAAGCTGCATATTTGCTCGCCATGCTCTTCAAGCGATTGTGCAGACCTTCCATCTCTGGAGCTACCATTGTATTTTCGTATTCTTTGATGCGGTTGAGGTAAGCACCGGTCGTTACGTAGCGGATTGCTGCTACTACCTGCAACTGGGTAGTTCCTTCGTAGATAGAAGTGATACGTGCATCCCGGTAGATACGTTCGCAAGCATAGTCTTTCATAAAGCCGGAACCACCGTGTATCTGAATACAGTCGTAAGCATTCTGATTGGCAAATTCGCTACCCATACCTTTAGCTAATGGGGTAAAGCTGTCTGCCAGTTTGGCAAAGGTCTTTTGTTCGGCACGTTCTTCCGGGGTCAGTTTACGTTCTTTGGCAATATCATCCAATGCTTTGTAGATGTCGACAAAGCGGGAAGTCTCGTACAATAAAGCGCGCGTAGCATCCAGTTTGGCTTTCATCAAAGACAGGATTTCGGCTACGGCCGGGAACTCGATGATTGCTTTTCCAAACTGTTTACGATCTTTTGCATAGGCCAATGCTTCATTATAAGTGGCCTGCAGGATACCTACCGACTGTGCTGCGATACCCAGACGGGCACCGTTCATCAGGGCCATTACATATTTGATAAGTCCTAATTTCCGGTCGCCGCAAAGCTCTGCTTTGGCATTCTTGTATACGAGTTCGCAAGTAGGAGAGCCCTTGATACCCATTTTGTTTTCGATACGGCGAACGCTAACGCCACCGTTACGTTTGTCATAAATGAACATGGACAAGCCACGGCCGTCATGAGTTCCCTCTTCCGAACGGGCCAGTACGAGGTGGATATCAGAGTCACCGTTCGTGATAAAACGTTTCACACCGTTCAGATACCAGCATTGGTCTTTCTCGCTGTAGGTAGCTTTCAGCATGACAGCCTGAAGGTCGGAACCGGCATCCGGTTCGGTCAAGTCCATAGACATGGTTTCACCTTGGCACACACGGGTGATGTAGCGTTTCTTCTGATCTTCGTTCGCGAATTCATAAATTGTTTCTGCGCAATCCTGCAATCCCCAGAGGTTCTCGAATCCGGCATCACTGCGGCTTACGATATCGGCA
>ERZ860388.561-NODE-561-length-29243-cov-3.390537_pt1 | contig 29243 bp, 27 predicted proteins | sample MGYA00509978_ERZ860388 | MGnify/ENA primary metagenome ERZ860388 (study PRJEB30046, sample SAMN00715225) | human gut metagenome | study: EMG produced TPA metagenomics assembly of the A metagenome-wide association study of gut microbiota in type 2...
AATCTAGTATAACATAAAAAATCCTTTTACTCCACTGAAATAAAAGGATTTTTTTTGATTTTTAAACTTTTAGTGCTCTAGTTTCGCAATTTTTCAGCTCTTCGGCAAAAGCACTCATTCGGTTCTGGCCTGAAGCAGATTCCTAGTTTTCACTTACGCAACAACTGCTCCTTCCTCTGACTTCGAGTGCTGTTTTAAAATGACTGCCATCAAAATAACAATCTCTGGGAGCAATCGTGAATCTCAAAACCGTTCAAACCCCGGCCCTTCTCCTTGACCTAGACAAGTTCACTCGGAACTGTAATTGGATGAAGGAAAAAGCAGAACGTCTGCATGTAGCGCTCCGCCCTCACCTCAAAACCGGAAAATGCATTGAATTTGCCAGGACTCAAATGACCTCACCTTCCGGTCCCGCAACTGTTTCCACTTTATTAGAAGCCGAATATTTCTTTAACCTCGGTGTCATTGATCTTATTTACGCCGTCGGCATTTCTCCCGGAAAATTCGAACGCGCCGTTAATTTACGAGAAGCCGGCTGCGACTTGAAAGTCATCCTTGACAACAAAGAAACCGCAGAGCAATTTAGTGCCTACTGCGAAGAAAGAAAAATCCCGTGTCCCGTTCTGATTGAAATCGATGTAGACGGACACAGGTCCGGCGTTAAACCCGACTCAGATGATCTGATCGAAATCGCAAAAATTCTTCAAGGTAAAGCTTATTTCGCAGGTGTTCTTACGCACGCCGGAGATTCTTATAAATGTGTCGGACAGGCTGCTTGTCTCAAAGCTCAGGAAAACGAAAGAGATTCTCTCGTCCATTGCGCTGACCGTCTTCGCAAGGCAGGATTTGAACCGAAGATTATCTCTGCAGGTTCAACCCCTACAGCAGTCTTTGCTGAATCTTGGGAAGGCGTTACTGAAGTCCGTTGCGGCGTTTACTGCCTCTTTGACCTCGTGATGGCAGGATTGAAAGTTTGCACGATTGATCAAATCGCTTTGTCGCTGTTAGTTGAAGTTACAGGACATCAAAAAGAAAAAGGTTGGGTCATCACCGACGGCGGCTGGATGGCTCTTTCCCGCGACCGCGGCACCGCTGCTCAGGCTGTCGATCAGGGATACGGTTTGGTTTGCGACATCGACGGCAACCCGATTGATGATCTTATCGTCGCTTCCGCTAACCAAGAACACGGAATCCTTACGCACCGTGACGGCCGCTTAGTTGATCCAAAAGATTTCCCGATCGGAACTCGTCTCAGAATTCTTCCGAATCATGCCTGCGCCATGGCGGCTCAGCATCCTCAGTACTTCGTTGTCCGCAAAGGCAAGATTGTAGATATTTGGAACCGAATCTACGGCTGGCAGCCGAAAGGAGTTTCATTATGAGAGAGGTCATTCTCTCCTCTTTGCCGCCTCCCAACGGCCATTATTCGCATGCCGTTATCTTTAACGGCGCCGCTTATGTTTCCGGCGTTCTCCCGATGCGCGTGAAACCGGGCGCCAGCGTCAAGGAACAATTTGACGCCGTATTCGACATCATTGAAGCAATCCTTAAAGAATGCGAAAGTTCTTTAGATAAAGTTGTGAACTGCCGCATTTACATTGCTGATCTTAATGATTGGCCCGAAATCAATCGTCTTTACAGCGAGCGATTCAAATCTGCTCGACCGGCTCGAGTCGTTGTTCCTGTCAAAGAGCTGCATTTCGGCTACCGACTTGAAGTGGAATTAATGGCTGCTGTCTGATAATTTCACTAAAGCTTCGGCCTGCTCTGAATCTTCTTTCCCGATTTAGAGCAGGCCTTTTATTTTTTATCGTGAGTTTGCATAAAGTAAATCCCAATCATCAAGAAAATACTATGCAGCTTAATAAACATATCGCAGCGCTTTGCATCGGAACCTTTTGTCTCGGCGTCGCTGAACTCGGAATCGTACCGGTTTTAACGGCAATCGCTAATGATTTCCACGTCACGATCCCTCAAGCCGGCCTTTACATCTCTGCTTATGCAGCAGGCGTCTGCGCAGGCATCGTCGGTCTATTAGCATTCGGGCGCAACGCCAATCTCAAAACTACACTTCTAATCGCAGCCGGTCTGATCTTTTGCGGAAATTTAGGTGCTTCTCTTGCTCAGAACGACATCATGATGCTGGCGGCTCGCTTTGTATCGGGCTCTCCTCATGGAATTTTCTTTGCTTTAAGTGCTGTCGTATGTGAACGCCTGGCCGAGTCGGGCAAAGCCTCCCGAGACGTTACTCTAATGGTCTTAGGTCAAACCTCTGCCAACTTAGTCGGCGTCCCGCTCGGTTCTTTAATCGGTTTTGCTTTGAGCTGGAGATTGATATTCGGGTTTATTGCTATCTTAGCATTACTTTTAATCTTAGCTTTAACTCGCTGGCTTCCCTCAATGCCTGTTGTTAAGAAGCCCCTCACCAACGAGCTTTCAACGCTCAAAAGTTGGCATCCCTGGTTCATTCTTTCCGGAGTTGCTATCGGAAGCGCGGGCTTCTATGCCTACTACTCCTACGTTGACCCGATCATGGCAACGGTTGCTCACATGTCGGCTGCATCCATGACTTTGATCATGTTCTTAGCAGGAGCTGCCATGTTTATCGGAAACATCGTTTCGGCTCCGCTGACAAAATATTATTCAGATGTTGCATTGGTCTGCGTCGGCCAAACGCTGATTGCCATCGCCGTCTTAGGCGCTCTCTTCTACTCCGACGTTGCTTGGATTGCACTAACTTCCATGGCGCTTGCCGCTTTCGGCTATTTCTTCATTGCCGGCCCAATGCAAGCACTGATTATTGCCGGAGCGGGAGACGCTAAGGTAATTCTTGCGGCCTTAGGGCAGATCGCCTACAACGGCGCTAATGCGATCGGTGCTTTCCTTGGCGGCGAAGCAATCAGGCATTACGGATTTGCAAATTTCAGCGCCCTTCCAGGAAGCGTTCTGAGCTTTATTTCCGCCATTGTCTTTATCAGCTTATTGCTTCGATACCCACGCCACTAAGCAAAAAATCCGGCCAAAACCGGATTTTTTGTTGAAGAAAAGAGTTGAAATTAGAAGCGATAGGTGACGGCAGCGCCGGCCATCCAAGCATTCATCTTTTCAAACTTGCCAACTTTTACGTTGCTACTCTCGCTTTCATACAGGTCTCTATGTCCGATACCACGAATATGACCATAGGCCATATCAACTTGCCATTTAGGCGTGGGTTTCCAAGATAAACCGCAGGTCAGCCAAAGACGTTTCGTATCCGGAATCAAAGCAGTTCTGAGCTGTTGGTGCTTAATCGGATCAGTTTCCAGTGCTATACCTCCTCTAATAGTCCACTGGTCAGTAATGTCTAGATCTGCACCCAGGGAGAATAACCAGGCAGCCTTCCAGTCATTGTGGATAGAGACGTTACCCAAAACGCCTTGTCCAGCTTTTGTTAGATACCCTAGCTGTTCGGGGGTGAAACCTTGAGACATTCCCCATTGTATTGCATCAGAATTCGCTTTAAGGTTACTGCCGTCGTCCATGCTGAAACGCATGTTTTCGAATTTTTTCCAATTTGCCCAACGGGCCAAACCTGAAAGTCTCAACTTCTGGACTGGTTTCCATGTTGCAGAAATATAGACAGTCTCTGGCGTCTGCAAACGGCCTTTTCCGTCTCCTTCTCCATTCATCAATGCGTTTCCACGGATGTAGTAATCACCACGTGCTGTCACATGAGCTGAAGAGCGGTAGGAAACACCAAAACGTAAATCTTCTGTCGGGTTTACCATCAACCCAAGATTGTATGTAAACATCCAATCGGAACCTTTATACTCAAATTCTCCGCCCAATGGAATGTCTTTTCCCATAGCGTGCATGCCTTTGGGAATTCCGCTCTTAATCTTGGAATGAGTCCAAAGAGCAGATACACCGCCGCCGATGCTAACGTATTCATTTACCTTCCATGCAATACTCGGGTTGATATCAACCGTTGTCACGGACCCACTGATTCCACGTTCTCTTTGAGCCCATCCGTTGCCGTAACGAATACGCATACCATAAGGGGAAGTAATCGCTAAACCCAACCATAAAGAGTCGTTCACCTGATAGGAAAGATATGCGGCAGGAATACTGGCCGGCTTATCACGACCGTTTTCTGTTGCACCGTTCAACCCTTTGTAATCAATATCCAAGGAAACATACGTGCCTGCCACAGTCGTCTGAAGACCATGCAAAAGGGTCATGCCGGCAGGGTTGAAGTGAATCGCAGAAACGTCATCACCGATGATACCGGCGCCGGCGTGAGCACGACCCATACCTGCCACGCTCTGTTCGGTCAGCTGGAAGCCGGCGGCAGAAGCGGTTGATGCGCACATGATGGCAGAAGAACAAAGGGCTGCTACAACAGTCAGCTTCCCAAAGACTGAGTTCTTAGTTGTCATAACGATATTTAATAAAACTAAATAAAAGCAAAAAGGAGAATGGCGTCATTTTGAAGAGGAACCATACATAAAAACGAGTGATTTTTTAGGTGGTTTCCCTAGGAAATTAATCTCTTCGAAAGGAAACTTTCTGTTTTAAGAACTCTTCCGCTTGATTTTGAGACCTCCCTGTAATCTCAGAAAATCAAGCCCAGAATAAGAAATAACGCAGTTTTTTGATTAATTTTTAAACTCTTTTTACCTAAATAAAGGTACAATTCCTTCCGAAGACACGTCGCCGTCTATCTCTACGAAAGTTTTTATTAACGTTTCGATTTCCCGTTCGTCTTTCCTTTTTATTTAATCGAAAGCCGTTTTCCTAATGCTTATGGATAGAAAACTTCCCAATGACGGCAATACTTAAGAAACGCTGTTTATGGAACAAAAAAGAACACGTCGAACTTTTGATCCTTCATTTAAACATCATGCAGCTCTGCGAGTTGTAGAAGGCAAAGAAAAGGCGGCTGCCGTAGCTGCTGACTTAGGCATCAATATTGTTAGCCTATACAATTGGGTAAAAGATTACGAAAAGACAAAAGCAACGGCGATCGCAAACGCTCAGTCCCAGGCTACACAAGCAGCTGAGACGGCTCCGACAACACAAACCCCTGTAGAAACTTCCTCTCCTATTGAATCTCCGGCCGCTGAAGCCCCTAGAAGACCGAAACTCCAATTAAAGAAACGCCCTTCTGAAACCGCAGAAGCAGCTTCTCCTGCACCTGTCGTTCCTGCACCAGCCGTTCCAACACCCGCACCGGCGCCGGCTTTCAACAACGAGCCCCGGGTCTTTAGTCCGACGCCTGAAACTGCCGATCAGGAAACCCGTCCCGCTCCGGAAGTCAAAGAGCCTGCGTTTGAAACACCCGCTTCTCATTCCGAATTTTCTTCAAACAACAGCCGACGCGAAAACTTCCAGCAACGCGACAAAGGAAACCGCAGAAACTCTCTCTTCCAAAGAACGATGCGCGGCCGAAATGCAAGTAAGAATGAAAAGGCCCTGCACGACTCGTTTATTCAGAGCGCCGTAGACAACGCGGTTGCTTCTGCTCAGGCCCAAAAAGCGCAGGAAAACAGACCTCAGTCGCCCAAACACAACCCGAATATTTATCAGGTTCCCGTCTACGACACGGAAAGCGAACTTCGGATGGATACGGCCTCTGATGGCCAAGAACATGAAGAACCCAAATGGCCGATTCCATCCGCTTCTCAAGGTCGTTCTTGGAAAGTAATGCATGCCTTGGATCAGCGTCCGAATTACAAGGAAGAAAGCGCTAAGTTCGGCTATGTTGATGAGTTCGATCTGCCTGCAGAAAATCTTCCTGAAGTTTGGGCAATCCTCGATCTGATGCAGAAAAATGCAGACAAGCATGCTTTCGAGGAAATGGTTCATTCCAAAGATTTGAATGTTCCGCCCGAAGTTCTCGCCGATCCGCGCACCATGGTTGTTTCCGGACCGAATGTCCCGAACAAGCCCTGGCTTCGCAAACCCCGTTTAAATCCGATCGCCGAGGATTTCTTCCAAACAACTCCGGATTATTCCAAGAGCGTTTACGAAACCTACGGCGGCATCACGCTTCGCCTCGCTAAGAACAGCACCGGTTCTCCGATTCTTCTCGTTGAGCCCTCTCCGAACGGCGGCAAAGACGTCACAATCGACTTCTCCAAATTTGACCGCTTCGTAGACGACTTCTACGGCGACTTTGTGCGCGACTGCAAGACCGTCATGATGAAACAGAATCCTAAGGAATATCCGAGCTTAAATGCGTTCATCCGCATTCCTGACGAACCCATGTGGAATCCGAAGCTTTGGGCAGGCGTTCGTACTTTCAATTGGAGAGACGGAGAATCTCTCTCTGAAGCCTGGATCCGTTACGCATACGATCAAAGAAGAAACAGCCGTCATCAGAAATATTTCTATCGTACGGACCGCGAATAATTCTTCTTGAATCTTCAACAAAAATCCCGCTGCTGCAGCGGGATTTTTGTTGTCTATTGGATCGGCGTTTTCTTTACCGAAATAATGCCGGCCTTCTCTCGCCAGGCTTCGATCCATCCGGTGAGCAAAACTGTATCGGCAACTTCTACTGTTAATTTAAACGTGCCGTCTCTTCTCTCTTCCAGCTTCTGCATCCGATTAAACGGTGTCTCTCTGAGAATCAAAGCGGTCTGACGGTTTTTAAATACCATCTCCAGCAATACCTTTTGTGCATTGCCGTAATTGAACGGACTTCTGTCGACGTACTGTTGCAAGTCGAAACCCTTCGGCTCTTCTGCAATGAAGGTGGTCAGCTCAACCTTTTTAATACGGTGCAGAGCGAGGTTTCTAATCTGCGTCGTGTCTTCATAACAGCAGACTAAATACAGCCGGACATCTTGCTGCACGAGGCCCAGCGGAGATACACGCAGCTGAACCTCCTCTTCGTTCTCGCTTTTGAAATAAACAATATCGAGTTTGACCTGTTTAAATAAGCCCTCGGAAACTTTATTAAATATCGAGGGACGAATCATCGGCGGACAAAGCGGCAGACTTCCGCTCACGAAGCGAACCTTGCTGAGCCAAAGTTTTTCGGGTGACGATCCCGAAGCCGTATGCATATAGTTCTCCGCCGCATCAAAAAGATAGGACAGCGAATTTGTGAGGTCCGGCGGCATCTGATAGCGCAAGTGCTCTCGAGCAAGCAAAAGCAGGAGCGCGCCGTCAGCACCAAGCCCTACGCGATCCAAGTCATTGGAATTTAATAGACGCCGATAGCCGAAAGGTTTGGACTTATCGTCGCACTGTACGCCCATATCGTTTTCAGACAGAGCCTTCAAGTAGCGCTGAAGTGTTCTGCGGCTCAATTCGTAACCTGCCGCCGTGAGCTGCTGGTGCAGATCCGTCGCGGAAATTTTTCGGTTCAGAGGGATTCTCTTCAGAACCTCTAGGAGCATCTTTGCTTCCTGAAGCGATGAAGTGTCTCGAGTCATGTCTCTCTACTCCAAAAAAGCTCCCGAGTATCGAACCGCGGGAGCTTTGTGGTTAACGCATCAGAAGATTATTTCTTCATGAGATTTAATTTCTTCGCAATCTCTTCCTGGCTGTCGTACACCGTCTCATCCTTCTTAGGCTGCAACTTGGTATAAGAACCGTCGGAGTTCATAACCCAGGCGTGAATGTTGTCCTTCAGCTGAGGAATCACGATCTGATTCATGACGTTATTGCGCAGGTTTTCCTGCAGGAGCGGCGTCAGCACTTCGATACGACCGTTCAGGTTACGCGTCATCAAGTCGGCACTGCCGAAGTACATCTCTTCATCCCCGTTATTGTGGAAATAGTAGATGCGGGCATGCTCCAAGAGACGTCCGACAATCGAGCGAACCGTGATCGTATCGGAAACGCCGGGCAAACCGGGACGCAGACTGCAGATACCGCGAACGATACATTCGATCTTCACACCGGCGCGGCTGGCTTCATAAAGAACCTTGACCATTTCATAGTCAACCAGCTGGTTGCACTTGATGATGATATGGCCGTTGCCGTGCTTCTTGTGCTGGTCGATTTCGCGGCGGATCAGCTTGGTAATGCCGGGGCGCAAGGTGTGCGGAGAAACCAGCAGCTTGCGATAGTGGTTGACTACGCCGTAGCCGGTCATCACATTAAACAGATCCTGGACGTCATCGTTGATATCCTTATTGGCCGTGAAGAGCCCCAAGTCGGTATAGATCTTGGCCGAAGCAGCGTTGTAGTTACCGGAACCGATGTGCGTGTAGCGCTCAAGTTTGCCTTTTTCTCGGCGAACAACGAAGCAGAGCTTGGCATGAATTTTGAGGCCGGCAAAACCGTACACAACGTTCACACCGTTGCGTTCCATTTCTTCAGCCCAGTTAATGTTCTGCTCTTCGTCGAACCGAGCCTTCAGCTCAACGACGGCGGTCACCTGTTTGCCGCGGCGACGAGCTTCAAGAAGAGCCTTAGCAACAGGAGAATCGCTGCCGCAGCGGTAAAGCGTCTGCTTAATAGCGACAACGTTCGGATCCAAAGCTGCCTGCTTCAAGAATTCCAACACGCAGTTAAACGAGTCATACGGGTGGTAGACAAGGATGTCGCGCTTGCGGATCTCGTCAAAGCAATTGCGGCCCTGTTCAAAAGCCTTCGGTGTCTTCGGATGATCGGACGGATACTTCAGAGACGGGCGGTCAATCTTCATCATGCGGCCGAATTCGGAGAAGGCCAGAGGAACACGACAGCGGTAGAACTGGTTCGGATGAAGATCTAAGTGTTCATACAGGAAGTCCTGCAGACGCTGCGGCATGCCCTTTTCAATCTCGACACGGACGATTGAACCGAAACGACGCTGTTCGACATAGTCACGAACGGCAGAGAGCAGATCGTCAGCTTCGTCTTCTTCGATCTCACCGTCCGTATTACGGGTAATACGGAAAAGACCCTGAGACTTAACCTTATATCCCGGGAAGAGCGTATTCAAACGGTTGCCGATCAGATCTTCAGTCAGAACAATCACACCTTCAGTGGTGGCGTAGGACAGATCCGGTGTAACGGTGTTGTCTTTATTGGAAACGAACAGGAAACGAGGAACGTTATTCGGGCACTTCAAACGAGCAAAACGGTTCTTAACCGAAATACCGCTTTCAATTGCTTCGAGCTCCATCACGAAATTCAGGCTGGTGTTGGAGATCATCGGGAACGGACGACCTTTGTCCACCGCCTGAGGCGTCAGAACCGGGAAAATATCTTCGTCGAAATAGCGGTTCATTTCCTTCTTCTGTGCTGCGTTCAGCGCAGAGTACTTAGAGAAACGAATGCCTTTATTCTCGAGCTCGGGTTTGAGCGTATCAATCCAGAGGTTTTCAGCTTCTTCGAGAATCTCGGTAACTTTACGACGGATTTCGGAAAGCTGACGAGCGGGCGGCATCTTATCCGGACCGGTCGGTTCGGCTCCACTTCTGGCCTGTCTCTGAACGTTCATCACGCGAACCATGAAGAATTCGTCGAGATTGTTGTAGAAGATGGACAAGAAGAGAACACGGTTGAGCAGCGGGATCTCGGGATCCATTGCTGTTTCAAGGACTTTACGGTCGAACTCAATCCAACTGATGTCGCGGTTAATGTACAGAGAAGGATCGTCTAAAGAAACCTCCTTCAGAGAAGTCTCTTTTGCTGCAGCGGCAGGGGCAGCAGCTTTAACTGCGGTGCGGCGTACAGCCGGTCTGCGGATCGTCGGAGCCTTAACGGTGCGAGGTTTTGCCGGTGCTTTAGCAGCGGGTTTTGCTTCTGCCGGAGCAGCCGCCTTGGTCGGTTCTGCTGCAGCAGGTTTTGCGGTTGATGTTGCGTTCGTTGTCTTGTTGTCGTCAGCCATGGAATCGTTCCTGATTATGTGATTTTCTGTGAAGAACTTTTAATTTCCTCAAACAGTTAATTTTGGTTTGGGGGGCAATTTTTGTCAATTCTCGTTTCTTGGGATACGGGGCTCAAAACCGGCTTTTTTCAGCCTCTTTTCCCACAGATAAAGTACGCCAAGACCGAGTGCGACCCACCCTGCCGCCATCAGCGTGTCCCAAATCCTCCAAATAAGGATGGAATAGTCTCCTCCGTATGCACGCATCAACCAGTCCAATACAAAAAGGATGTAGCAAGTGATAAAGAAAGTCATGCAGGTATAGTTCCCGCCGACAAATACCGGAATACCCGCGGAAGACGCCACGATCAGCGCACCAAGCACAAACTTATCGTCAATATACGGAAAGATAAGGATGACTAAGAAGTAAGCGAGCAGTGTTCCGAGAATTCTTTGGACCACTCGTTTATAGCCCGCAGCCACGTTGGAATTTAATAAATAAAGCGCCGTGATTCCGACCCATCCAGGTTCGGAAAAATCAAATAGGAATGAACAGCCCAAAGCACATATCAAGGTAGCAGTGGAAATGAGCGCATACGCATAAGAGTTGCGGTTGCCACCTTCCACGAGCTTGAGCTGTGCCATCGGGCGGAGCGAGAGCTTCTCGTAGCGCCAAACGAAGTGATCGAGCACGATTGCCGCCATCAAGGCTGAAACCGATGAAGTAGCCGACGAAGGCCATCAAGTCCGGTGTGAAATCGAATATCGAAATCAGAAGAAAAACCAGAACATATTTTCCCCACAGCCACCAGAATTTCTCGGCAAAGGTCATCAGGCTTTGACCGAAACACACCAGTCCGATGACGAGCCATTTGCCGTACTCCATATTCTTGAGCACGACACCGAGAAGTGCAGCGCACATAACGCCGATGAAGGTAATGGCAACACCGCCGAGACGCGAAATCAAGTCGCTTTCGGTATCACTGAGCAGAGCCATAAAAGCCCCCAAGGCGGCAAAACCGCCTAATTGGGGGCTATCGAAAAGACCAGACAACAGGAGCGCTGCCGAAATCGTGATCACAAACCTGAATGCTGCGGTCAACCGCGATTTCGTTCCGATCTCTTGACGGAGCCCAGCGCCTGTCATTAAAAATCTCCGCAAAAAGGCCGTTTACAAGGGACCCTTCTGCTTTCTAAAGTATTAACCTCCGGTAACCGGCGGGAAGAAGGCCACTTCGTCGCCGTCCTTCAAAACTGTCGATTCTTTGGCCATTTCTTGGTTCACGGCAAAGCGCAGACGAGGCATTTCTTCAAAAGCAGCCTTAAGCGCTGCGTCGTTCTCAGACAGATAGTTAATCAGATCTTCCACGGTTTTTACATCTTCAGGCACTTCAACCGTATCTTCGCCTTTCAGCAGACGTTCTTTCAAAGAAGCAAAATAAAGAACTTTAACTTTCATTGTTTATCTTCCCTGTGAGCAGCACGGACATTCATCATCGCGTCTGTATTTCATTTGACGCCATGTCATCGTGCGGGCATCCACCATTAACAGACGACCTGTTAAAGGCTCGCCGAACTTCCCGATAATTTTAAGAGCCTCGGCGGCCTGCATACACCCAAGGATGCCCACTAGGGGTGCAAAAACGCCTTTGGTGGAAGCCTTCTCGTCTTTGCCTTCATGGTTCGGAAAAAGACAGGCATAACAAGCCGACTCAGGATCTCTAAAGTCGAAGACCGTGATTTGACCGTCGAAAGCCACGACTCCGGCCGTAACGAGCGGTTTTTTGAAACGTCGGCAAACGTCATTGAAGATGTAGCGAGACTCGGTATGGTCGGTACAGTCCAAAGCGACATCGCATTCGGAAACAAGCTTCTCCAATTCTTCGAGAGTCGGTCTGTGATCTACCGGAACGATTTCAACCTCGGGGTTTATAGCTTCCAGAGAGACTTTTGCGCTTTCGGCTTTATTCATACCTAAGCGCTCCACATTGTGAATGACCTGGCGCTGCAGATTGGTTAAATCCACCGTATCGGAATCCACAATCGTGATTTTTTTTACACCTGAGGAAGCCAGATACAGAGAGGCTGGTGACCCTAGTCCGCCGGCGCCGATGATTAGCACACGGCCTTGCGAGATTCTTTTTTGGCCTTCGACTCCGACCTCTTTCAAGAGTTCGTGACGAGAGTATCGGTTTTCTTGCACGATGCTCATCCTTTCAAAACAAAAATTCGTTCTCAAGATTCTAAGTATCCGAGAGCAAATTTAGTTAGTCCCTGTGCTCAAATTTATTCGTCCACGATAGATCAGAAGTTTTCAGGAACTATAACCACAACATCGGAGGCGAACATGAATATTCGAACACTCGGCGTCATTTGCGGCGTTTTGTCCGGTTTCTTTTGGGGAACTATGGACATCGCTGCTCAATACCTATTGCACACGGTCCGCATGGCGCCCGCGCAATTCATTTCTTTAACGATGGTCGTTACGACGGTTGCGCTTTTCGGTATTTCTCTTGCCACAAGACCGAAAGAAACCTTTCTTGCAGCAGCTGACAAACAAAACGTCTTTCAGTTCTTCCTATTTGGCGTTTTGGTCCTTCTCACGCAGGTCAGCTTCTATGTTTGTGTGAAGTACTCCAACGCAGAAACGGCAGCAGTTATCGCCGCTACGCGGCCTTTCTGTATCATGGGGCTCCTGCTGTTTGCGGCCGTGATGCCGACTGCTTCGCAGATCTTTTGCTGTGCTTTAGCGCTTATCGGCGTTTGTCTGATGATGACCAAAGGAAACTTCTCGACGCTGTCCTTCGGATGGCTGACGCTTTTGGTCGGCTTCGGCGCGCCGCTCTTTAGTGCCGCCTACACGATCCAGAGCCGCACTATTGTTCGGAAGGTCGGACCGCTCATCGCCATGACTTGGGCCATGCTGTTCACCACGATTCTCTGCAACCTCTACTATCCGTTTTGGAAAGTCAGCCTTGAATGGAGCTTTCTGACTATCTTGAGCGTGCTATGGGTTGCGATCATGGGCCATATCGTTGCTTACACGCTTTACATCGTGAGCGCCTCCAAGATTCTTCCGACCATCACCGGTGTGCTTGAAACCGTTGAACCGTTAACGGCCATCGTGCTCTCATACTTTTTCTTCTCGCAAAAGATGAATGGTTTCATGCTCGCAGGTGCGGCGATGGTCCTTATCGCTGTCGTTCTTCTCGGCTTCAGCAGGCCTAAAGACAAAGCCAATTGAGGACTCAGGCAAACCCATGCTCCGATTTCTATAATCTGCAAACGCTTTAATTGATTTTTCTTTTTGCCAAATGCAGACACTAAGCCAGTTCTTTTCTCAGATTCCGGTTCTGTACAAAACAGCTGCCTTGCTTCTTCTCTCAAACTGTTTCATGACTTTTGCGTGGTACGCACATCTTAAAAATCTCGGAAATTCTCCGCTGTGGGTTGCGATTATTTCCAGCTGGCTTATCGCTTTCTTCGAATACTGCATCATGGTTCCGGCTAACCGCATCGGCTTCTCCGGCCTTTCCTTAGGCCAGCTCAAAATCCTTCAGGAAGTCATCTCATTGAGCATTTTTGTTCCGTTTGCCTTCCTGTACATGAAGCAGCCTCTGAAACTGGACTATCTGTGGGCTTCTTTGTGCATGCTCGGCGCCGCCTACTTCATGTTCCGCGACAAGCTTTAATCCACTGCCGGCAACACAACCGATTCCAACGGGATACTGAAATACCGATACCAAAACATCCAGCTGTCGACCGTGTGCTTCTTGAAATTCTCAACAATGAGATCCGCCATTTCAGAAACTAACGGCGAATGATCCGAATCTCTTCTACAGACGCATATCTCCCAAGGACGGCGGTGCCAGCCGGGAAGCACCGGAACAATATCGCCTCGCATCAGCTCATCAGCGACAAAAGAAGGTACCAAATCTACCGATATGCCTTCTCCTGCAATCAAGTGCGTGCGGCAGGAATAAGCGTCCTCAAAATGCACTTTTTCATCGGATTCAATCTCAAAGACAGCGTCTCGATTTTCTAAGCGCCGACTAAAAGAGCGATTGGAAGAGTTTCTCAACAGAAGGGTATGGTTTCGAAGTTCTTGGACGCTCTGAGGAGTTCCATTCCGGCGAAGGTAGCTGCGAGACGCCATGAGAAACGTAACGTTGTGTCCCGCTGGGATCCATGTGATGCCTTCTTTTGTAGGCCGATATCCGAAGTAAGCCACATCCGCCGCGCCGTTTAATAAACCATCCTCCCCGGCATCAATCAGCACTTCAACCCGCAGCCCCGAATGCTTGCGTTCGAAATTTGAAAACGCATTCAAGTAAGCACTGCGATCGATATTCGCCGGCAAGCTCACTTTCAAAATCCGCTTCGGCTTAATCGTGTCTTGGTGCTTGATGGACTCGGCGGTTTTCAGCAGACGCTGATATTGGCGCGCTATGCGGTCGGCTTCGGAAAACAGTTCCAGCGATTTCGTGACGATCTGCGCCGGTTTTCTTTTTCGATCGAGGATCTCGACTCCCAATTCTTTCTCTAACGAAGAGACCAAACGAGATGCCGCAGGAAGGTCCATATCTAAACGTTCTGCGGCTTGAGTCAGGCTTTTCGTTCTGCCTAATTCCGAGAGGAGGTTCCAGGTTTCGATTTTGAGGGAAGGTCGCATCGGTGCAACTTGTGAAATTCACAACTTAATCGGTACGCTCGCCATTATCCGCTTATTCTCAAGTCTTGAACGAGGACTTGGTTATGCAGAAGAAAACCGAAGGAATTTGTTTTGCGATCAGTGCAGGCATTTGCTGGGGTTCAATGGGTGTCGCAGCACAAGTGCTGATGGAAGATTCCGGCTTTGTCGTCGGCGATTTAGTCGCAGGGCGCCTTCTGGGTGCCGGGGCGCTCCTGCTGATGTTCGAACACTTCTTTATGCGCCGCTCGCTTCTGAAGTATTTCTCCCAACCCGGCGTAGCAAAAGACATCCTTCTTTATGGCGTGCTCGTACTGCTCACGCAGCTGACGTTTTTCCTGGCGATTCAGTGCAGCAATGCAGGCACCGCCGCCATCCTCGCGGCCACTATTCCGGTATTTACGACGATCTGGGACATTTTTGTAAAGCATCGCGCACCTCAGATTCGTGAAATGGCGTGCACGGCGCTGGCAATCATAGCGGTTGTATTGATTACCACCAAAAGAGATTTTGACTCCGTTTCACTCTCTCTAACGGGCGTCCTTTGGGGTCTTGCTTCCTCGGTTGCCGGCGCCGCCAGCAACATCCAGCCGAATGCCGTTCTTAAGAAAATCCCCGTTACCATTGTGGTCGGCGGCGGCATGACGGTCGGCGGCATTGTGATGAGTATCTTCTTTCCGCCGTGGGCAATTGAAGAAGCCAATTGGACGACGCTGTCGGCGCTTTTCTACGCCTATATCGTTGTTGTCGGAACTTTGGTTTCTTTCCTGCTCTATGTATCGAGCCTCAAGATGATCTCAGCGACCTCGGCCAGCCTCTTGAGCTGCTTTGAGCCGATCACGGCTGTTGTCCTCTCCGTCGCTCTGCTCGGTGCTCCGCTCACTCCCGCTGAAGGTGTCGGAGGCGTGCTGGTGTTTGCAGCGGTTTGGCTTCTCGCTTCACGTAAGGAAGCTCAGGCGTAAAAATAGCTCGGAATCATTTCGAGAGCGAGCTATTTGGAAAATTACGGATGAACTATTTCTGTTCTTCTGAGGCCGGAAGAACGCGCTTCAAGAAAGTACGAGTTCTTTCTTCCTTCGGATGCAGAAGAACATCTTCCGGCTTGCCTTGTTCGACGATCACGCCGCCGTCCATAAAGATCACGCGATCGGCCACTTCACGGGCAAAGCCCATTTCGTGCGTAACCACAACCATCGTCATACCAGATTTCGCCAGATCGGTCATCACCTTCAGCACTTCGCCCACGAGTTCCGGGTCAAGCGCAGATGTCGGTTCGTCAAACAGCAGAGCCTTCGGCCCCATTGCCAAACCTCGAGCAATCGCAACACGCTGCTGCTGACCGCCGGAAAGGCTTGCGGGATAAGCGTTGGCTTTTTCAGCCAAACCGACGCGCTTGAGCATTTCCATGGCCTTCTTCTCGGCCTCGGCTTTGTTGACGCCGGAGACGAGTTTCGGTGCCAAGGCAACGTTCTCAAGAACGGTCTTGTGCGGCCAGAGATTAAAGCGCTGGAACACCATTCCGAGATGTTCACGAACTTTATTGATATCGGTCTTCGGAGAAGTGATGTCAACATCATTTACATAAATCTTGCCGCTGGTGGTTTCTTCCAATGCATTGATGCAGCGAAGCATTGTGGACTTGCCGGAGCCGGACGGTCCTAACACCACGACTTTTTCTCCGGGCATCACTTCGAGGTCAATACCGCGAAGGACTTGGTTATCTCCGAAATACTTGTGCAGATTTTCGATACGGATAACCGGTTTCTGTTCGGTCTTGTTGTCGCTCATCTGTTGTCGTCTCCTTTACCCAAGCGTTGTTCCATCTTCTTCACGAGGTAAGCCAGACCCAAAGTCATGACCCAGTACATCAAAGAAATCGTGATGTACGGTTCCCAGTAGCGGGCTGTTGCACCGGCAACGGTACGTGCGGCGTAAGCCAGTTCAGCCAAACCGATGGCAGAAACCAGAGAAGAGTCTTTCAAAATGGCAATCGCGTTGTTGCCCAACGGCGGAAGCATACGGCGGAAAGCCTGCGGCAGGATGATGTGGAACAGGGCCTGCCAGTAAGTCATACCGACGGAGCGGGCAGCTTCCATCTGTCCTTTATCCAAAGACTGGATACCGGCACGGAAAACCTCGGAAAGGTAAGCACCGGCATTCAATGTAATGGCTACGATACCGGCGAGCATCGCACCGTATGTGGAACGAATCTCACGGGCAAGGTCACCGGAAATTAAAAGGCCTTCGGTCGGATGAATAAAGAACGGAAGGATCGCGAACTGCATCAGCAGAATCTGAACGAAAAGAGGCGTTCCACGGAAGAAGCTCACGTAAACCGTCACCGGCCAGCGAACACAATATTTAAGAATCTGCTTCCAAGGGGAATGTCTTGCATCAGCCAGTCGGGCCATGCCTAAAGCCATACCCAAAATCACACCCAAGGTGACACAGATCACCGTAATTTGGATGGTCATCTTGGCGCCTTCTAAGAAGAGAGGCCAATATTCTGTAATTACTTCGTACCGAAATCCGCCCACGTTCGCTCCTTGGTATTAAAAAATTCCCGAGATTTTATTTAAAAATTACCCGACCATGTAGATCGGGCAATTTCATTGGTTAGTTCCTGTTACTGAGGAAGTTTCGGTGCATCAGTACCGAACCATTTGCGATAAATCTTGTTGTATTCACCGCTGGCGATCACTTTTTCGAGACCGGCGTTGATCTTATCGATCAGCTTCTGGTTACCTTTCTTAACAGCAATGCCGAAGTACTGTTCTTCGAAAGCAGGGTCACGAGTCATGTTGAAGTGCTTGTCGGGGTTGTTGCGGGCATAGAAAGCCAAAACACCGATATCACCGATTGCGGCGACCACACCGCCCTGATTTAGTTCTTCGAGAGCAAGCGGAGTGTTGTCAAAACGACGAATTCTTGTAGAAGCTTTGCCGAATGCCTTAGAGGCAGCAACGTCACCGGCAGAACCGCTCACAACAGCCACACTGCCTTTAGAGAGATCGGAAAGCTTGTTGATCTTGACGGACTTGTCGGTCAGGATCAGCTGATGAGCCAGGAAGTAGGGTTTGGAGAAATCAACAACCTGCTTGCGTTTGTCGGTAATCGTGATACCGGACATGATGATGTCGCGGTCGCCTTTATCGACAGTGGCGAAGATGCCTTCCCACGGTGTGTTGATGAACTTAACGTCAAAACCTTCAGCCTTGGCGATAGCACGCATCAAATCAACGTCGAAGCCGACGAGCTCTTTCTGCGGTGTTTCATATTCGAAAGGACGATAAGTCGCGCCTGTTCCAACGACATACTCTTCAGCATTAATTCCGGCGGAAGCAGTCAATGCGATTGCAGCGCACGCTGTCCAAAGCAGCTTTTTCATCAACATTTAATAGACTCCAATAGAAGAATTCGTCACCGCGTACACGTCGCGGCCATTCTGATCATCATGCCACAGTCGAACCCACATTGGGCGGCTTTTAAGCAGGAATCCTGTGAACCCCTAGGTAAATCCATTAGTTAACAATCAATTTCGTCTGTGAATTGTGAAATCAGGTTGTCTTCGGCTTTTGAAAGTTTAATTGCAGCCTGTGTTCGAAGCTCGATATTCCGAAGGCGTCATTTCGTGACGTTTTTTAAATGCAGTTGAGAAGTGCGCGGGCGTTTTAAAGCCAACAGAATATGAAATTTGCTTTATGGAGAGTTTATTTTCTTTCAATAAGTTTTCGGCCAGATCTAGACGTCTGGTCATTAGCCATTTAGCGGGAGACAACTCTGTGATTTTAAAAAAATCCCGCTTAAAAGTTGCTAGACTTCGGCCCGAGTAAGAGGCAAACTCACTTAAAGAAAGATTTTCTGTAAAGTGATCCTCCATGAACTCCTTTAAATCTACATTCCAATCTCGATAAAAATCAAAAAGCGTCGGGAAAAAGCGAATATTGGTCTGAAGCAAATCAAGAATTAATTCCTCTACCTTTAATTCTGTCATCTCCTGGCCAGGGTCTTGGCCTTCTTCAACGAACAGAATGATGGAAGACAATAATCCTTGCAGGCACAGTGTCCTGTTCAATCTCATGAAGCAATTGGACAACCCGATAAAATCTTGCGGGAACTCATTATTCTTCAAATGTCTCTGAAAATAGTCTTCTAGTATGTTTTGAGGAAGACGGATATTGAGGCCTTCGTAATTTTTCCCAGCAAAAGAAGCTTTAACAAGCCTAACACTGCAGTCCTTCTTTAAAAAACACAAGACCCAGCCGGAATTTCCTCTGTCCTTCCCTTATCTGAAATCAAAAGTTTTCCCTGCCGAACAAATACCACACAGTGATCGGGAACCCGATGCTCCATGTGCCACTGGCTCGGCACGGAGCAGGAGAAAATTAAGTTAGAAAAATTAGAAGTAATGTAATTACTCATGAGCAGAGAGCTTCTTAAATATCAAAGGCATTGCCTGTTCATCAAGGGGTGTCATGTCCACTAAATCTAATTTTTTGACCATGGATAATGTAGAGGTTTTGTATTTTAAAAAATGGGGCGTTTGTAGATGAGCCTTATATGCCTCCTCATTCTTATAAATTTCCACAATTCGGATTTGTTCCGGGTTTCGCTTCTCTACCATCGGAAAAATCGCGATCACACCCGGCTCTTTCGACACGGACTCTGCTCCGACGGTTCTTGCCTGCTTGAGGTATTCCTCTAGCTGGGACCGATCTACTTGAATTTCAGCAATTCGCACAATCATCTGTTCCTCCTTAGGAAGGTCCTTAGCAATTGCAGCCGAACCCGCGAGAATGGTGAACAAAACAAATACAAAACGCAACAACCAATTACTCATATGCTCTCCTTAGCTTAGATTAAAACCAAATTGATAGGCCAGCTTCGGATATTCCGTTTTCTGGATATCAGTTTTTGTCGGATATCCCCTTGCTTCACTTCTGCCGATATCCTTCCATCCGAGATATCTGCTTAAGGAGTCAAAGTGGGCATTAATAGAATCAAAACTCCATTCAAACTTACCGCCGCAAACTGCAATAAGCCCCATCTTTTTGGGCATCTTCATGAAGTCAGTCCTCCGTGAGGTAAATCGCTCCAAAAGTGCTTTCAAAGACGAATGAATCGCGTAGTAATAGATCGGAGTTACAAAAATTACGACGTCAGCCTGCTCTATAAGGTGCAATATTGCAGGAACATCATCACGGATAAGACATTGGCCTGAGTTTTTGAGACAGAAAAAACAGCCTCGGCAAGCATTAATATCCTCAAAAGACGTATTAACACGGCGGACTTCATGGCCTGCTTCCTTAGCACCCTTTACGAAATTAGTCGCCAGCAAATTAGTAGTCCCGTCTTTATGAGGACTTCCGGAAAGAACGAGAATTCTCAACTTTCCCGGGGAAATTACTTTAGAAAATTCTTGCGGCAAAGATTCTCTTTGGAAGAGAGGCGGTGTACTCGCGGCCGCGATCGAAACCCCGTTTACCGCCAGCGTGCTGCCGAGCGTACTCAACAACATTTTTCTCCTATTCATAGATCTCTCCTTCTTAGATCTAGAGATGATTTTTCTGCCAAAAAGTCTAAGGTGAGGATCTCGATGGAGAGATTATTTGAAGATTCGAAGGCTTTTCTCTACGGCTCAAAAGCTTTCTTAAGGGAGCCGGAACAATTATGCTGAAGCGCTCTCAGCTTTGATTTCGCTCAGCCTCTCAAAGGAAGGCTGAGCGAATTTACTCTCAATCAGAGTTTTGAAGGGAGCCGAGTCCCGGACGTTAAAAAACTTCGACGTTATCGATCAAACGTGTGGTGCCGATTTTTGCTGCCGCTAAAACAACTAACGGCGTTTTATTGATCAAGTCGTCTTTGGTGGGCGCAAGAAGGTCGCTTCTCCGAACAACAGCAACATAGTCAGGGATCCAGCCATGGCCGTCGAGCATCTTCATTGCTCTTTCTTCCAACACTTCCGGATCAGCCGTTCCTGCTTCAAGCGCGTCTTTAACGCCTTTAACCGTCTTGTAAAGCAGTGTGGCGTCTTGCAGTTCTTGTGCGCTCAAGTAACGGTTGCGGGAAGACAGAGCAAGACCCGTTTCTTGATTGCGCTGCAGTTCTGCAGGAATAATGCGAATCGGCATGCCGAACTGACGAACCATCTCTTTGATGATCGTCAGCTGCTGATAGTCTTTTTTACCGAAAACGGCAACATCGGGACGCACGATGCAGAAGAGCTTCATGACGACCGTGCAGACGCCTTCAAAAAATCCCGGACGATAGAACCCTTCAAGAATGTCGGCGAGTTTAGGGTCTGGCTTAACTCGGAAAGTCTGGGGCTGCGGATACATGTCTTTTTCGCTCGGCGCGAAGACATAATCAACGACACCCTGTTCTTCGAGCTTTTTGCAGTCCTCTTCCAGCGTTCTGGGGTACTGATCAAAGTCCTCATTGGGTCCGAACTGCAGACGATTAACAAAAATCGACGCTACCACCGTGTCGCCGTACTTGCCGGCTTCCTGCATCAGGTGCAGATGACCTTCATGAAGATTGCCCATGGTCGGAACCAGAGCGATGTTCTTCTTCCCCTTGAGCTCTTCCTGAAGAGCTTCGATTGTATGAACAACTTTCATTTTTTCTCAAAAAAATCAGAAGGAGTGCTCGGGCGCCGGAAATTTGCGGTTTTTAACAGCTTTCACGTAATTGGCCACGGCTTCTTTAATGCTTGCGGCTCCTTCCATAAAGTTTTTAGTAAATCTCGGTTTACGGCCGGGAAAGATTCCCAGCAGATCCTGTAATACTAAAACCTGACCGGAGCAATTTAGGCCTCCGCCGATACCAATTGTCGGAATGCTTAAAGCTTCTGTCACACGTTTGGCAACATCTGCGGGCACCATTTCCAGCACGATCATGGATGCACCGGCCTCCTGCAGAGCCAAGGTGTCGGCTAAAAGTTTCTCTTCTCCGGACTTAGTCTTGCCCTGAACAAAGTAGCCGCCGATAGCATTCACAGACTGAGGCGTAAATCCGACGTGTCCGCAAACGGGAATGCCCATGGCCGTTAAGCGGCGAGCCAAAGGACAAACCTCGACACCGCCTTCGAATTTAACCATATGGGCGCCGGCCTGCATAAGTTTGACGGCATTGGCTACCGCCTCGTCTTCATTGACGAGGTAGCTGCCGAAATTCATATCTGCTAAAACCAGTCCGTATTTATTGCCGCGGGCCACGCAGGCGGTGTGATAAACCATATCATCAATGGTCACGGGAAGCGTTGTCTCATGGCCCTGCATCACCATGCCGAGAGAGTCTCCGATGAGTTTGATGTCTACACCGGCTTCATCTTCGACGGAAGAGAAAGTTGCGTCATAGCAGGTAAGCATCACAATCGGCTCCCCTGCTTCGTACATTTTCTTGATGGTGCTGAGTCTAACAGGCTTGCGTTCCGTTTTCTGATCCATTGCATTCTCCTAAATTGCCGAACCACTCCTCGGCAGATTTAAATCGGTTAATTCGCTGGTCAGCTGTTGCAGCCAAGAAGACATGAACCTGACCTTTTCCAGCAATATTAAACTGCGGCGCTATCTCTGCAAGAGGAACTAACACGAAGGCCCGCTCCGTCATGCGCGGATGAGGAAGGAGAACAAATGGATCGTCGGAGCGCTGCTCTCCGACGGTAAGAAGGTCTAAATCAATCGTCCGGGGCGCATTGTGGACGCCTGCCGGACGTACACGTCCCAGGTCGGATTCAATTGCTAGCAGTTGTGTCAGCAATGCGCGGGGAGATAATTCCGTCTTTATCTCAAGGACTGCATTGGTGTAATCGGGACCGCTCGAATCAATAGGCTCCGTTTTATAAAGAGAAGAGACTTGAACAAAGCGAACGCCCGGAATATCGGCAATTCGAAGCACTGCCTCCTTCAGAGTGGATTCGGGCTCGCCGAGATTTGCGCCGAGCCCGATAAATGCCTGCTGCAGCATGACCTACTTATCCGCCTTTTCTTTGTCAGAAGCAGCCTTCTCCGCCTTAGGAAACTTGCTTCTGTCGAAACGTTTCTTGCGTCTTCTGCGGCGTTTTTTCTTTTCTTTTTCCTCTCCGTCGGCTTCATCTTCATCCGACTTACCTTCAGCTGCTCTTTCCTGGCGCAGACGTTCGCGCTCTTTGCGGTCCTGCTGCTCGGCTTCTTTGCTCATTTCCAGGCGTTCTTCGTCGGTTGCGCCTTCGTAGGCCGTCCACCAGTCTGCAAGCTCATGAGAGGCGTCGCCGCTGGAAGCGCGAAGCAAAAGGAAGTCGTAAGCAGCACGGAAACGCGGGTGCTGGAGAAGCTTCATCGCGGCGCGGCGGCTTCTGACTAAAAATCTCGGCTGAAGTTTCCAGATAATGGCCATGTCGCTGACGTAGCGCGACTGCAAGCCGTCCCAGCGATAGCTGTCGGCCACTTTCTTGGCGGCCTCTTCATAAATCTGTCCGGGCGTTTTACCGGTGGATTTGGCAACCTCTTCCTTCATTTCATGCCACAGGAGCACGGCGAAGAGGAAGCTCGTCGAAATCGATTTACCTAAAGCGACACGAGCGTCACAGCGTTCCAACCCCTTGCGAACAAAAGGTAGACCGAAGGTGCGCTTCAAAACATCAAAGAGTGGAATCGGAATGTTGATGTCATAGCGATTCATGAGTTCCATACAGGCAACGGCAGAACCGCTCAGCACCATCTTGGAGAATTCATCCGCCAGACGGGCGCTCGGAACGGAAAGCAGCAGCGTCTGCATGTAGTGCATCGGAGCGGCGGTTTTCTCGTCGATCGTAAAACCGAGTTTGGCAGCAATTCGTATCGCACGAAGGATGCGAACCGGATCTTCGCGGTAGCGAGTGGCCGGATCGCCGATCATGCGGATTTTTCTCTCGCGGATATCGTCTAATCCGTGGTGATAATCGTAAAGGTCGCCGCTGATCGGGTCGAAATACATCGCATTGACGGTAAAGTCTCTGCGGGCGGCATCTTCATACTGCTCGCCGAAAACGTTGTCGTTGGTAATGACGCCGTCCTCGTCTTTTGTCACGCCTTGCTTAGCAAAGCCGCGGAAAGTCGCCACTTCAATCGTCTCGGCGCCCTTGTTGACATGAACAAGGCGGAATCGTCTTCCGATAATGATGGCGCGTCTTGTGACTTTTTTGACTTCTTCCGGGGTCGCATCGGTGGCGACATCAAAGTCTTTCGGTTTGGCTCCGATCAGCAAATCTCGTACGGCGCCGCCGACAATAAAAGCTTTATATCCGGCGTCCTGAAGCTTTTGGCAGACGGATATTGCAAAAGGGCTCACGGCCAAGAGGTCAATTCCGTTTTCTTCTCTCGGAACAATATGAGCTTTCTTCCGAATTTTTGTCGGCACATTCGCTTTGAAGCCCTCTTCTTCTTTAACCAACTCTCGTACTCCGTACGGACAGAAGCTTTTAGAACAGCTTATGTTCGCTGAATAATTCCAGAATTTCCCAATGTCTCTCCTGAGCCGTACTTCTTAACCGGTCATCGGGATTCGTTGCTACTGCCTTTCCTCCGTGACGGGCCACATGATCAAGCAGCGGAAAATCATTCATAGAATCGGAAAAGAACGCCGATTCTTTCAGATCCGCTGCCGAGCCGCCGCACTTTTGTATAAAACGCTCGGCGTTGACAACCTTCTGCGTTGCAAAGTTTTCACTGATCCAGCGGCCTGTGAACTCTCCGTCGGGCTTTTCCTCCGGCTCGGCGCAGATCAGATCGCGGATACCGAAAAGCTCGGCAATCGGTTCCACCGCGTAACGGTACGAGGCAGTAATCATCACAACTCTAGCACCGGCCTCACGGTATTTTTTGACGAGATCCACTGCGATGGGCAGTACGTGCGGCATGATGTCCCGCTTTAGATACTGAACTCGGAGTTCATCGAGTTCGCGGCGCGGGAAACGCGCCAGCAGCTTCATTTCAAAATCTTCGAATTTATTGATATCGAGGCAGCCGTTTTTATAGTCGACGTCGTATTGAATTCGTTCGGCGCGAAGCTGCTTTTCATCTTTGCCGACGTGGGAAAGCAAGGTTTCGGCCCACAGGATTGAGCTGTCGACGGGAATCAAGGTGCCGTCTAAATCAAAAAACGCGTATTTCACCGATCTTCCTTTGTATCTTGATTGCGTTCGAGCCATTCTTTGATCAAGGGGATGGTCACGGCTCTCTTGGCTGACATGGCATAACGGTCCAAGCTGTGAAGCAGATTACTCATCGTGTGCATGTCGCGCGGAAAATTATTCTCGATCCAGTTCAGAACTTCCGGCGCCACTTTCAGGCCGGTCTGAGACGCCGCCTCCAAAATAACCTGGCGCTTTTGTTCGTCAGACAGCGGAGATAGCTCAAAAACAACGCCCCAGCTGAAGCGGCTGGTAAGGTCTTTACGGAAGCCCTGACGTTCAAAATCTTTCGGGCTGCGGTCTGCAGTCACGACAAGATGGGTTCCGGGATGCTCGCGCACGGTGTTGTAAAGAACGAACAGCTCCTGCTGTTGTTCCGGCGTCAGATCTTGAACATTGTCTACGGCGTAGATTGTGCGGTTTTCGTCGAAAGCAGGAACCCCCTCGCTTTGTTTGCCCAAAGCGCGTACGAGGTGTGTTTTGCCGACACCTTCATATCCCCAAAGGTAAGTAAACTGCGGGCCGCGTCCTTCCTTCAGCTCGGAAATCACGGCCACAGCTTCGCTGTTCGACCCCACAATAAAATTAGAGAGAGTCGGCTGTTTTTCAGGGAAAAAATCCAAAGGAAGCTGGCCCCTTATTTGTTCCTTCTTGTCTTTCTCGGATTCAACCAAATCGTTAACCTGCATCAGTCTGTTTGTTTACTTTTCGGATTCTAAAGGTTTCTCGATAAGACTGAGATCATTCTGCTTGCTACTCAAAACGAAACAGGTATACCCCGTCGCCTTTTCCTCGGGTTTATCCTAGGCCGTACTCGATCGGAGGAATTTCCATGACAATGACATTTAATGAATCACGATGGCCTAAAGAAAACGCAATCAAGGTAGTGAAAGGCAACGGTGTGAGTAAGCTCGCTGTTTTCATGGATCCGATGTGTGTTTACTGCAAACGGCTCAGCCGCGAAACGCTCGCCAATTTAATGAACGTCACCATCTACTGCTACATTTGGCCGTTCTTAAGCGAAGAATCCAAAGAAATCGCCGGGTGCATCTACTCCAGCGCCGACAAGGCTGACGCCTTGGTTCGCTGGATGAAATACGATCAGATGCCCACCGGAATGCCGAATGAATATTCGGAAGAGATGATTGAACAAAACATTGCGCTGGCCGATTATCTCGGACTGCAGGGGACGCCTGCAATCTTCTTATCCGACGGCCGCGGCCCGTTCGGCGCAATGAGCGCCAAAGCTCTTGCGCACAAGATCATTTCCGCTGAACATTACTAAACCATCCTTTTTAGCTTCAAAGAGCCGGCTTACTGCCGGCTTTTCGTTTGCGCGCTGTTACACAGTCTTTGAGAAAACGTCTTGTTAGCTGTTATCCTCATGCGCGGAATTGAAATGCCGTTCAGCGGCTTTTTCTCCTCTAGAATTGAGCAATTCCCAATCTTCAATCTCAAAGCTGTTAAAGATGACAAAACCTCTTTCCTATGCAGACTCCGGCGTTTCTATTGATGCCGGCGACGAGTTAGTTGAACGCATTAAACCCTTTGCCAAAAAGACCCTGATTCCCGGGGTACTCGGTTCCATCGGCGGCTTCGGTGCCTTGTTTGAAATTTCTAAAGATTACAAGGAACCTGTTCTCGTTACGGGAACGGACGGCGTGGGTACCAAACTCAAACTCGCTTTCCTGCTGAATCGTCACGACACCGTCGGCCAGGACTTGGTCGGCATGAGCGTCAATGACATCCTGGTTCAGGGCGCTAAGTCTTTATTCTTCCTTGACTACTTCGCCTGCGGTCATCTTGATGTCGACGTTGCCGAACGCGTTGTCAAAGGCGTCGCACACGGCTGCGAACTGGCCGGCTGCGCATTGATCGGCGGCGAAACGGCCGAAATGCCGGGCATGTATCCGGCCGGTGAATACGACCTTGCCGGCTTTGCCGTCGGTATTGTCGAAAAGAGCCAAATTATTGACGGCAGCCGCATCAAACCGGGCGACGTCGTTCTCGGACTGGCTTCGAGCGGTCCCCACTCCAACGGCTTTTCTTTAATCCGCAAAGTTGTTGAAGTTTCCGGCAAACCCTGGATAACCAAGCTTTCCGACGGAAAGACTCTGGCAGACGCCGTTATGGAACCGACACGCATCTACGTCAAGCCGGTTCTTGAAGCCATGAAGAGCGTGACCATTAAAGGCATGGCCCACATCACCGGCGGCGGACTGCTTGAGAATATTCCCCGCGTTCTGCCCGAAGGCACTCAGTGCGTGATCAAGGCAGGTTCCTGGAAGCGTCCGGCCGTTTTTGACTGGCTCCAGGAGGAAGGTCATATTGAAGACCACGAAATGTACCGTGTCTTCAATAACGGCATCGGCATGGCCGTCATCGTTGCCGCTGAAGATGCTGAAAAAGCTCAGAAAGCTTTGAAAGCTGCCGGTGAAACCGTCTATCGCATCGGTGTCATTGAAGCGCTGCCGGCCGGCGAAGCCCTCTGCGTTGTGCGCTAAGCATTAGTATTCTCGCTAATTGAGCCTCCTTCGGGAGGCTCAATTGTTTTTAATTTCATTACACTGAAAAGAAACAGAAACCGGTTTCAAGGATAAACATGAGCAAACCCATTACAGAGTCCATCTTGAGCAATGAGACCCGCGTTTTTCTCATGTGCTGTGATTTTCGAAGCTTCTCTGCCGTTGCCCACGCTCTCGGCATCACTCAATCGGCTGTTTCGAAGATCATTCGGAAGTTTGAGGATTCCATCGGCTTTGAATTGTTCATCCGCAACTCCCGGCCGCTGACACTCACCCCAGAAGCCCATCTGCTGCACCGACAGCTTCGGGATCTCAAAGGCGAGATGACACGCTCTTTGTCCTCGCTGCAAAGCAAGAACTACATTAAGCCGATCCTGCGTATCGGGATCTTGGAAAGTCTTCATTTAAATCTGGGCGTGGCGATCCTCAAAAATCTTCTGCCCAACCTGTCTCAGGTCGTCATGCTGACGGCCAGCGCCAATGTCCTGATACAAAGACTGATTGAGCGAAAGCTCGATCTCATTATCACGAACGACGTTTCCACCGAGCCGTCGCATGTTTTCAGAAGGCTGCTGTTTCATGAACCTTCTGTGCTAATCCTTCCCAAATCTTTTGAAAAAGACCCTAATCAAAACTGGACTTGGGAGCGCCTTGCCGTCTGCGGACTGCCGCTCATTCGCTACTGGAACGAAAGCGGCGCCGGAGAAATCAATGAGATGTTCATGAAAACACACGGCCTCAGGTTTCCGGACAAAATCTCCGTCGACACCAATTCACTTCTAGTGACGCTCGTCTCCCAGGGCATCGGCTGGGGATTTTCTCGGCCGACTACCGTCCTGGAAAACATTCACATGCATCCTCATTTCATCGTCCGAGAAATGCAAAAACCCAGTTTTAGCCGAGAAGTGTATTTAATCGGCCGGGAACAGGAATTTGTCGTGGAATCCGAGATCATTGCCGACATTGCTAAGCAATTCGTTCAAGAAAACATTATTCCCGAAAGTCTCAAATTCGCACCTTGGGGCAAAGAAGGTTTTACGGTCGGATAGGAAAAATATCCTTTAATTTCATACAAATAAAAGACAATTACAAATCATAAAGTATTCCAACGCGGCATAGATCTTATTCTTCGGTTTCCGAAGCCTGATCCTAAAATATTGGTATAGCCTCAAACCACAAAGAGGTTTCCAACCAAAATTCCCATAAAAAGGAGAAAACTATGCCAATCACAGGCTGGATTGCCATCCTCGTCCTGATCGTCATGTGCTACATGCTGATCAAACAGTACGAAACCCGTATGGTGCTGTTCGGAGGCGGTTTCATTCTCTGCTGTATTTCCCTCGCCCCAATGGCCGGCTTAAACGCCTTTGCCAAAACCATGACCAACGGTGCTTTGATCACGGCCATCTGCTCGGCTACCGGATTTGCCTATTGCGTTACCTATACAGAGTGCGACCGTTCCTTAGTGCATTATCTGACGCGTCCGATCCGCAACGTCGGCATCCTGATGATTCCGATCACCTCGCTGCTTACCTTTGCGATCAACATCGCTATTCCCTCAGCTGCCGGTGTGGGCGCCGTTGTCGGTACGACCTTGATTCCTCTGCTGCTTAGAGCAGGCTTCAAACCGGCCGCCGCTGCAGCAGCCGTCCTGATGGGCACCACCGGTTCTCTGCTTTCTCCGGGCTTGTCTCACAACGCCTATGTTTCCGACATGGCTCATATGTCCATCATGGACCTGATCAGCTATCACGGCATCTACTCCCTGATGATCGGCGTGGTCGGCGCCGTCGGCCTGTGCATTGTCTGCTGGGTTTTGGGCGACAACAAAGGCGAAAAAATGGCGGAACCTACCCCTGCCGCCGATGCAGAAACGTCCTCCTTTAAGCCGAGCCCCATCAAGGCTTTCGTTCCGCTGATCCCGATCATCCTCATGCTCGTGTTCACGTTCTGGATTCCCTCGGTCAAGATGGGCGTTGCACCGGCCATGCTGATCGGTACGATTGTCTGCCTGATCGTTGCTATGTGCGACCCGCAGCAGTTCTCCAAGCAGTTCTTCAAAGGTATGGGCGACTCCTACGGCAG
>ERZ860388.567-NODE-567-length-28918-cov-15.384402_pt1 | contig 28918 bp, 14 predicted proteins | sample MGYA00509978_ERZ860388 | MGnify/ENA primary metagenome ERZ860388 (study PRJEB30046, sample SAMN00715225) | human gut metagenome | study: EMG produced TPA metagenomics assembly of the A metagenome-wide association study of gut microbiota in type 2...
TGCGGAGATCCGGCCCTTACTCCGCCAGGGCGGCAGTGATGATGGCCATGGAATAGACCTCCTGGGCATTACAGCCGCGGGACAGGTCGTTGATGGGGGCGTTCAGGCCCAGCAGGATGGGGCCATAGGCCTCGAAGCTGCCCAGGCGCTGAGCAATCTTGTAGCCGATGTTGCCGGCGTTGATGTCGGGGAAGATGAAGGTGTTGGCATAGCCGGCCACCTTGGAGTCAGGGCACTTGGTCTGCGCCACACGGGGGGAAACAGCGGCGTCGAACTGCATCTCACCATCCACGGGGAACTCAGGCATAACAGCCTTGGCCTTCTCGCAGGCGTTGCGCATCTTGTCCACGTCCTCGCCCTTGCCGGAGCCGAAGGTGGAGTAGCTGAGGAACGCGACCTTGGGATCGATGCCGAAGATCTGGGCGCACTTCGCAGTCTCCATGGCGATCTCCACCAGCTCGTCCTCGCTGGGCTTGATATTGATGGCGCAGTCACCCATGGCCAGCACATCGTTGTCGCCGGTAGCGGAGGGACGGACCAGGATGAAGCAGGAGGAGACGATCTTGTTGCCCGGCTTGGTCTTGACCAGCTGGAGGGCGGGACGGACGGTATCGGCGGTGGAGTAGGTCGCGCCGCCCAGCAGGGCGTCGGCCTCGCCCATGGCCACCAGCATGGTGCCGAAGTAGTTGCCCTTCTTCAGAGCAGTGCGGCACTCGTCCTCGGTCATCTTGCCCTTGCGCAGCTCCACCATCTTGGCCACCATGGCCTCCATGTTCTCATAGTTCTCGGGATCGACAATGATCGCGCCGCGGATGTTGAAGCCGGCGTCCTCGGCGGCGGCCCGGACAGCCTCCTCATTGCCCACCAGCACGGGGGTCAGGAACGTACCGGACAGCAGGCGGGCGGAGGCCTCCAGGATACGGGGGTCGGTTCCCTCTGTGAACACGATCTTGCGGGGGTGTGCCTTCAGAATATCGATGAGCTTCTTGAACATACTGAACCATTCCTTCCAAAACTGAACTTTCAGACTGAAAACGCCTGTTTACTGGGTCTATGGTAGCATTTTTTATGTTGAAATGCAAGGGCAACCACCCCTCTATTTTGCCAGATTTTGAAGGCCTCCATCCCAAAAAAATCGCTGAAATTTTGCAAAAAGCTCTTTACGACAGGTATACGGTCGTTTATACTATACAAAGTGTATTGATTCTGGTATGAGGTGAGAAATTTGAACGCAGAATTTTCCCGCACCCTGTCGCTGCTGCGGCAGGAAAAGGGCGTCAGCCAGCGCACCGCCGCCGGCGTACTGGGCATTTCGCAGGCCCTGCTGTCCCACTATGAGAACGGGATCCGGGAGCCGGGGCTGGCCTTCGTGGTCAAGGCCTGCGACTACTACGGCGTCTCCGCCGACTATCTGCTGGGCCGGACCCTGACCAGGGACGGCACCACCATCGGAACCGAGGAGCTCTACGACATCAGCGATGAAAAGGACAACTCCATGCGGGGCTCCGTGCTGGCTCTGCTGTCCAAAAAGCTGCTGGTCAATTCTGTCGGGATGCTCTTTGACCTGCTGGGCAAGACCGGCAGCCGGGAGGCCATCCGGGCGGCGTCGAACTATCTGTCCACCGCCCTGTACCAGGTGTACCGCCACCTGTACCACGCCACCCCCGCCAACAATCCGGACTTTTTCTCCGTCTCCCAGCGGCACTTTATGGCCGGCCTGGCCGACGCCGACCTGCACATGAGCGAGGTGGAGCTGACCGACGCCCTGTCCGCCCATGTGAAGGAGAAGGGCCGGATGCCGGAGATGGACCACGCCGCCCTGGCACTTACACTTTCAGAGTGCAAGCCGCTGATAATAGTGAGTTGTGGACGGGAAAATATGCGGAAATTGAAATAACCGTAAAAGCTCCGTTTTGGAAAACCACTTATGCTTATCTCTCTTATTTCCTGTTCGCAACGGGAAGCTTGATCGCCCTAGTTTTTGTATATATACGACGCAAACGCCGAAAACTGGTACGTGAACAAAGAGAGAAACTGGATGAAATGAAGTCCACTTTCCTGCAAAACATCAATCAGGAACTGGCAGAACCTATTAGTCGTATAATCTCTCCCTTGGATACCATTTTAAAACATACGGATGAAGGCAGAACCAAACTGCAATTGAAGGAAATACAGAATAATGCCGTAGAGTTGAAAGAACTGGTTGACCAGCTTTCGGAAGGAGTCCTGTCCCCTCTGTCGCCTGCTGAAAATGAATTGGCTTTGGAAGAACTGTTGATGAATATGCGCCAGTTGCTGGAACAACAGGAGAAAAGGAAAGAACAACTGAAAGCAACTCCGGAAGCTGCGCCGGACAACTCCTTGCTATCGGCGGCCGATGAATTGTTTCTTCGTAAGGCTTTGAAATTTGTAGAACAGAATCTAGACAATCCCGAGTATTCAGTAGAGGTATTGAGTCGGGACATGGGAATGGATCGCACGGGGCTGTATCGAAAACTGGTTTCAGTGGTAGGAAAGACACCGACAAATTTTATCCGTTCCATTCGTCTGAAACGTGCCGCACAACTTTTGGAAGAAGGACATACGGTGGCCGAAGTTGCTGACCGGGTTGGATTCAGTACATCCAGTTATCTGAGTAAATGTTTTCAGGAAGAGTTTGGTATGCGTCCTTTGCAGTACGTTAATAGTCTGAAAGAACAACCGAAATAGTCACATTTCAACGAGATTGTTGCTTCTTGCAACATTTGTACCACGTGTTTTATAGGCTTCAGGCTACTTTTGCCCTCATAATTCAATTTTTAAATGAAATATCATGAGAAAAGTAAAAGTAGGAATTACCGGTATATTTCTTTTAATATCCGGTTTACTGATGGCGCAAAATGTGAATAGGACGCCACAGGGTGTAAAGGTAAATGTGGCGGAAGGAAACTTCAATGCAGAAGTTATTTTTTATTCTCCTTCTATTGTCCGCATAGTGAAGTATCCTTCGGTAAAGGATCAGATGCCGGACAAAGAAAGTCTTTCCGTAACATTGGTGCCGGAACAAACTAAGATTGATTTTAAGGAACAGGGAGATGATGTCAGATTGAAAACGTCTGATATGATTGTTACTTTAAACAAGACCGATGGAACGGTACGCTTCACCGATACAAAAAACAACGAATTACTGGCAGAAAAGGGAACCCCTTCTTTTTATCCGAATAAGGGCAAAGCCGATAAGGGCACTTATAAAGTTCGCCAGGCCTTTATGCTTGAAAAAGAGGAGGCTATATATGGATTAGGAATACTTCAGAATGGAAAAATGTCGCAACGTAACCAACGGAAGTATCTGATGCCGGGCAATGTGGAAGACGGAATCACCTTCTTCCAGTCCGTGAAAGGCTATGGTCTTTTCTGGGATAACTATTCTCCGACTAACTTTGCTGATGATGAGAATGAGACTTCATTTGAATCGGAAGTTGGTGATTGCACAGACTACTATTTCATGTATGGTGGAGATGCCGATGGCGTAGTTGCCCAAATGCGTACTCTTACCGGACAAGTACCCATGTTCCCTTTGTGGACGTATGGCTACTGGCAGAGCAAAGAGCGTTATAAAAGTCAGAATGAAGTACTGGGCGTACTGAACAAATACCGTGAATTACAGATTCCCTTGGATGGTATCGTGCAGGATTGGCAGTACTGGGGTAGTAACTACTTGTGGAATGCAATGGAATTTTTGGATGGTAATTACTATAATCCCCAGCAGATGCTGGATGAGATTCATGCAAAGAATGCGCACATGATTATCACGATCTGGTCTTCATTCGGTCCACAGACCAAGCCTTATAAGGAGCTGAATGAAAAAGGACTATTGTTTAATTTTAGGACTTGGCCTCTTGCAGGCACTGATACGTGGCCTCCTAGGGAAGACTATCTGTCGGGCGTGAGAGTTTATGATGCCTACAGCCCCGTTGCACGTGATATTTACTGGAAACATCTGACCCGCCTCTATGATTTGGGTATGGACGGTTGGTGGATGGACTCCACCGAACCAGATCATTTGGATGCAAAACCTGAAGATTTTGATACACCTACCTATTTAGGTTCATTCCGCAAAGTACGCAGTGCCTATCCGTTGATGGCCGTAGGTGGTGTTTATGATCACCAACGCGCTACGACTTCAGACAAGCGTGTGTTTATTCTTACCCGTTCAGGATTTGCTGGGCAGCAGCGTTACGGATGTAATGTATGGTCGGGTGATATCGTTTCTACCTGGGAATCATTGCGTAAACAGATACCTGCCGGGCTAAACTTTACCCTTACGGGAAATCCCAACTTCAATAGTGATATCGGGGGCTTCTTCTTAGGCCATTACAATAAGGGATGGAATGATGGATCGGCTACAAAGAATCCGTCCTATCAGGAATTATACGTACGCTGGGTACAGTTTGGAGCGTTCAATCCGATGATGCGTTCGCACGGAACGGAAGCTCCGAGAGAGATTTATCAGTTTGGAAAGAAAGGAGAACCCATTTACGATGCTATCGAAAAAGCTATCCGTTTGCGTTATTCTCTGTTACCTTATATATATTCTACTTCTTGGCAGGTCACCAATAAGCAGTCAAGCTTTATGCGTGCGTTGATGATGGATTTTGCCGATGACAAGAAGGTGTGGGACATGAATGACGAATATATGTTTGGCAAGTCCATCCTGGTGGCTCCGATTGTGGAAGCGCAATATACTCCGGAAGTGGCAGCTACTGCATCGGAAGAGACAGGCTGGGACAGGGATGACAATAAAAATAAGAGCAAAGGCAGCATGACAGTAGACTTCACTACAAAGAAAACTGCAAAAGTTTATCTGCCCGCAGGTACTGTATGGTATGATTTCTGGACTAATGAGAAATATGATGGCGGCCAGGAAATATCAAGAGAAACGACTATTGATATGATTCCACTTTACGTCAGAGCCGGAAGTATTGTTCCCATCGGTCCCGATGTGCAATATGCGACAGAAAAAAACTGGGATAATCTTGAGTTGAAAGTGTATGCAGGTGCGAATGGTAGTTTCACCCTTTACGAAGATGAGTTTGATAATTATAACTATGAATCAGGAGCATATACGGAAATTCCTATGACATGGAATAATGCTTCCCGTACGCTCACTATCGGTGCACGCAAGGGAAAATATAACGGCATGCTTGAAAAACGCCAGTTTACGGTGAAGACAGTGGACGGTAACAGTAAGACGGTTACTTATACAGGAAAGAAGGTGACGGTAAAACTCTGACCAGATGGAGTAACTTTACTTTGAGTGTGATGCCTATCATCAATGGTATTGATGGTGGGCATCATCGGCATTGATGATAGGCCAAGGCCAGGGGACATGAGTGATGGAGGTAAATCAAAGGTAAGATGCAGTTTTAGGGCCGACCAGAGCCATTTTTTGAGCGAATGTTACATCAATGTAAGTTTATGTAACATGAAAAGACGGGATGTAACATTGACCGTAGCAAATGGGAACACGAAGATTCGAAAAGTACTTTGTAATGAACTATCTTTGTACAAAACGAAGGTTAATTAAAAAGTATCTTACCATGAAAACAAGAATTAGTTGGATTTTTTATTGTTTAGTAAGTTTCATGTTACTTCCCTCTTTGTCGGCGGCAGAGCGTTTTGTGACAAATGAGAGTAATGGTTTTACCTGGATACAGCAAGGAAAGGCGTATCCGATACTGGTAGACTTGCAGGAAGATAAAGGTGTACTGAGGGCTGTTGCTAATTTGCAGACAGATGCAGGTAAAGTGACAGGTGCTACTCCGGAAATTATTCATTCCCCATCCGGTAATCGTATGCTGATTATCGGTTCTGTTGAAAATAGTTCCTGGATCAAACAGCTGATGCAGGCAGGAAAGATTCCAGCTGCAGATTTGAAAGGGAAACGTGAGAAGTACATTCTTCAGACGGTGAAGCAGCCCGTGGAAGGAGTAGAAGAAGCAATTGTCATTGTTGGTAGTGACAAGCGGGGAACTATTTACGGTATTTACGAGCTTTCCCGGCAGATGGGTGTCTCTCCCTGGTATTTCTGGGCAGATGTTCCGGTGGAGAAGCATGATATTATATCTATTAAAGAAGGTGTATATACCGATGGTGAACCGGCAGTGAAGTACCGCGGTATTTTCCTGAATGATGAATGGCCCAGCTTAGGCGGCTGGGCGTCTGCTACCTTTGGTGGGTTCAATAGTAAGTTCTACGAAACGGTGTTCGAACTGGTGCTTCGCCTCAAAGGAAATTTTATGTGGCCTGCCATGTGGAACAGTGCTTTCTACGATGATGACCCGATGAACGGTCCGTTGGCCAACGAGATGGGAATTGTGATGAGTACTTCCCATCATGAACCGATGGGACAGGCTCAAAAAGACTGGAAACGTCGTGGAAAAGGAGAGTGGAATTACACTACGAACGGTGCCGTGTTGCGCGACTTCTGGCAGCAGGGGATGGAACGCTGCAAGGATTGGGAAGCGGTGATCACCCTTGCTATGCGTGGCGACGGCGATGAACCGATGAGCGAAGATGCCAATATCTCCTTGTTGCAGAATATCGTGAAAGATCAGCGGAAAATCATAGAGAAGGTAACCGGTAAGAAGGCTAAAGAAACTCCGCAGGTATGGGCGCTTTATAAGGAAGTGCAGGATTATTATGATAAAGGTATGCGAGTGCCCGACGATGTAACGTTGCTGCTCTGTGATGACAACTGGGGCAATGTACGTAAATTGCCCGACTTGAAAGCGAAGCCTCGTAAAGGTGGTTACGGCATGTATTATCATTTCGACTATGTAGGGGCTCCCCGTAACTCCAAATGGATAAATATTACTCAGATACAACGCACGTGGGAGCAGATGATGCTGACCTATGACTATGGCGTGCGCGAATTGTGGGTGGTGAACGTAGGTGACTTGAAGCCGATGGAATATCCTATCACCTTCTTTTTAGATATGGCCTGGGAACCGAAACGTTTCAATGAAAATAATCTGTTTCAGCATACGGTGGATTTCTGTCGTCAGCAATTTGGCGGATACTATGCCGAAGAAGCAGCTCGTCTGATCGACACTTATACTAAGTACAACCGTAGGGTTACTCCGGAAATGTTGAATGACCGGACTTACAGCCTGGAAAATTATAACGAATGGCAAAGTGTAAAAGATGAATACGCTGCATTGTGTCTGGATGCCTTGAAACTTTATTATCTGATGCCTGCCGAATACCGGGATGCTTTCGACCAACTGGTACTTTTCCCGATACAGGCATGTTCCAACTTATATGATATGTACTATGCCGTGGCAATGAACCGTAAATTGGCAGAGGCCAATGATGTGAAAGCCAATAAATGGGCGGATAAGGCACGTGTTTGTTTCGAGCGCGACTCCGTGCTGACTTATCATTATAATCATGTAATGAGTGGGGGCAAATGGAATCATATCATGGATCAGACTCACATCGGATATAGATCCTGGAATGACCCGAAGCGCAATATAATGCCTAAAGTGACCTTTCTACCCGAGCCCCGTATAGCTCCTGCACCACCTGTGTTTGTAGAAAAGGATGGATATATATCTATTGAAGCAGAACATTATACCCGTTCAGCAAATGGTACATCTGCTGATTGGGTTACGATCCCTAACCTGGGACGTACCTTGTCAGCCGTCACTACTTTGCCTTCCACAGCTACTCCGAGCGAAGATATGTATCTGGAATATGATTTTGAAACGGAGAAGAGTGGTGAAGCAACAGTTATGGTACGTTTCTCTTCGACATTGAATTTCAATGATTATAAAGGACTGCGATATGCGATTTCACTGGATGGCGGTGACGAACAGATAGTCAACATCAACGGTGATTATAAAGGTGAACTTGGCAGATTGCAGGCGGAGCACATCATCACTACCCAAACGAAACATTTGCTTGATAAGAAAGAAAAGCATACCTTGCGCATCCGTCCGCTTGACCCGGCACTTGTCATGCAGAAGATAATGATTGACTTCGGAGGTTTGAAACCTTCTTTCCTGGGAGCGCCGGAGAGTTCTGTGAGAAGGGAATGTTTTTAAGGAACTCCCATAACTCCTAAAAAAAAGATTATGAAATACAGATTTGCTTTATTGATAGTACTGGCCTGCATTTGTTCTGTGTTGGCTGAGGCTAAAGTGAAACTCCCATCCGTTCTTTCGGATGGGATGGTATTGCAACGTGAACGTCCCATAAAAATATGGGGAACGGCTGATCCGGGTGAGAATGTGGTTGTCACGTTCAAGAAGAAGAAATACACGGCAGTAGCCGATGAAAATGGCAAATGGCTGGTAACACTTCCTGCAATGAAGGCCGGTGGCCCTTATGAGCTGACAGTGAACGAAATGACAGTGAAGGATATCCTGATAGGAGATGTATGGTTGTGCTCGGGACAATCGAATATGGAACTGACGGTGGCGCGTGTAGCGGATATGTTCGGTAGAGAGACTGCTACTTACGAGAATTCAATGGTCCGCTATGTCAAGACTCCCTATGGTAATGATTTGCATGGTCCCAAAGAAGACATATCCCAAATGAACTGGACAGCGTTGAATCCGCAGGTTGCCCAGTCTTATGCCGCATTGCCTTACTTTTTTGCAATAGAGATGTATAATGAGACGAAAGTTCCTGTCGGCATTATCAATTCCAGTTGGGGAGGAAGTTCCATTGAAGCTTGGATGAGTGAAGATGCGCTTCAGGCATTTCCGAAGAACCTGCGCGAGCGGGATATCTATAACTCCGACGAATATAAGGCCTTGATGAATAAAGCGGGAGGAATGATGTCGAGATTCTGGAGCCTCTCTTTATATAAAGGTGATGAAGGCCTTCATGCTCCGGTTAAATGGTATGAACCGGAATTGAATGATTCCGACTGGGAGGAGGTGAATATGTTTTCTTATCAGTTGGGCAGCAAGGATGGTTATCCGGTAAGCGGATCGCACTGGTTCCGGCAGAACATTCGCCTTACAGCCGAGCAGGCTGATAAAGATGCTATATTGCGTTTAGGCTGTATGGTAAATGCGGACTCTGTGTATGTGAATGGTGTTTTTGTAGGCACTACTTCTTATCAATATCCGCCGCGCATTTATAAAGTTCCTGCATCGGTGTTGAAAGCGGGAGAGAATCTGGTTACGGTACGTCTTATTAATTCCGGTGGTCGTCCCAGTTTTGTAAAAGGTAAACCCTATTGCATGGCGATAGATGGGGATACGGTTCGCTTGTCCGAGCAGTGGAAGTATAGGCTGGGGTGTGAAATGCCTGCCGGAAGAGGAGGTGTATCTTTTCAGAACATTCCGACCGGTATGTATAATTCCATGATTTCTCCTTTGAGGAATCTTACTTTTAAGGGAGCTTTGTGGTATCAAGGCGAATCGAATGCAGGACGTCCGGGTGAATATGAAGCTTTATTGACTGCCATGCTCAAAGACTGGCGGGTGAAATTTGCAGATGAAGACTTGCCATTCTTTATAATGCAGCTACCCAATTTTATGCAGACGCATCAGCAGCCTGTAGAAAGTGGTTGGGCAGGTATGCGTGAAGCACAGCGGCAGGTGACGTTGAAGTTGCCTAATACCTCTTTGGTTGTGGCAATAGACTTAGGAGAGTGGAATGATATTCATCCGCTGAATAAGAAGGAACTGGCAAGGAGAGTGGCGCTTCAGGTCAAGAAGAAAGTATACGGGCACAAAGATATAGTTCATAGTGGTCCGCTGTGCACTGCCGCCGCTATTGAGGGAGGAAAGGTCATTCTATCTTTTGAGGCGGGAACGGATGATTTAGTGCCTGTAGCTCAACTTAAAGGTTTTGCATTGGCGGGAACGGACGGACGTTATAAATGGGCTGAGGCGACCGTGGAAGGCAATAAAGTGATAGTCTGGAGTGAAGGGATTGCTCAGCCCACAAAGGTTCGCTATGCTTGGGATGATAATCCGCAAGAGGCTAATTTGAAGAATAAGGCGGGACTTCCGGCTTCGCCGTTTCAAATGGATGTTCCATGATTCCCTAAACTTGATTGACTGAGAAACACCGGAATTTACGCGCCCGGTGCAATATGACAATAAGATAGTGAAACAGATGTATTTCGTTGCAATACATCTGTTTTTTTTCATTATTAATAACAAAGGTCCCAATCAGAAAGTTACTTCCAGAAGGATAAAACCTTGTTTTATCTGATTCATATCATCTATTGTTATGCTACAGATGGTCTATTCTGCTCCATTACATGATCTATTCTAATCAATCAGATCATCTATTCTCCCTAAACGGATGATATAATTTGAGAAATGGCTACACCTTTTGCCCCATAAGGCTACACCATCCTTACCAAAAGGTGACACCATCACCCAAAAAGGGTGTAGCCTTTCTGAAAAGCAGGCAATATTCTTCTATTTCAAAGAAGATAAGTGGCGGAATCAAATAATCATATTTGAAGAAAATACGATCAAAGCGCAATTAATAAGAACGAAATAAGAAGGAATCTCTTTCTAAAATGCGCTTCCTTTCACCATTACAAATCATACTGCATTCGCCTAACAGGTAATCCTTGCTTTTTTTGTATCACGGCAACTAATGGTACGAAAGAAAGCAACCTCAGACATCACGATTTACATTTTGTCATATTGCCCATTTCGCTCAAGCTGCTCATTTTGCTCAAATTACGTAAGTAGCCTGACAGGTTTTCCCTTTACTCTATCTTCATCTGTCAGCATATTTCTTTTGCCATATAACCCCTCCATTCTCAAGGACTTCTTTCCTTGCATAGTGAGTCTAATCAAGTGCACCTTCTTCTACTATTTCTTTTGCTTGTTTATATTCATTTCCGAAAGATATGTTCATCCCCTGTCTGATCTTGATAGAAAATAATCAAAAAGGCTTAAAAGTGTTAATGGATGTATTGCTGCAATAAATGAATGAAAGTCATTTTTTAGCTTTAACAAGTGGGTTACATATTTTTTGTGATACGTTACCACACTGTTTTTTCTTGCATTTCTCTTGAGATTTTTGATTCATTATTATACTGTTTTTCTCTCTCTAAAGTGATTTCTTAAGCTCTCTTTTTGTCTTAAAAAAAGGGTTCTTTATTTTGTTTGTAATTGTTTGATATATAGTTTGATATATTGTTTTACGAAATGCAGTCAAAAAAGAATGTAACATCGAAGAGAAAGATGTAATGCCATCAAAAAAACGTGTAGCATGATCGTGTCTGATGTTCCATTTCTGATGCATACATTTGCTGCTGAGAAAAAGCGACTATATTATTGGGAGAGATGCGTATGGAAAACATTTTTCTTTCCTCTTATGACATGAAACGCTAATATATGTAATAATAGTAATATGATTATTAACCGTCAAATTATTAATCTTAAAAGACTGATTGATTATGAAATGCAAGTACGATGACAGTTGATGCTATCTTTAATAGCTAATGAAGAGAGAATGTAGTTATTAATATCTTAAACTAATGGTAATGAAAAATGTAACAAAAAAAAATCAAAAGCTACCTTACTTATTGCTTTTGTTGCTATTAAGTTGCTTGCCAACGTTAGCGCAAAATGGAGTAACGGTAAAAGGAACAGTTCTTGATAGTACCGGTGAAACGATTATCGGTGCTTCTGTCGTTGTGAAAGGCAACACTTCAATAGGTACGATATCAGATATAGATGGGAATTTTACGTTGACTGTTCCTAATAATAATGTAACTCTTGTTATTTCATATATCGGTATGAAATCACAAGAGGTGAAAGTACCCCCTCAGCAATCGATCAGAGTCGTGTTGGAAGATGACAGCCAACAGCTGGAAGAAGTTGTGGTAGTGGGTTTTGGTCAGCAGAAGAAGGCCTCGGTGGTGGGCTCCATTGCACAAACCACTTCGAAAGCTTTGGAGCGCACCGGTGGTGTCTCCAGTTTAGGTCAGGCGCTGACGGGTAACCTCCCGGGTGTAGTGACTATGACTACTACCGGTATGCCGGGTGAAGAAGATCCGAAGATCACCATTCGTGGTGTGACATCCTGGAACTCAAGCGATCCGCTTATATTGGTGGACGGTGTAGAACGTCCCATGAATTCGGTGGATATCAACTCTGTGGAAACCATTTCTGTATTGAAGGATGCGTCGGCAACTGCCGTATTCGGTGTACGCGGTGCCAACGGTGTAATCTTGATTACCACCAAACGTGGTGCAGAGGGCAAGGCAGTGATCAACATCAATGCCAGTACGACATTGAAGACCTACTCTAAATTGCCCGATATGATGGACTCGTATGATGCGCTTTCGCTCCGTAACCAAGTTATTGAGAGTGAACTGGCTTATAAGCCGGAAGCCTGGAGTTACTACCTGACGCAGGACCGTTTGAACAAGTATCGCTATCCGGCCAATCAGGCAGAAGCTGAACGCTACCCCAATATGGACTGGGTGGACTATCTGTTGAAGGACGTAGCTACTTCTTATAATGCTAACGTCAACATCAGTGGTGGTACTAAGTTCGTGAAATATTTCGCCAGTGTGGACTATACGCATGAAGGCGATATATATAAGAAGGTAACCAATATTAAGGGCTATGACCCAGGATTCGGATACGACCGTATTAACGTGCGCAGTAACCTCGATTTCAACCTGACCAAGACTACTAAATTGCACGTCAACCTTTCCGGTTCGCATGCTGTGAAGAAGGCTACGCAAGGTCAGTACGAGAATCTTGTTTGGAGTGCTTTCTATGGCATCTCTCCCGACTCTTTCATGCCGGTGTACAGTGACGGTACCTTTGGTTACTATTATCCCAACCCCACACAGGCTGCCACTAACTCTTACGAGGGACTCAGCGTCAACGGTATAGGTTATACAACAGATGATCGCCTGAACACTGACTTCACCCTCGAACAAGATCTTGGTTTCGTACTCAAGGGGTTGAATATACAGGCTAAGTTAGCATTCGACAACGCCTTCCGTGAAACAGGTCGTGGAGTGGATGACACAAACGACTGGGAAAGTGAAATGCACAAATGGATCGATCCCGATACAGGTATAGAGTATACCGACATTTCTCCTGATGCCTTATATAAGTTCGACTTTAAGAATAACAGCGCTTGGATGACTGGTGCGGGTGCTGTTCAAAACTGGGCTACCTACCGCCGTATGAACTATTCTGTTCAATTGAACTATTCCAATAAGTTTGGAAATCACACTGTGGGTGCCATGGGTAACTTTAGCCGCGAACAGTATGCTACAGGTAGCGAACAGCCCCATTATCGTGAGAACTGGGTGTTCCGTGGCACATATGATTTTGCAAATCGCTACATGTTGGAATATAACGGTGCTTACAATGGTTCCGAAATCTTTGCTAAGGAAAATCGCTTTGCCTTCTTCAACTCGGGTGCTATCGGATGGATGGTTTCAGAAGAGCCCCTTGTGAAGAAACTCAATCTCAAATGGCTGGATATGTTGAAGCTTCGCGCGTCTTATGGTCAGATTGGCGATGACAATGTAAGCGGACGTTGGCTTTATATGGATACTTGGAGCAATGGTGGCAGCTATCGTCAGTCGTTGACGGGTGTAGATCCTTCCAAGAGCCCTTACAGCTGGTGGCAACAGAGCCAGCTTGGCAACAAGAACTTGCAATGGGAGACGGCTACCAAACTTGATATCGCTGCTGACTTCGCTATTTTGGGCGGCCTTATCTCGGGTTCGTTTGACTATTTTAAGGAAAAGCGTACCGATATTTTAGTAACCGGTGCCAATCGTGCCGTTCCTTCATATTTTGGTACTTCCGCTCCTGTGGCCAACCTCGGCAAGGTAGACAGTGAAGGTTTCGAGTTGGATATTCGTTGGAATAAGCAGCTCAACCGAGACTGGCGTCTTTGGGGTAATGGCTCTTTGACTCATGCTGTCAGCAAGATCAAGGAGGCGGATGATCCCAGACTGAAACCTGACTATCAGAAGAAGGCTGGTAAGGCCATTGATCAGAATTATTCTTATGTGGATCATGGATATTATAATAGTTGGGATGAACTCTATGGTAGTACGGCGCACGATGAATACGATGAAGGACGTAAGCCCGGTAACTATGTCATCCTCGATTATGATGCCGACGGTATTATTTCCGTGAACGATAATATTCCTTATGGCTATACAGGTACTCCGCAGAATACAATGAACCTTCAGATCGGTGCTGACTACAAAGGCTGGAGCTTCTTCGTTCAGTTCTACGGTGTGACTAACGTAAGCCGTTCTGTAGGCCTCAGTAGCTTGGGCGGTACAAGAAACACCGCTTTCCACGAGGGCAGCTACTGGTCTCCGGAGAATCAAAACGGTGATGTACCTCTGCCTCGCTGGTTGAACCAGACAAGCCGGTATACCGATGGTACACGCTTCCTCTTCGACGGTTCGTACGCACGTTTGAAGTATGCTGAACTTTCATATACCTTCTCTAAGGAAAAATGGCTGAAGGCATCGGGTTTGGGCACTTTGAAGCTGTTTATCAATGGTAACAACCTCTTTCTCTGGACTGATATGCCCGATGACCGTGAGTCGAATACCGGTGGATGGAGCGCATACCCCACTCAACGTCGTTTCAATTTAGGTTTTAAAATAACACTTTAATCTGAGATAAGATGAAAAATAAGATTATTCACATACTTTTCGTATTCTTCGCCGCCGGATTCACGTTTACTTCGTGTACCGACTATCTGGACAGAGATTCTGACTCTGTGCTGTCAGCAGAAGATGCGTTCAAGAACTTCAATAACTTCCAAGGATTTATCGAAGTGATGTATAACGTTATCCCCGACGTGGCCAAGCATAACTGGGTAAGCTCCTTCAACTGGGGTGACGATGAGGTTATTACTACCGGTAATGGTGAAGGTTTGATGGGGTATGCTATCGATGGTGGTAACTACCGCACTTATATTGGTAAAGGTGACTGCTTCCTGGATAGAAGCTGGAAAGTTGATGGAGACCGTTTTGCTAAGGCTCTGTGGGGTGGTGGCTGGTATGCCATTCGTCAGGCCAATCTCGGTCTTGAAGCTCTGCAGAGTGGTTTGTTGAAGGATGCCACGCAGGAGGAACGTGACTTTGTCGAAGGGCAACTCTATTTCTTCCGCGCTTGGTTCTATTTCCAGCTTACTACTTATTGGGGTGGCTTGCCATATATGGAAAGTGTATTGCCATCCGATGCACAGTTCAACTTGCCGCGCGAAAGCTATCAGGAGAATGCCGAAAAGATGGCGAGAGACTTTCAGCGTGCTGCCGAGCTGCTTCCTATTGACTGGGATAACACTGCTGCAGGCAACCGTACTAAGGGTAACAACGCTTTCCGTCCCAACAAGATTTGGGCACTTTCTTACCTAGGTAAGTCTCTGCTCTATGCCGGTAGCCCTTTAATGGTGAATGGTGGTGAAAATAGCAATCGTTCATACGATGCGGATTATTGTAAACGTGCGGCTGATGCTTTGGGCAAGGTGCTTGCTATGGTTGAAGGTGGTCAGACACAATATGCTTTGGTAAACTTTGACAAATACAGCAGTCTGTTTTATACTAAAGAGCAGAACTGGCTGATGCCCGGTGGTACGGAAGCCATTATGCGTAGCCCTACTTACGGTGCCGACTCTTACTGGCGTCAGATGAACTCCTATCAGATTCAGGATATTGCAGAAGGTGATGGTATCATTCTCTGTCCCGCTGCCAACTATGTAAATTATTTCGGTATGGCGAATGGTCTGCCACTCAGTGATCCCAATTCCGGATTCAGTAAGGAGCAACCTTGGAAAGGTCGTGACCCGCGTTTTTACAATAACTTTCTCTATGATGGTGTGAAGATGATTAAAGCGCCGACGGACGATAAATTCAAAGCTTTTGAGTATGCTAACCTCTATGAAGGCGGTAATGCCTGCAACGATCCTAAGAGAACCAGCCGTACAGGCTATCTTAACTATAAGTTTATTCCGTTGGGAGCCAACAAGGCTGATAACGACTACGGATACGGTAAGGCTACCCATTTCCATTTAGCATGGTTGCGTCTGGCAGAAGTATATCTTCTGTATGCCGAAGCTGCTGCGCAAGGTTACGGTTCGCCCTCCGGTAAGTCCACTTCTTTCACGAAGAATGCTGTGGAAGCGGTTAACGTAGTCCGTCAACGTGCGGGTGTGGAAGATGTTGCCACCGTATACACTGCCGATCTTGAAAAATTCATGGGTGAGGTTCGTCGTGAACGCGCTGTTGAACTAGCTTACGAAGGACATCGCTTCAACGACCTGCGTCGTTGGAAACTGCTGACCGAATCTCCTTACAACATCAAGACCACGCAGCGGTTCGATCGCGCGGAAGCATTTGACCCTAATGCCGACCCGAAAGAACGTAAAGTCGTTAACTTCCGCGAAGAGGTAGTGACGCAGCGCAAGCTCTCCAGCAAGCACTACTGGCTACCATTCAAGACCGATGATGTGACGATGTATCCTGAATTCTACCAGAATCCCGGTTGGTAATGGTTTTATTAACGTAAAAACTCTAATAAAATGAAACATATATATAAAGGACTTGTACTTTGTGCAACGTTGGCTTTCGCTTACACACATACTGCCGCTCAAGAACCGCTGGCAGATATGTTGGAAGCTACTCAAGCTGATACGCTCTCAAAGGTGCAAGTGGCATTCCGCTCCATCGACCAGCGTGACCTGCTGGGTGGAGTATCAGTGATTGATATGAAGGAAATGTCAGAGAAAGCATATACAAGCAATAGTTTAGGCTTTGTAGACAATGTGGTGGGCGGTTTCAACGGAAACATCTGGGGAAATACCGAATACCTCGTTATCGTAGACGGTATGGTACGCGATGCGAACAACGTGCTCCCTCACGAGATAGACCAGATTACGCTTTTGAAAGGGGCGTCGGCCGTAGTGCTTTATGGTCCGCGTGCGGCCAAAGGCGTTATCTCCATCACCACCAAACGTGGTGAAATTGGCGATCTCAGAATTAATATTCATGCCAATACCGGTTTCTATACTCCCAAGTCTTATCCCAAATATTTGGGTTCGGCAGAGTATATGACTCTCTATAATGAGGCTCGTGCCAATGATGGACTGGCTGCGAACTACTCGCAGGAAGATATATTTAATCATGCTTCCGGTTCGAATCCTTATCGCTATCCCAACTTCGACATGTATTCTTCCGAATACCTAAAAAAAGCTTACAACCGTTCGGAAGCAATAGCCGAAATCTCAGGTGGTAGCGAGAAGGTAAGGTACTATACGACTACCGGTTACTATCGCGAATCATCATTGCTGAAGGTGGGCAAGACTGAGGATAACTATGTCAGCCGTTTCTTTGTACGTGGTAACGTGGACATGCAGCTTCATAAGTTTATCACTGCTCAAGCTGATGCCAATGTTACTTTTTATGATTCCTATTCGGCTAATGTAGACTGGTGGGGACAGACAGCCACGTTGCGTCCACACTTGGTGACTCCGTTCATTCCCTTGAGTTACATTGAGGCAACCGATCAGAATTCATTGAATGCCGTGCTGAACAGTAGCTATCTTCAAGATGGCAAATTCTTCTTCGGTGGTACGCAGCAACATCCCACCAATCCGGTGGCCGATGCTTATGCAGCCGGCGATAGCAAGTTCGTAAGCCGTCAGTTCCAGTTCAATACCCGTTTTGACGTCAATCTCTCTCCGTTGCTCAAAGGGCTTTATTTCCGTGCTAAATACGGTATCGACTATGCATCGACCTACAATCAGGGTTATAGCAACAGTTATGCCACTTTTGCCCCTACGTGGAGTAACTACAATGGCGAGGATATCATTTCAAGCATCACTCAGTATGGTAAAGATGAGAAGAGTGGCACTGAGAACATCAGTAACTCGGCTTATCGTTATACATACAACGTGTCCGGTCAGTTCGACTATCAGAATACTTTCAACGAAGATCATAACGTCTTCGGTATGATTCTGGCCAATGCCTGGCAGACACAGCGCAGCGGACATTATCATCGTACCACTAACGCCAACTTGGGCTTCCAGGCATCCTACAATTATCAGCACAAGTACTATGCTGATTTCAGCGTTGCAATGCCTTATTCTACAAAGTTGCCCACCGGCAACCGCGTGGCCTTCTCGCCTACGGTGACTTTAGGCTGGAATCTAGCGAATGAGAAGTTCCTAGAAAACTCTATTTTCGACAATTTGATGCTCACAGCTTCTGTAGGTATCATTAATCAGGATCTCGACATCACTGCCAGTGACAATGAAGACGGCTACTACCTTTACAAGACAGTGGTACAAAAAGGTGGTTGGTATAGTTGGGGAGATAACGGTGGTCTGGCTGCAACAGAGTTTCAGCGTGGTAACAATCCCGATATGACCTATGTGAAGCGTAAAGAGTTCACTGCCGGTTTGCGTGGTTCAATGTGGAGCAATCTGATCAATTTTGACATCAATTTCTTCACCAGCAAGATGGATGGCGGATTGGTTCGTCCCGGTTCATTGTATCCTAACTACTTCACGCAGATTGGTTATCCGTCATCATCTATCATCCCTTATGTAAACTTCAATGTGGATCAGCGCACAGGTTTCGATTTCAGCGTATATGCCAATAAGAAGGTGGGCGAGGTAGATCTGACTCTGGGGGTTAGCGGTATGTATTATAAGAGCACTGCTAAAAAGCGTGACGAGAACATCGAGTTCAGTTATCTATCGGCTGTGGGACGTGCGCTGAACGGATACTGGGGCTTGGAGAGCGAAGGCTTCTTCCGAGATGAAGCTGAAATTACTTCGGCTCCTACACAGACGTTTGGTGACGTGAAACCGGGTGACATCCGCTACAAGGATCAGAACAACGACGGCAAGATTGATGATAATGACCGCGTATTCCTGGGTCGTTGGGACTCTCCGCTTATGAGCGGCATCAACCTCACTGTCAAGTGGCGTGACTTTACTTTCTTTGCAATGGGTAACCTCTACTTGGGTGGTCACGGCATGAAAGACAACTCTTATTATTGGATGAGTGGCGATAGCAAATACTCAGAAATAGCACGCAACCGCTGGACTCCCGAGACTGCGGCTACAGCTACTTACCCGCGTCTGACAACTACCAATGGTGCTAACAATCTCCGTACTTCGGACTTCTGGATATATAAGAACGACCGTTTTAATCTGTCTCAGGTGCAGCTTACTTATGCTATGCCCCAAAATGTGTTGCGAGGAACTTTCATTAAAGGTTTGAGCTTTTTTGCCAATGCTAACAATCTGCTGATGATTGCCAAGGAACGTAAGGTTCTGGAAATGAATGTAGGAAGCGCACCTCAGACACGTTTCTACCAACTTGGTTTCAAGGGTACGTTCTAATAATGTGAATAATAAATAATATGAAGATTGAAAAATAAGAAGTTATGAAACTAAAAAATATCATCTTGTCAACAGCATTATTGGTGGGATTCTGTGCTTGCGATGACCTATTCGAGCCGGCTATAGAAAACCATAAGACTGTGGAAGACTTGGAGAATATGCCTGCATGGGCTGTCGGTTTGTTGGGACATGCTTATATCAGTAATCCGCTGGGTGAAAACGCCAACTCTTGGAAGTTTACCGATGTGGCTACTGACGATGCCGTGTCCAACGATGTGGGCAATGGATATCTGAGAATGGCGACCGGTGCATGGCGTGCCGACAACAATCCTGTGGATAGTTGGCAATACTTGCGTGCCTCTTGGCAATACCTCAATCAATTTCTCGAAATATCCGACAAAGTGGAATGGGCCAAAGACGAAATGGCTTCCGAGCTATTTAAAATACGTTTTCAAGGCGATGCGTATGGTATGCGTGCTCTCTATATGTATCATTTGCTGATGAGTTGTGCCGGATGGACTGCCGATGGACAACTGCTGGGCATACCCATTCTGCTGGAGTCTGAGACTATCTATTCCGATTTCAATAAACCGCGCAACACATTCCGTGAATGTCTTGACCAGCTGAACCGGGATGTGGAGAAAGCTATTGAAATGCTTCCGGAAGAGTATGGCGATGTGGAAACTACGGCTGAGGTGCCCACTAAATATACTCAGATGGGTGCTGACTTTAGTCAGTACAACCGTGTCTTTGGCGATCATGCCAAGAATCGTATGAGTGCCCGCGTAGCTCGCGCTGTTCGTGCTCAGGCCGCTCTGTTGGCTGCCAGTCCCGCTTATAGTGAAGGTTCAGGTGTTACTTGGGAACAGGCTGCCAACCGTATGGCTGAAATATTGGCGAATCTTGGCACTAACCCCATTGCGGCTATTGATGCTACGGGTAACAAGTGGTACGAGGATTCCAACGGTATCAAGAACTTGGTAGCAGGCTACAACCGCCCCGAATTCTTGTGGCGTAGCAACAAGAACGAGAGTGCCGACCTTGAAAAGGATCAGTATCCTCCTTCACTTTTCGGAAAAGGTCGCGTTAACCCGACGCAGAATTTGGTAGATGCATTTCCTGCGCTGAACGGTTATCCCATCAGCGATCCGAAGAGCGGATACAATGCTCAGAATCCGTATGCTGATCGCGATCCTCGCTTAGCTCTATACATTATTTATAATGGCAGCAAGGCAGGTAACTCAAGTAGCGTCATCACTACTGCTGTAGATGGCACCAACAATGATGCCATGAACAAGTTCGACGGTGCTTCTACACGTACCGGCTATTATCTTCGCAAGTTCTTGGATATGAACGTGAATGCTAATCCCAGCAATACGACCAACGGTTATCACATTAAGCCTTGGATTCGTTATACTGAAATTTTCTTGGGTTATGCTGAAGCTGCTAACGAGGCTTGGGGGCCGCAAGGTAAAGGTGCAAACAGCTACTCTGCTTATGATGTGATTAAGGCTATCCGTCAGCGTGCCGGTGTCGGTGAGAATGGTGGTGATCCCTATCTGGAATCGGTGAAGAATGACCAGAACAAAATGCGCGAACTCATCCGCAACGAACGTCGTCTGGAACTTTGTTTCGAAGGTTTCCGTTTCTGGGATCTTCGCCGTTGGAAGGTAGATATCAGCAAACTGAACGAAACTGCAAAGGGTATGAAGATTACGGGAACTCACCACGAGGTGGTGGACGTAGAGAAACGCGACTATAAAGATTATATGTACTATGGTCCTGTGCCTTATAGCGAAATGTTGAAGTTTGATGCTCTCATCCAGAATAAGGGATGGTAAGCGACAGGCTGTATGTAAACGAATTTATATAAACTGAATAAATGAAAATAGCAATGAAAAAATCATTCTGGATAATAGCCGCTATGGCGGGAGTCTTGTTCACTGCATGCGAAAACGGTGACCGGGATTTCCCAGACTTTAAATATTCTGCGGTCTACTTTGCCTATCAAAGTCCCATTCGTACCATCACACTGGGCGAGGATCCATCCGTAGATAACTCATTGGATAACGAGCACAAGTGTCAGATTATGGCTACGATAGCTGGTGTTTATGAGAACAAAAAGAATGTGGAGATTGGTATCCGGGTAGACAATTCGTTGTGCGATGGTTACACTTTCGAAAGCACAAAAGGTGATATCATGCCTTTGCCCACATCGCACTACACGCTGAGTGATGACAAGATTGTTATCAAGAAAGGTCAGGTATTGGGTGGCGTTACGGTGAACTTGACCGACGCATTCTTCAATGATCCCAAGGCTACGGAGTTGAACTATGTTATTCCGGTAGTAATGACCGGTGTGCAGAACGCTGATTCCATCTTGGAAGGTAAACCTTCGGTGGATACTCCCGATCGCGTGAACAAGGAAGATTGGGAAGTACAATCCAAAGATTATATTCTCTATGCCGTGAAGTATATCAGTAAATACGATTCACATTACTTGCGTCGGGGGGTTGATACTTATACTGGTAACAAGACCGGTACGGAAGTTCGCCATGCTGCTAATGTGGAGAAGGATGAAACCATTGGCGGATTTAGTACGCTGGGCTTGAACAAAGTGCAGTGGGAGCGTCCTACTAAAGATGCTGCTGGAAAGAATGTTGAAGCCAATTTAATACTCACTTTCGACGAGAGCGGCAATTGCGTCATTACTTCTAATACCGAAGGTGTAGAAGCTAACGGTAGCGGTAAGTTCGTTGCCAAAGGTGACAAGAACAGCTGGGGAAATAAAGACCGCGATGTAATCTATTTGGACTACACCATGGACTACGCTGGCATTCATTGTGCTACTAAAGACACTCTGGTGACGCATTACCGTGGCGTGAAGGCTGAATGGTTTACTCCTGTGAAGAAATAATAATAGGGTTTCTTACTAAAAAAAGTATTTATATGAAACATACAAAAAAAATATTAGGTACAATGCTTTTGACGGCTGCGGCTGTTGTAGCCACCTCTTGTGTGGACGACAGTAAGTTGCTGTTTAGTGTTGAGAAGCCAACATCCATTGCAGATATGGAGTATCTCAATGCGTATGACGCATTGAAAACTTATGTAAACAGCAGTGCCAATCCCGACTTTAAGTTGGGAATTGCATTGGCTGCGAATGATTATATTGCAGGTGGGCTGGTAACACGCTTGGCCAACTCTAATTTTCATGATATGACGGCAGGGAATGCAATGAAGTACGCTTCGTGTGTGGCTGATGATGGATCTATGAATTTTGGAACTGTAGAGAACTTTGTCTCTGCGGCTAAAGCTGGAGGACTTACTATTTACGGACACACATTGGGCTGGCATGCGCAACAGAATAATAAGTATTTAAATGGGTTGCTGAAAGATAAAGAGATGGACGTAGATCCTGACGAAAAAGTTGATGTCGAAGATTATGCGGTGGATTACTCTACTTCCGGATATACTTTCTGGAATGAAGTTAATGCAGAAGTAAAAGAAACTACGACTATAGGCAAAAATGATGCCGAAGGTTGTTTGGAAATTAAGACTTCTGTTGCTGCTGCTCAGAATCACTATGTTCAGTATCATATCGCTGACAATCTGCCGACTGTTATAGGTAAGGAATATAAGTTAAGAATCATGATTAAAGGTTCGGCAGCCGGTAGTCTTAATTTCGGAGTAGGACCTTGGAGTGGTAGAGCCGAGGGGGCTTTTTCTTTCGATACTGAATGGAAAGAGTATGATTTTACTTTTACAGCAGTGGCAGATGGTGGTCATGTAATGACACAATCTGGGCTTTTTGCTGGAACTATTCAAATTAAATACGTTAAAATATTCCATTCTGAAGCTCCTACTGTAGAAGTTGAACAAGAGGTGAATGTACAGACTTATAAAGATGGTCCTTTCCCATTTTATGCAATGGGGTGCGAGCCTCCTGTTATAAATAGTTGCCTACATTTTGTTCCCACCGGTGATTGGGCGCAGTTCTTTGTTTTTCCCGGTGGAGATAATCCGCTTGAAGAAGGAAATTACGTTATCTATCTAGATTTGACAGCTTCTAAAGATGCTAGTGGCGTACAACTGACAATGCAGAATGGAGGGGGTGGAGATGCTCAGAGTATAACAGTTGCTGTACCTATTAAGGAAGGTAATCATAAGGTTAGGTTGAATTTCCCTGATGTTGCAGGTGGCAATTATGATGTTATTCTTAAACCACAAACAGCTGATGCTACACTTGACCTTAGATCTGTTACTGTTTGCAAAGTTGTGAAGATGAATTCTATTCCTTTGACTCCCGAAGAGAAGAAAGATACCCTTACATGGGCCATGAACAACTGGGTAGAAGGTATGATGAAAGCTACTGGCGGTTATGTGACCGCTTGGGATGTAGTGAACGAAGCTATTTCCGGAGGCGGTGATGACGGTGAAGGATTCTATACTTTGCAGTCTGCCAAAAATGTCTCTGCAGAAGATGCTAAGAATAACTTCTACTGGCAAGATTACTTGGGTAACGAAGACTATGTGCGCATTGTTGTGGCTGCTGCCCGTAAGTATTATGCCGAGAATGGTGGTGTTAATCCTCTAAAACTCTTTGTCAACGACTATAATCTGGAGTCTGACTGGGATGATAATAAGAAGGTTAAGAGTCTGATACATTGGATTGAAAAGTGGGAAGCTGACGGTGTGACGAAGATTGACGGTATTGGTACACAGATGCACGTGAGTTGCTATGCTAATGCTGTTACACAGAAGAGCAAGGAAGATCATGTGGAAAAGATGTTCCAAATCTTGGCAGAGAGCGGTAAACTCGTGAAGATTACCGAACTCGATATGGGCTATATAGACGAGAATGGCACTAGTGTGAAGACGGAGAATATGACTGAAGCACAGCATAAGGCGATGTCCGATTATTACAAGTTCATCGTGAAAAAGTACTTCGAGATTATTCCTGCTGCCCAACAATATGGCATCACTCAGTGGTGTGCTACTGATAGTCCAAGTAATTCCAGCTGGCGTGGTGGCGAACCCGTAGGTTTGTGGGATGCGAACTACAGTCGTAAGCATACTTATGCCGGATTTGCAGATGGCTTGTCTGGTAAATAAGAGCTCTTTATGATAAACGCCCATACAGGACCTCTTGTATGGGCGTTTATTTATCCTTTCTGTTAGTATATAACGAGTATTAAGAAAGGAAGATGGTATGTTTCTACAAGAAAATGTAACATGGATATTAAAGATGTAACATCAGTGAATAACTATGTAGCATGAAAATGTGAGTTGTTCTATTCCTATCTGTTACATTTGGAACCGGAAAATGATATCAGAATTTGTAGTTAAAGATAAAATGAAATAGTATGAAAAACAAGATTTTTTTGCTTGCACTATTAATAGGCTTTTCTTTATATTCCTGTGGAAGCAATTCTACAACGGATGATGAAACTTCTTTGAAAGCATCAGTTGGTGATAAGTTTTATATTGGTGTCGCCATAAATACGGCGCAATCATCAGGACGTGATACTACAGCTGTGCAACTGATAAAGAAACATTTTAATTCAATTGTAGCCGAAAATTGCATGAAGAGTGCGGTTATTCATCCGGAAGAAAATCGTTATAATTTCTCTCAGGCAGATGAATTCGTTAAATTCGGAGAGGAAAACGGTATGTTTATTATAGGACACTGTCTGATGTGGCATTCTCAGTTACCACGATGGTTCTGCACAGATTCCGAAGGGAAGAATGTATCACCGGAAGTACTGAAACAACGTATGAAAGATCATATTTATACAGTGGTAGGTAGATATAAAGGTCGTGTGAAAGGATGGGATGTAGTGAATGAAGCTATAATTGAAGATGGTTCTTATCGCAAGACGAAATTTTATGAAATCTTGGGTGAAGAGTTTATTCCTTTGGCTTTTCAATATGCCCATGAAGCGGACCCGGATGCCGAACTTTATTACAATGATTACGGCATGAATGTAGAAGGTCGTCGAAATACGGTAGTGAAGATGGTGAAGGATATGAAGGAAAAAGGCCTGCGGGTAGATGCTATCGGTATGCAAGGACATATGGGTATGGATTATCCGGACATAAAAGAGTTTGAAGAGAGTATTTTGGCTTTTGCTTCTACCGGTGCTAAGGTGATGATTACGGAATGGGATATGAGCGCGCTGCCTACTGCAAAACAGGGTGCTAATATTTCAGATACAGTGGCTTACCGGAAAATATTGAATCCGTATCCAGAGGCTTTGCCTGATAGCGTTTCCGAACAATGGAATGCGCGAATGGAAGCTTTCTTCAACTTGTTTATTAAACATTCTGATGTTATTACCCGTGTGACGGCATGGGGAGTGACTGATGGTGATTCTTGGAAAAACGATTTTCCGGTAAGAGGTCGTCGTGATTATCCATTACTTTTCGACCGGAATTATCAACCGAAGTCTTTTGTAACAGAATTAATAGAGAAAAAGTAATATTAGAAAAAATATATCGGTTCTCATCTTTCCGAGAGCTGGATATAATTTGTGCATTTTATAATATCTTTCCTGCATCCTCTGTGAAGAGTGTGCAGGAATACAAAACTTTGAAATGTAACATGGTAGGTGTGAAAACAATATTTTGATTAAAATGAAAAGAATTATAAAGGTATTTTTCTTCGTAGGTTTTATATTACTGTCATCTTGCTCCGATAATACGATACAAGAAGTAGTACTGCCCGAAGAACCTGTGGCACCCGTTGATCCTGAACCAGGAGATAATAATACGTTACCTCTCTTAAGTGTAGTAGGTCGTTATCTCAAAAACACGAAAGGAGAGATTGTAAACCTACATGGATTTACACAGACTTACAGTCCTTTCTTCAACAACAATGCTTGGGGAAACTATGATGTGCAGGCCTGCTTGAGTTATAATAAACGTATGGTGGACGGGATTTTGAATGCGGGCTGGAAGTTTAATTTTGTTCGTTTGCACTTGGATCCTTATTGGAGTGATGACGCTTCTATGCCGTATGTGCGTTATGAGGGACATGAACGTTTCTCTGAAACGCGTTTCCGGAAATATTTGGATGAATTATTTGTGCCGATGGCGGAATATTTCATTTCCAAAGGGATGTATGTAGTGATACGTCCGCCCGGCGTGTGTCCTAACAGGGAACCTGCGGACAAATATCAGGGGATAGAAGTAGGGGATACTTATCAGCAGTTCTTATTAAAAGTCTGGGATATCGTATCACAACACTCAAAGTTGAAGAACAATACCGGAATCATGTTTGAATTGGCTAATGAACCGGTCAATATAAAAGGGACGGACGGAAACTATGGAAGTACGGGGGATGCTTGCTTTGCTAACATGAAAATCTATTTTCAAGCTATTGTTGATAAAATACGAAGCCATTGCAATAACATTATTTGGGTTCCCGGACTTGCGTATCAGTCTTCCTATGCGGGATATGCCACTCATCGTATCGAAGGTGAAAATATAGGTTTTGCAGTTCACTGTTATCCGGGTTGGTACGGTAGTGATGCGGAGCAGGATAGCGGTGAAGAAATTGGCTCTTCTACAGGGGGAGGATACGAAGCTTTTCAGCGTGGATGGGATGCGCAGGTAGGACCAGTGGCTGCTTTTGCTCCTATCATGGTGACGGAGATAGACTGGGCGCCCAAGAAGTATGACGCTACTTGGGGGAAAAGTGTTACGGGTACAGCTGGTAGTGAAGGCTTTGGTGCTAACTTCAAGTATATAGCTGATAATTCGGGCAATGTTTCTTGGCTGTTTTTTACTACGAAGTCTCATGAACTGGCAGCATTTAAGGATGTACCGGGAGAACCGGGCAACTATACTTTTCTCAATGATCCTGAAGCATGCCCATGGGCTATGTATCATTGGTTCAAAGAGTATGCTGAAAGTATGGTAGTGAATGGAGAGTTAGAAACCTTGGAGCTGATGGGCCAGGAGGGAGAACTTCGCCTGCAAATGGGAGGTGCAAGTTATCTCAAAGTGAAAGCTACTTATTCGGACGGAACATCACGAATGGTGACGGCGGAGGCGGTTGTCAGCAGTTCGAATACGTCTGTATTAAAAGTAGAACGAGCCGGCAAATTGGTGGCTATGGCACCGGGTGAAGCTATAGTGAGCGTTTCTTATCAATCTACGACTGGTGTTAGTAAACAGTTATCACTGGAAGTTACGGTAATATCTCCTTTCTCTTTAACCACAGATGTATTCAACCCGTCTATTTGGGAGAATGGAACTTTTGATGAAGCTACCCGGACTTTGGTGACGGGGCAGTATGGTTTTGGTGGTTGGCAGTATACTGACGGACTTGATCTGTCAGGGTATAAGACACTGACTGTAGAGTTGGGTAACGATAATGAGAGTAATGTATCATTCCGCTTGTTTGATAAAACCAGTTATTGGACAAAGCCTGCTACTTATGATTTTGGTTCGTCACGAAAGGTTGTTATTGAGTTGAACCGGATGATCGATGAGAATGGCGTGAAGATTGATCCTTCACATCTTTATATAATCGGTTTTTGGTCTATGGGTGGCAAGCCGATTGTAATAGCTAATATTACTTTGGCGGATTGAGTATTATCTAATATTGATATTCAAATATCTAAAATTGTAAAGCGGTGATCAGATTCATGCCTTATTTTTGCAGATATGAATAGTTTGAAAAACTTTAAATAAAAGATATGATGAAGAAGATAATTGTATGGTTGGCTGTAATGATGTATACATTGTCCGGTTATGCACAAAATGCACCTTGGAATTTCCAGAGTAAAGTAGTCACGGATACTCTTTTCAGTAAAGTGTTAAATTCAAAGCGTGCTTATACCGTTTTTCTGCCAAAGAGTTTTGAACAAAATAAAGAGAAAAAATATCCGGTCCTGTATCTTTTGCATGGTATGTGGGAGACCAATCCTGTCTGGGCCGAGCGTGGACATGTAAAAGATGTGATGGATCGCCTTGTAGCCAGTGGAGAAGCATGTGAGATGATTATTGTTACTCCGAATGCCGGTGGCAATATACATATGGAATGGAACGGATATTTTGATATGCCTGGTTGGAAATATGAGACATTCTTTTATACGGAATTCTTGCCCTATATAGAGAAAAAATACAGGGTGATAGGCGATAGGCTGCATCGTGCCATTGCCGGCTTGTCGATGGGAGGTGGCGGAGCTACTAATTATGGCCAGCGCCATAGTGATATGTTTTGTGCAGTCTATGCGATGAGTGCTCTGATGTCTATTCCTGAGCAGGGAGCAGTATCTGCTGATGATCCGAATTCTAAAATAGCGATACTGACTCGTAGTGTTATTGAAAATAGCTGTGTGAAATATGTGACTGAGGCTGATGAGAACCGTAAGGCTGATTTACGTAATGTTGCCTGGTTTGTAGATTGTGGAGATGATGATTTCCTGCTTGATCGTAATATAGAGTTCTATCAAGCAATGCGTAATGCCGGTATACCTTGCCAGTTCAGGGTGCGCGATGGAGGACATGATTGGGAATATTGGCACTC
>ERZ860388.587-NODE-587-length-28204-cov-3.634481_pt1 | contig 28204 bp, 26 predicted proteins | sample MGYA00509978_ERZ860388 | MGnify/ENA primary metagenome ERZ860388 (study PRJEB30046, sample SAMN00715225) | human gut metagenome | study: EMG produced TPA metagenomics assembly of the A metagenome-wide association study of gut microbiota in type 2...
TGTGCTATTCCGAGCATGCCCGCCGTTACCTGAACGCCGAGGGCACCGCCAAGGAGCGTACCTTCGTCACCGGTTCCCCGATGGCCGAAGTGCTGCACGCCAACCTCGCCAAGATCGAGGCCAGCGATGTGCTGGAGCGCCTGGGCCTGAAGCCGCGGAAGTACATGCTGCTCTCCGCCCACCGCGAGGAAAACATCGATACAGAGCAGAATTTTATCGACCTGTTTACCTCCATCAACCATCTGGCCGAGACCTACGACATGCCGATTTTGTACAGCTGCCACCCCCGCAGCAAAAAGCGGCTGGATGCTATGGGCTTCAAGCTGGACGAGCGCGTCAAGCGCGTGGAAAAGCGGCGCGCCGAGGAAAAGGCCCACCGCAGGAACGTCCGGCATGGGAAATCGTAAGTGTGTCAATCAGGAGGTGGCGAGAATATGAGTTTTGTGAAATACCGCGTGAAGGAGGTCGCCGCTGACTTTGGCGTGACGCCGAAGGATATTGCGGAGATCGTTGGAAAATATTTTGAGAAGCCGCGCAGCAACACGCAGGTGCTGACGGACGAGCAGCTGAACGTCGTGTTCGACGTGATAACGCAGAAGCACCAGATCGCTTCGCTGGAGCAGGTGTTCGCCGTGGCCCCGCAGGCAAAGAAGACCGAGCCGAAGAAGGCAGAGGCTCCGAAGCCCGCAGCCCAGCCCGCACAGGGCAGCGCTCCGGCCGCAAATGCCGCGCCCGCAGCCCAGAGCGCCGACAAGGCCGCCAAGCCGCAGCAGGAGCAGCGCAAGCGCGAGCGCCGCGTCGTCGATACCTCTGCCGTCACCGTCAATGCCGACCGCTTTGACGACCGCGTGGACGTGCTCATCTCCGAGCGCGCGCAGAATTTCTCCGGCGGCAAGCAGAAGATCGCCAGCAAGAACAAGAATAAGACCAAGGGCGGCAAGAAGCCGGCCTTCGGCTCGAAGCAGCGCAACGAGGAGCAGGAGAAGATGCGCCGCCTGCGCCTGGAGGTCATCAAGAAGACCCCGCTGACCGTGAAGATCCCCGATGAGATCACCGTCGGCGAGCTGGCCTCCCGCATGAAAAAGACCGCGACCGAGGTCATCAAGACCCTGCTCAAGAACGGCGTCATGGCCACGATCAACCAGACCATCGACTTCGACACGGCGGAATTCGTCGCCACGGAGATGGGCTGCAAGGTCGAGCGCGAGGTCGTTGTGACCATTGAGGAGCGCCTCATCGACGACCATCAGGACACCGAGGACGAGCTCGTCCCGCGCAGCCCGGTCGTCGTCGTCATGGGCCACGTCGACCACGGCAAGACAAGCCTGCTCGACCCCGTCCGCAACGTGGTCTCCGGCGAGGCCGGCGGCATCACGCAGCACATCGGCGCCTACACCGTCGAGATCAACGGAAAGCCCATCACCTTCCTTGACACGCCGGGCCACGCCGCCTTCACCTCCATGCGCGCCCGCGGCGCCATGTGCACCGACATCGCCATTCTGGTCGTTGCGGCGGACGACGGCATCATGCCGCAGACCGTCGAGGCCATCAACCACGCCAAGGCCGCGAACATCCCCATCATTGTCGCGGTCAACAAAATGGATAAGCACGGCGCAAACGCCGAAAACATCAAGCAGGAGCTCACGAAATACGACCTCATCCCCGAGGAGTGGGGCGGCGACACCATCGTCTGCCCGATCTCTGCCAAGACGGGCATGGGCATCGATCAGCTGCTCGAGATGGTCATCCTGACCGCCGAGATGCAGGAGCTCAAGGCCAACCCGAACCGCGCCGCGAAGGGCACCGTCATCGAGGCCCGCCTCGACAAGAACCGCGGCCCCATCGCCACGCTGCTCGTGCAGAACGGCACGCTCCACAAGGGCGACCTCATCATCGCGGGCACGGCCGTCGGCCGCGTGCGTGTCATGACGGACGACAAGGGCCGCGCCATCCAGTCCGCCGGTCCGTCCATCCCGGTCGAGATCACCGGCCTTGCCGAAACGCCCACGCCGGGCGATGAGTTCGACGCCGTCGCTGACGAGCGCATGGCCCGCCAGCTCGTCGAGCAGCGTAAGCAGGCCGAGAAGGACGCCGCCGCAAAGCAGGCCAGCAAGGTCACGCTCGACAACCTCTTTGCCAAAATGCAGGAGGGCGAGATGAAGGAGCTGAACCTCATCGTCAAGGCCGACGTGCAGGGCTCTGCCGAGGCCGTCCGCGCCAGCCTCGAAAAGCTGTCGAACGAGGAGGTCCGCGTGCGCGTCATCCACGCAGGCGTCGGCGCGATCAACGAGTCCGATATCCTGCTGGCCTCCACGGCCAACGCCATCGTCGTCGGCTTCAACGTCCGTCCGGATGCCGCCGCACAGGCCTCGGCCCAGCGCGCCAATGTCGACATCCGCATGTACCGCGTCATCTACGACGCCATCGACGAGATCGAGGCCGCCATGAAGGGCATGCTCGCGCCGAAGTACCGTGAGGCCATCATCGGCCATGCCGAGGTCCGCCAGACCTACAAGGTCTCCGCCATCGGCACCATCGCGGGCTGCTATGTCAAGGACGGTAAGGTCACGCGCGACAGCAAGGTGCGCGTGCTGCGCGACAACATCGTCATCTACGAGGGCGAGATCGGCTCGCTGCAGCGCTTCAAGGACTCCGTCAAGGAGGTCGCGCAGAACTACGAGTGCGGCATGTCCATCGACAAGTTCAACGACATCAAAGAGGGCGACATCTTCGAGTGCTACGTCATGGAGGAGATCCCCCGCTAAGGTCGACCGACCGTTTCTCACACGCGGGCGCGGGGAAAGTGCTTCTCCGCGCCCGCCCTTATATTTGCGCCGGGGTTCCCTGATTTGTCATTGCGAGGGCGCTTTGCGCCCGTGGCAATCTCGCGGCAGACGCCGCGGAACACGCTGACGGCTGCGGCGAATTCGCCGCAGGCCCGGAGTACCTGCTCCCTGACGCACGCGGCGCGCACCGGCGCGCCGGAAGGAGGAAATTTTTATGGCATCCAACCGCATCGGACGCATCAATGAGGAGATCCAGCGTGAGCTGGCCCAGCAGCTCCGCCTGCTGAAGGACCCCCGCGTCCAGAAGACCATGGTCTCCATCACCCATGTGGAGACGACGCCGGACCTTCGCTATGCCAAGGTCTACGTCTCGCTGCTCGACCGCAGCTGCACCAAGGAAGTGCTCGCGGGGCTGAAGTCCTCGGGCGGCTTCCTGCGCCGCGCGCTGGGCAAGAGCCTGCAGCTGCGCTACACGCCGGAGCTGCAGTGGCAGGAGGACGACTCCATCGTCCACGGCGCGCACATTCTCGACATTCTCTCCAAGCTCGACATCCCGGAGGACACGGAAGATGAAACAGCTGACCATTCGTGAAGCGGCGGATTTTCTGCTGCGCAATGACAACTACGTCCTCCTGACGCACCGCCGTCCGGACGGCGACACCATCGGCTGCGGCAGCGCCCTCTGCCACGCGCTCAAGGCGCTGGGCAAGACGGCAGCTGTCCTCTGCTCCGATGCAGTGCCTTCCCGCTACAGCTTTACCGCACCGGTGCCGTTCCGGGGCGAGTTTGAGCCCAAGACCGTTGTGGCCGTGGATGTTGCCAGCGTGCAGCTCTTTGGTGAAAACAACGGTGTGCCGCAGTATACCCGCCACGTCGATCTCTGCGTCGACCACCATACAGGCAACAGCGGCTATGCGGATTTCACCCTGCTGGACGGCAATGCGGCCGCAGCGGCAGAGCTTCTGTATGAGGTCATCAACGAGATGGGCGTGGAGATCACCCCCCTCATCGCCAACTGCCTCTACACCGGCCTCGCTACTGACACCGGCTGCTTCCGGTTCTCTTCCACCACTGCCAACACCCACCTCGTGGCTGCAAAGCTCATTCTGGCCGGTGCGCAGGTGGAGGAGCTGAACACCCTGCTCTTCGACACCAAGCCCCGGGAGCGGATGGAGGCGGAGCGTATCGCCCGCAACCATCTGGAATATCATCTTGAGGGCCGCTGCGCCCTGATGTATCTGACCCGGGACGAGATAGAGCAGAGCGGCGTGGACCCGGCTGACCTGGAAGAGCTGACCAGCCTGCCCATCAGCATCGAGGGGGTCAAAGTGGGCCTGCTGCTCCGTCAGCAGCCCGGCGGCAGCTACCGCATCAGCGTGCGCGCCGCCAAGGGCGTGGACGCCTGCGCCATCGCACGGCGTCTGGGCGGCGGCGGCCACACCCGCGCAGCGGGCTGTGAGCTGCTGGGCAACCTCGACAACGCCAAGAGCGCCATTCTGGCCGAAGTGGAGGCGGAACTCGACCGCCCCGAGACGCAGGAGGAAAGCTGATGCAGGGCATCCTTATCGTAGATAAGCCAATGGAGTGGACCAGCTTTGACGTCATCGCCAAGCTGCGCGGCATCCTCGGCACCCGCAAGCTGGGTCACAGCGGTACGCTGGACCCCATGGCCACCGGCGTTCTGCCGGTGTTCTGCGGCGGGGCCAGCAAGGCCGTGGACCTTCAGCTCGACCACACCAAGACCTACTGCGCCCGGCTGCGGCTGGGGATGCAGACCGACACCGGCGACATCACCGGCACTGTGCTGGAAACGGCCCCGGTGACGGCAGGGGAGAAGGAACTGCTGGCTGTTCTGCCCCGGTTCCTCGGTCCCCAGATGCAGACGCCGCCCATGTACTCGGCAGTCAAGATCAACGGCCAGCCCCTTTATAAGCTAGCCCGCGAGGGCGTCACGGTGGAGCGGAAGGCCCGTCCCATCGAGATACTGGACATCCGGTACGGCGGCAGCCCGGTGGAGAACGAATACGTCCTCACCGTCTGCTGCTCCAAGGGAACGTATATCCGCACTCTGTTGGAGGACATTGCCGCCGCTATGGGCCAGAAAGGCACCATGAGCGCCCTGCGCCGCACGACGGCGGGTGTCTACACCGAGGCCGACGCCCACACGCTGGAAGAGATACAGGCGGCAAAGGACGCAGGCCCCGAGGCACTGCAGGCTTTGATGCTGCCGGTGGAGAGCGTGTTCGAGAGCCTGCCTCTGCTGGTGGTAGAGCCAAGGGTGGAGCAGCACCTGTACAACGGCTGCCCCACCAGCCGCTACCCGGCGGCAGATGGCCGCTACCGTGTCCGCAATGCCGAGGGTCAGTTCCTGGGCCTTGCGAACATCACCGGCGGCGTGCTCAAGGTCGAAAAACTCTTTGTAGAGAGAAACGAAAAGGACTAAACATTCATGCAGATCTATTCACAGCTTGCGCCGCTTGCGCTGGGCGGTGCCCACGGCTCTGCTGTGGCAATGGGCTTTTTTGACGGCATCCACATCGGCCACCGCGCGGTCATCAATGGCGCAGTGGAGTGGGCCAGGGCCCACGGCGCGGCACCGGCAGTGTTCACCTTCCGCCTGCCCACCGAAAACAGGATGAAGGGCAAGCGCCTGCTCTCCACCGAGGACAAGCACGCCCTCATCGCCAGCCTCGGCGTGGAGCACTATCTCTGCCCTGATTTCGAGGAGATCAAGGCCATGACGCCGGAGCAGTTCGTGCTGGGCATCATCCGGGACTGCAACGCCCGGGCGCTGTTCTGCGGCGAGAACTTCACCTTCGGTGCCAGGGCGGCAGGCACACCGGAGCTGCTGCGTCAGCTCTGCGAGCCGCTGGGCGTGGAGGTAGTCGTCCTGCCGATGGCACAGTTTGAGGAGAAGCCTGTTTCCTCCACCCGCATCCGCACCGCGCTGGAAGGCGGTGACATCCCAGCGGCCAATGCCATGCTGGGGATGCCCTACGCCATCCGCTTCACGGTGCATCACGGGGCGGGCCTTGGCCGGACGCTGGGCGTGCCGACCATCAACCAGCTCTACCCGCAGGGCTTCCAGCTGCCCCGGTACGGCATCTATATCACCCGCACCAGGATAGGGGACAGATGGTACCCCTCGGCCACCGGCCTTGGCACCCGGCCCACCGTCAACAGCGACGAGAGCAAGGTGACCTGCGAGACCTTCATCCCGGGCTTTACCGGCGACCTTTACGGCACCGACCCGGTGGTGGAGTTCCACGCCTACCTCAGCCCCAGCAAAAAGTTCGACACGCTGGATGAGCTGCGCGAGTGCATCGACCACGCAGCCCAGCGCGCGCAGGAATACTTTGCGGAGTGAACTTTATGAAAAAAACAAAACAGAAATGGTGCCTGCGCATCCTGGTCTGGCTGGTGGCTCTGCTGGTCCTTCTGGGGGTGGCAGACTCCTGTCGTGTTCAGGAAGACCCTCACCGCACACTGGTACAGGGCAGACTGCAGGAACTGAACGACAGCTGGACGCTGGAAACAGATCAGCAGGCCGTGTATGACATTCCGGAAAGCATGGGGAAAGCCTGATGCTGAGCATCCGCGGCACGAAGCAGAAGTTCAGCCTCGGGCTGCGGGCAGCGGACGGCAAGGAGACGGGGTTCTATACCTATGACCCGGACAGCGGCCCGGCAGAGATGCGGCTCTTTGCTGCTCTGCCGGAGGGCGCAGCCGGAAAGACGCTGGTGCTCCGCTGTGCGGAGCCCGAGGCCCTCAGCGCGATGCTGAGCAGCGAGTCGGTGCTGGCCACCCAGACGAAACTGAGCAGCTATTACTTCAGGCGCAGCCTTTACGCGCTGGTGTTCTTCCTGCTCTGTGTCCTCTGCGCCGTGGAGCTTGGCGTTCTGATGGTGACGATGCGCAGCATCTTCACTCCGGAGGTCCAGCATCAGACCCGGGTGATGATCGGGCTGATGCTGGACGCCGGCATCTGGGTGCTGACCGATTCCGAGCTGCTGGCACTGGTGACGGACAGGGCGAATCTCGTCGTGTTCGTCTCACTGGTCACCTTCAGCCTCACAGCGCCTTTCACGCTGGAATTCATCCGCTGCACCGTAAAGAATGATGGCTGGCTCATCCGCCTCCCGCAGATGGCTGCGCTGGTACTGGTGGCAGCAGATGCTGCGGGTTGGCTGCTGGTCGGACAGCCCATGTTGTGGCTGCTCATGCCCATTCATATCACCGTCATTGCCAGCATTCTGGCAGCATTCCATACCCTCATGGTCTCCTATAAAAAGAACCACAGCGGCGAGGTGAGGAACATCCTGTTGGCTTTCGGCGCGCTGGCAGCGGGTACTCTGCTTGCGCTGGCGACCTTCTACAGCGGCTACCGGGGCCGGATCTACGCCGTGTGCTACTGCGCCGGGCTGCTGGGATTTCTGGTGATGCTGGGCCGCATCGTGCTCCACCGCATCCGGCAGGCCATCGACGAACAGGCCCAGCTGGAAAACTACAAAAATCTGGCCTACGTCGACTCGCTGACCGGGCTTTTCAACTATACGGCCTTCAAGTATATGAAGTCCCGCTGGCCCGAGCGCACGGACTGGACCTACATCGTTATGGACGTCAACTGGCTCAAGCAGACCAACGACCAATACGGCCACCGTGCCGGTGACGAACTGCTCTGCTGTGCAGCCCGCTGCATCCGGGAGGCCTTTTACCGGGCCGAGGACTGCTTCCGCATCGGCGGCGACGAGTTCGCGGTCATTGCGACTGCGGCGGATGAGGACGCTGTGAAGGCAGCAGTCGAAAAGCTCCGGAACTTGTGTGCGGAGTGGGATGCGAAGGAAGAGTATCCCGTCTCCATTGCAGTGGGTTATGCCATGCAGGCAGGCCGCACCATGACGGCGGACGAGCTGTTTATGGAGGCTGACGCTGCGATGTACCGGAACAAAGCTGAGATCAAAAAGGCTGTGGGCGGCATCATCCGCTGAATAAAACAAGAACGCACTTCACCAATGAAAGCTATCGGTGAGGTGCGTTTTTGCTTATCGCAATTTTCAAAAATAGTGCCGGTCAAAACGGCATCTTTGCGATATGCAGTTTGCGGCTGTTGCTTGTGCATTAAAAACGCAAACTGCTATAGTCAGAAAGAGAAACCGGAAAAATAGAGGTGCTCCACCGTTTCCTTTTCGGCGGCGGAGAGGGACGTGTCTGCGGCCATGGCGGCACGGATACTTTCCTGGGTATCCGGGGAGGAGTTGAGGGTGATGCAGGCGGTTTCGCTGTCGGCATCGAAGTGGAGGGCGTCGCGGTCTCGCGGTGTCCAGGCGTCCCAGCCCGGGGAACCGCTGGTCATGAAACTGGCAAGCGCCTGCTTCAGCTGGGCCGAAAGGGCCTTCGCACCTGCTGAAGACAAATCAGCACAGGCAGAATAGCTGCTTTCGGACGAGAAGAGCGCCAGCGGCAGGCCGTGGAAGGCACCGAGGCCCGGGATAGCCGTCTGACTGTCGGTCCCGCCGTAGTCGATGAGTCCAAGCCAGACCGGAGCACTGCCGCCCAGCGTTTCGGCGACGGCTTCGGTGCTGCTCCAGCGGCAGAGGGCTGAACCGTATTTTACGGCATAGGCTCGGGCCGCGCTGGAAGCGGGCCGCAGGTCGTCCCGGACAAAGCCGCTGAATTCGGTGGCGCTGCTGAGCAGCAGGAGGGGGACAGCACTCCGGGCGTCCCGTGAGAGCACCACATCGTCTGCGTAGAGGATGGTTGGTTTGCCGAGGGCGGCAATGCGGGCCGGTTCGAGGCCGCAGAGCCATTCCCGGACGTCCGCCCCCGGCGTCAGCAGCCATTCGGCGGCGGAAGCCGTGTCAGCGAACCGCCCGTCTTCCACGGCCAGCGGTGCGAAATTTTCGGCCAGCTTCTGGGCGGCGGCGTCCGGGTCGGCGAGGGACAGCCCGCCGGAGATGGCGACGGCCTTCTGGAAGCGTCCGCGGAAGGGCGGGGTGCCCGCAAGGGCCGCTGCCATCCGCCCGCCGTCAGAGAAGCCGCAGAGGGTGATGTTGTCGGCATCGCCGCCGAAGCGGTGGATATTTTCCTTCACCCAGTCCAGCGCCCGGGCGATGTCCAGCAGGGCGAAATTGCCGGCGGCGTCGGAGCCGGAAGTAAGGGCGGGCAGGCAGTTCCACCCGAACAGCCCCAGCCGGTAGTTGAGCGCGACAAAGACGCAGCCCGCGTCCCGCACGAGTTCGCTGCCGGGCAGTTCGAGAGATGAGCCTGTGGCGGCGCTGCCGTGCAGATAGACGAGGACGGGCCGCTTTTTGGCCTCGGCGGAAGAATAAATGTCCAGTGTCAGGCAGTCCTCGGTGCCGAGGGGGAAAGTGGTGTACTGGTACGCCGCCGGGGCGGGACTGGTGCAGTCCCGCACTGTGTGCCAGCAGGCGGGCTCCAGCGGCGCTGTCCAGCGGCTTTCGCCCGTGGGCGCGGCACCGTAGGGGATGCCGTACCAGCAGAGCTGACCGTTTTCGCCCTCTCTGCCCTTCACCGGGCCGTACTGGGTCTGGCAGAGAGCAGAGACAGGGGAGAACAGGCCGTTTTCGGTTTCAGAAAAAGCTGCATCAGCCGGGAGGAGCGGGCTGGTGAGGGCCGCTGCGGCGGCTGCGCTTCCTTTGAGGAAGCTGCGGCGGGAAAAGCAATGTGTCATTTGATCTACCTCTTTATTACAATAGACAGATTATAACATGATTTGACAGGAAAACAACATCCTCATTTTTGCGAATCTGTAAAAATTTTTCTTGCTTTTTACGTTGGTTTCTGTTATACTAGCCCTGTTACCGCGATACGGGGCTGGGAGTATGCCCACTCGGGAGTACCGTTTTCCCGCTGCTGTGTCGTCGGCAAATAAAAATTTTATAAAGAGGTACTGTTACTATGAACAAGCAGGAAGTTATGGCCAAAGTCGCTCTGACCGAGAAGGACACTGGCTCTCCCGAAGTCCAGGTCGCTCTGCTGACCGCTCACATCAACGAGCTGAACGAGCACCTGAAGAAGAACCCTAACGATCACCACAGCCGCCGTGGTCTGATGAAGATGGTTGGCCGCCGCCGCAATCTGCTGGCCTACCTCCAGAAGAAGGACATCGAGCGTTACCGTGCTCTGATTGCAACTCTGGGTCTGCGTAAGTAATAGAAAACAGAGGGCAGGTACCGCAAATGGTGCCTGCCCTTTGCTCTTTTATGTTGGATTTTCCCTTGTATCCCAGGCACTGGAACAAATAGGCCGCTGCTGCGTGTTGCAGCAGTAAATCGAACGCCTGTGTGAAGCGGCACGGACGCTGGATTTATTGCTATGATGCGCGGCGGGCAGCCTTTTGGAATATCAAACGGACATAAGGAGGCAAACCAAATGGCAATCGAATTTGGTTCCCGCAAAGAAAACTTTGACAACTTCAAAGTTTACGAGACTACGCTGGCAGGCCGCCCCTTCAAGGTGGAGATGGGCAAGATGTGCGGCTTGTCCAACGCAAGCGCCCTCATCCGCTACGGCGAGACCTGCGTGATGTGCAACGTGGTCATGAGCCCCAAGCCCCGCGAGGGCGTCGATTTCTTCCCCCTGAACGTGGAGTACGAGGAAAAGCTCTACGCCGCAGGCCGCATCCCCGGCAGCTTCATGCGCCGTGAGGGCCGCCCCGGCGAGCGCGCCATCCTGACCAGCCGCGTCGTGGACCGTCCCATGCGCCCGCTGTTCCCGAAGGAGATGCGCAACGACGTCTGCATCACCATGACCGTCATGAGCCTTGACCCCGACTGCAGCCCTGAGATCGCCGGTATGATCGGCGCTTCGCTGGTCACCGCTGTGTCGGAGATCCCCTGGAACGGCCCCATCGGTGGCGTGCAGGTGGGTCTGGTGGACGGCGAGATCGTCCTGAATCCCACTCAGGAGCAGCGCAAGAAGAGCGACCTGGCCCTGACCGTCGCCGCCACTATGGACAAGATCGTCATGATCGAGGCCGGTGCCAATGAGGTCGATGAGGTCACCATGCTGAACGCCATCAAGGCTGCTCACGTGGAGATCAAGAAGATCATCACCTTTATCAACGGCATCGTGGCCGAGCGCGGCAAGCCGAAGATCGATTTCCAGGTCGTGGGCCTCGATATGGACGTGTTCCACGCCATCAAGGAGAAGTATCTCGACGACTTCAAGTCCGCCATGGATACCGACGACAAGAATGTGCGTGATGCCGCTCTGCTGCCCATCATGGACAAGATCGCCGAGGAGTACCCCGACCTGACCGAGGCCGACCTCGACCTCGTCAGCTACAAGATGCAGAAGTTGACGAGGCTACACGTCGCGAATTGGCGGAAGCACAGGCCAAACAGAATGAGGCCTTTAACGCAGAGATTGCGGAAATTGGTAAGACTGTCGGAGAGTCCGTGCTGAAGGCAACAGGAAGCGAAGAGGAAGCCTTGAGCATCCAGGCTCTGTATCAGAATCTGTTTAGTTCCATGGCGCAGGACTTGGGGGTCAGTCCTAAGACTCTATGGGATTCCGTCGGTACACGGATTTTCGGGGAGCCGGATGTGCAGCGAGACGCTCAGGGAAACCTGACTTCCGTCCAAGGCAAGAACCCGAATGTGTGGGCGAACGAGGCCTTCAATCAATCCTGGGGCAGGCTTGAGAAAGTTAAGGCTTTCATTCTTAGGACGAGGGAGTTGGCTTTTAAGATTTCTGCAAAACGAAGAGAGGAGGTCGAACAAAGGCTAAACAGTTATGTAGGGACCTCATTTACTCTTAGTGACGGAACTACGGCGTTTTTTTCCAACAGAAGCAAGGGAAAAATGCTAAGCAACACTGCGGTGTCCAAGTCAGATTCAAGAGAACTGCATTACCTGGCGGTTTCTAATGTGCCGCAGTTGATGCAAAAAGCTATAAAAGGTTGGGTTAAGCCGGACAAAGGACGGAGCCCTGACCTGAAAGGCATCGCCAGATATTTTGCAGGTTTTGAGCATGAAGGTAAAACTTACGGCGTGAAAATTACGCTAAAGCAGCACAAGGATAAAAACACCCCCAACAAGGCTTATTCCATAGAAGCCGTGGAAGTGACATCTTTTGAGAACGGAAGTAAGTGGCTAAATGAAGCGGCTAAGGCGGACGGGTATGAAAATGCCGCCGAGGCTTTCGCCTCATTGGCGGCGGGTGACGGGATTGCAGAGCAACCCACATCCATCGCTGATAGGATACCACACGGCGAATCTGTAAGTCCAATGGATTTAGTAGAGGCGCTTGCAAGTTTGCGCAATGGTTCTTTTTCGCAAGCATCCAAGGGTGACTTCTACCCGACGCTGAATCTCATAGCCCGTTGGAAGAACGCTGACCGTTCTACGCTTCTGCATGAAAGCGGCCATGCTTTCCTGGAAACCTGGCTCAGACTTTATTCTGATCTCCTGAAGCGCGGCGCAAAAACAGCAGGTGAGAAGCACTTCGCAGAAACAAGCGAACGAGTTTTGAAATTTTTAGGAATTAAGAACATCGCCCAGTGGGAGTCTATGAGCCACGACCAGAGAAGAAAGGCGCATGAAAAATTTGCGCGCTCTTTTGAAGCTTGGCTTATGGAAGGCAAAGCACCGAAGGAAGATTTAGTTCCGATCTTTGCCCGTTTCAAAGAGTGGCTTAAGAAGATCTATATCTGCTTGTCAGGTATTCCAGGTGCGCAGTTTGACGAATCCGTGCAGGAAATGTTCTCGCACATGTTCTTATCTGAAGCTCAGGTCAGAGAGGCCAAACTTCGTCAGAATCTTCAGCCGATGTTCTCAACTGCTGAAGAAGCAGGGATGACGCCGGAAGAGTTTGCAAGCTACCACCAGGATATGCAGGACGTCATCAATGAGGCAGAAGCCGAGCAGATCGAACGTAACAAACGCTTGGCCGACAAGATTAACGCTATGCGGCGCGCCGCCATGCGTGACGTACAGCGCAATGCACAGGGTCTTCTCAAGATAATCCGAGACGAGGAGGAGAAAGCTTTCAAGCAAACCCGGACCTACCAGGCTTGGGACAGAATCCGCAACGGCGTAAAGGTCGGCGATAAAAAGATTACGTACAAGATCACGGTTGAAGCTTTGAAGAAAATGGGCGCAACGGCTACACAGATCAAGAAGCTTCGGGATGCACACCTGGCGGTTGATCAAAAACGCCCGAGTCAAATTCCTCTTGACGAGATCGCAGTTAATCTCGGATATGACAGCGAGGTTTCTATGGTGGCGGACTTGCTTGAAAACCTTGATCCCGAGGCCATTATCAATGAGCGTGCTGTTGATCGCTACATGAAAGAGAACCCCGAGATCGCAACTGCGGCAAAAATGCAGGATGTGGCCTACACCTCCATCTATAACAAGGCTAGAGCCAAAATGCTCAGGGCTGAGTTCAGGGCCCTGGCGCGTCTTGCAAAGACCATGCAGCAGGAGGCAACGGACGCCCAGGTTCGAGCTCTTGCAGAGCAGGCGTTAAGCGGAATGGACTATCAGAGCATTAAGCCTCAGACGTATATCAATGCGGCAAGACGTGCGGCTCGTGAATCCAGAAAGGCGTTCGCAGACGGCAACGTGGAAGAGGCGCTGAAAGCTAAAGGTCGTGAAATCGTTCAAAGCACGATGGCACAAGTTGCGAAAGAAGAGCTGTCATTCAGAAACAAAATGAATGACAAGTTCAAGATTTTCAAAAAGCCAAAGCACCGTTCTGTTGACCAGGAGACTTACGAGTTAATTCAGAGAGCACTTGCCAACATGGGCGTCTTTACCGAGCAGTCTTTGAAGCTCAATCCGGAGCAAAGACTTTTTGCTGATCTGATCGCGGAGCTTGGCAATAAGTTCGGCAAAGACTTAAGCAGCGGCAATGACGAAGCTATACGAGCCGTGACGAGAGGTGACGCGGCATTCCTCAATACTCCTGCCGGATTTAAGAAGTTCAATAACCTTTTGGCGACCTTAGAAGAAGCCGGAAAGAATGAGCAGAAAGTATCCCTGGCAGGCAAGAAGACAGAGCTTGAAGCAGTTCAGCAGGCGGGTTCCTCAGAGATCATCAGCAATGCGGACAAGCACGGTCGAGAAAAGAAAGATTGGCGTGAAAGGGTTGGAACTTTCGAGCGTATTAAAAATAAGCTCGTTAAGTTTGGGCTCTCTCATGCACGCATTGCCGCGTTAATGGCTGTTCTTGACGGCTCCTACACTGGCGTGATGTCCCGCTTAGTCGTCCACGGTTATGACAAGTGCGCCAACACCTGGTCGGAATTACAGCATTCCTTTACTGAGAGGGTTGCAAAGGCTCTGGCCCCGATTGAAAAGGATCTGAGAAGCGGCAAGAAGAAAGCCAGCAAGATAATCCCTGGGTTTAATTTCACGACTCAGGATGTCTTTACCATGCTTCTGAACTATGGAAATACAGGTAACATCCAGCGGCTGGCCGCGACCATCAAGCACCACTTCCACGTGGATATTCTCGGTAGCTTTGTTCCTAAGGATCCCGTTTCCGTAGCTTCTGCCTACGCAAGAGCCGATCAGCTTATGTCTGCGTTTTTCGCCGAACAACTCGATGACAGGTTCTTTACTGCCGCCGAGCGTGTTTGGGCGGTATTCGACGAGGCCAAGGCGGAAGAGGAAACCGTCCTTAAACGCATGGGAGAAAGAACTCCGCTTTGGGTTGAGGCTCGAAAGTTTAAGATCGGCAACCGAGTAATGACAGGCGGTTATTATCCGATTGTCTACGACAGACAGGCGTCTCTTCCGGGCGCCAAGATTCAGGCTGTGACAGATTCCAAGAGTATGTCCGGAGCTCTCTTTGGAAATCAGGGTGTTTCTGACGGTCACTTGCAGGGTCGTGTCAGCAGGTTTGATAAGCCGCTCCTTCTTACAACTCAGGCGCTTTTCAGTGGCCTCAACGAGCAGTTGTACTTCTGCGCTTATGCCGAATACGTGAACGATATGCGCAAGGTTTTCAACCCTAATGGTGAGATTGCTAAGGCGATTCACGAGCGCTACGGCACGGAGTTTTACAAGACGATCGATAATTGGTTGACGGACCTTAGAGAAAACGAAAAGAACAAAAGTTCTCCTTATGACTCTTTTGCAGACTTTATGCGCCGTGGCGTGTCAATGGCAGGTATCGGCTTTAACTTCGGCGTGGCAGCTATTCAGGTCGTAGGCTTTACGCAGTCGGCCGCGTACCTTGGTGCTAAGTGGTTAGTTCGCGGACAGCTTGAGGCTTTGAAGCACGGCAAGAACGCCAACGCCTGGGTGTGTGCAAAATCCACCATGATGCAGGATAGAGCACGTACTCAGTTCCGGGAAATCAACGAGATCTATTCCAAGATCAACGGCGGCTCTACTTTGATGGATAAGCTGCAGTCTGCCGCCTACGTTCCGGTGACTGCCATGCAGATGATCGTTGATATTCCAACCTGGATCGGAGGCTACCAGAAAGCACTTGCCGAAGGGTGTTCAGAGGAGGAGGCGGTTGCACGAGCGGACCGCGCTGTTATGAACTCTCAGGGTTCCGGCAGAGTAGGAGACTTGTCAGGCGTCGAAAGAGGCGGTCCGTGGACCAAGCTCTTCTCTGTTTTCTATACATTCTTTAATACAGCCCTTAACCTGGCGGTCGTGTCAGGCAAGACAGAAAGCACAATGAAGGCGGCCGCTCAGATTATGACGATCTGCGTTATGCAGCCATTGATGGAATATGTCTTGAGAGAGGTTGCCGCAGAAGCCCTTGGACAAGAAGACGACAAGGACGATGACGACGAGTTTTGGTTGAAGCATGCAAAAGGAATGGCGGCATCTATCGGTAGTTTCAATACAGGAATGATCTTCGGTGTTAGAGAGTTTGCTTCGGCTATGAGTGACTTTGGCTATCGAGGACCAACAGGTCTACGAAAGATTGTGGACTTCGGTAAAGCGGCAAATTCTGCTCAAGGGATTCTCTTTGAAGACAAGGAGTTCACGGAATCTGCCCTGAGAAATTTCATATCCGCTTTCGGTATCTTTGCCGGCATTCCCGTCTCTCCGGTTAACAAAGCCATCAAGGGCTACAACCTAATTGAAGACGGAAAATCTGACTCTTACTTTTCTCTGATCACCGGTAAATAGCGGTGTTGCATTGAGAGGAAAAGCGCGTGCAAGAATCCTCAAAACTATTAAGGATTCTTGCTCATGGCCGTTCAAAATATTCCGCGTAAAGTTGGACCGATGACAGGGAACGGAGTACTCAAAGAGTTTCCGTTCTCATTTAAGGCCGTGCGCCCCGGCGACATAGTGGTTAAAGTCTCTTCAGGCGATGATGTTACAGGCGAAGAAACTACGCTTGCCTACGGAGCGGACTACACGGTTGCGTTAAACGACAATCAAGATGAAAGTGCTGGAGGCTCTGTCACTTTTACCGAGGCGCCTGCTGTCGGAACTAGGATAGCCATCACCTCTGATACCGCAATCGACCAGCAGTTAGTTTTAACAAACCACGATGGTTTTTTACCCAAGTCGCTCAACGAAGCCTACGACAAATTAACCATTATTTGCCAGGAGCTCAAAGAGGCTTTAAGCCGTTGTTTGGTTGTTCCGATTACTTCTGAGAAAACACCTCAAGAGGTGATGACTGACCTTTTGGATGTGGCCAATAAGGCGGCTGATTACGCGCAAAGAGCCGAGGCGATCTACAACGAAGTCACCTCCACGGGCTTATACGTCTCCTCCACGTGGCAGGAAATCCAGGAAACCAAGGCCCTGATCGATATCCACAAGGCGGCAATCGACGCGGCCGTTGCTAGGGCAGAAACCATTCTTGCGCGTAATGAGGTCATCGGAGCGAAGGTTGACGCCCTGTACCCTCATATAGATGACCTTCAGACCAATACGCATCATATCGACGAAATTCACAGAGTCGGTTCTGATTTAAGAGGGTTTGAGACAGAAACACTTGACCTTGGATCAATTACAGATACGGATATTGACGGTGAGACCAAAGTTGAAGACGGGTATATCAAGAAAGTTGCCGACCATATTGATGACTGTATTCACCCGGTTGGAGACAATATTGAAAAGGTTAAGGCTGTAAACGCAAACCTGGATGATGTAAAGACTGTAGCAGAGGACTTATCCTCTGAACCCAGCAACATTAAAAAAGTCGCACAAGTTACCGACGATATCACCGCGCTTAGCTCTAAGGTTGAGGCAATTCAAACTGTAGCTGAGAACTTAGAAGCAGTGGAAAGTGCGGCCTCTGTTGCAACAAACTTGGAATCTATCAAGCAGACGGTTCTTCAGTCCAATGCTGAAGCTGGCTTCTCTTTCCGATACATGGCCGAGGCCTCCGCTGGAATGACGGTGCCTAAGGAAGCAATATCTCCATCTGTCAACATTAAGGTCGGAGACCACGTTGTAAATCGGATAGGGGATTACTTCGGGATTACGGCCGTTACTGAAACTACGGCAACTCTGTCGCCGAAACAAGGAAGTTTTAAAGGCGAAAAGGGTGATAAAGGAGACGGTATTCAACCTGATGCTGTGGTAGTGAATGCAGAAAGTCTCCCTACTGAGGGAACTGTTGGTCAGCTTGTCTTAGCCGGAATGAATCTCTATACATGGGTTGCAGCAACCGATACAGAAGAAGCTCACTGGGAAAACATGGGAGAACTAGTCGGGCCGAAGGGAGATACCGGACCGACTCCGGAAATTTCCGTCGAAGCTACGTCGTTATCTGAAGGTGTATCAGCAACCGTTACTAAGACAGGTACATCCGAGGCTCCGGTCTTTACTTTCGGAATTCCCAAGGGGGATACGGGAAGTAAAGGAGATACCGGAACAACACCTGAAATCTCTATCTCGATACAGATGTTGGATGCGAACTCAGAGCCTTCCGTTGAAAAAACCGGAACGGACGAAGCACCGAGTTTCCTTTTAAAAATCCCGCGAGGTTTAACTGGAGCGACAGGCACGATGCCTGACACCGTTGACTTGGGAGGGCTGAGCTAATGCCTCTGAAGATTATTCAGTTTCGCGGAGGAACGGTTGTAGAGCATGAGCTTTTTGTCGGCCATGATCGGGAGATCACTGTCAATACGACGAACAATCGAATCCGAGTCCACGATGGTACGACACCCGGCGGCCACGAGTTGGCAAAGGAGTCGGACGTTCCTACCAATACAAACCAGTTGGAAAACGACGTCTACCGATCAAGCGGAAACCTGACAAAACTTTCTCAGCTAACACCGGATGTCCAATATCTCAAGCAGGCCGAGTTAACCAAGCTCAGTCAGCTTCAAAACGACAAAGGTTATATCGCAGGACACTGTACTTACTGCACACACTGCGGCCACTGTACGCACTGCTCTTAAAGGTAAAGCAAAAATGGCAAAAGTAATCCAATGGAAGCATGGCTCAAGTGAAGATAGTGCAGTCTTCACCGGCGCTCCCAAGGAAATCACGATCGACGATGATCTTCACACCATTCGTCTTCATGATGGTGAGACGCCCGGAGGTGTCCTCTTGGCGCGCGTGGCCGAGGTACCGACAAAGTTATCTCAGCTGGTAGACGACTTAAGCGTTTGGCGCTCAGACGAGCTGACCAAACTATCTCAGCTTACAAACGACAAAGGCTTTTGGGCGTCCGGTGCTCTGACAAAAGTCAGTCAGCTGCAAAATGACAGCGGCTTTCTCACCGGGCATTGCACCTACTGCACGCACTGTACATATTGCCAACAGTGCTCCAACTGTCATAACTGTACAACCATAAACTGCACGACTATCAACTGTACGACGGTGAACTGCACGACGATTCAGTGCTCAGTTTATAGCTACTGCACCAAGTGCAACTGCGATTGCACAGACGACAGTTGCTTTGTCTCAGGAAAATTGGAGACAAGCAAGGGCCTAATAGATGTTCACAACATTCTGATCGGTGACGAAATCATCGATTGGCTGGGAAAGCCGGTTAAGGTAGTAGGCGTCAGCCATGGGCACTTAGGCTCTAGAAGAGCAATTCAAATGAAGGGTCGCGGAGAGAATCGGGTTACCGACGATCACCCGATGCTGATATTCAGGACGAAACGCAGAAATTATGAGCTCTGCGCCTGTATTAATAGTAAGTTTGATCCGAACAAAATCATTCTTGCAGACAACGGAGTCAGAGGCAGGTACTCAGAGGAACACGATTATTGTGGCTGGTTCATTCCATCGATTGCAATGCCTGCGGATACTCCGACAGTATGTCCGATCGCAGAGAGAGAAGCCATTGTCAAATTCGGGAATGGATATGTCCTTGTTCCCGGGAGACTTTCATGACAACCAGAACAATTTTGCTCCGTGGAGGGACAACGACTGAGCATGAGACCTTTGTCGGAGCGGAACGAGAAATTACAGTCGATACAACCAAAAAGACGCTTGTAGTTCACGATGGAACGACGGGACACCCGGTGGCTAGAAAAAGCGGCTTGCCGACAAAACTCTCTGATTTGACTGAGGGTATAGGGCTGTGGAAGAAAAGCGTTTTGACTAAAGTCAGTCAGCTTACGGACGACGTCGGCTATTGGGCCAATCTGACAAAGGTGAGCCAGTTACAAAACGACCTCAACTGGAAGACGGGACATTGCACTTACTGCACGCATTGTACCTATTGCACCCAGTGCTCTAGATGCAACAACGTTCATTGCTACCAAGTGCAATGTACTCAAGTTCAGTGCGGTCAAGTTAAGTGCAACAAGTGCACGATCACAAGCAACTGCCACGGGCCGAACTGTTCAAACCTAAACAAACCGATTTATACGAACTGCGAATCCAGTAATTGTGACTGCGGGGATGACGGAATGTAGGTCCAGGAGATAAGACATGGGATATAAACGACACGTAGTAACAAGCACCTTACCTTACGATCATTTTTCTATCGCAATAGATGAAACTAGAGCGGCTTTTCGAGTACTGGACAAAAAAATCTTTTTTGAGGTACCGGAAGATACATCGGCATCTCCGATTGAAGAGCTGACCACAACTCAGAAACTTGGTGAAAGAGGCTACACGGGAAAAGCGAATAGGTTTTATCAAATCAATGGTGAAGACTATTGCATTCTTGCGGAGATTATCATCGATAAAACAGTACCGGAATTCCAAAAACTTTGGGTTCCCGGAGCTCATTTTGTCACTTGGCTGAACAATAACCGACTTCATGCAATCATCAAGGGAGCATTGACCTACTTCGACTGTCGAAACACAGCAGAATACGTTCGGCATGAGGGCGGGATGTGGGCCTTTGATCTTTGGGTTAGAGACCCGAATGCGCCCCTGACAGAATGTGCCCGCTCTATTACGACCACGGAAGACACGACTGTAATTACCAACCTTGAAGACCTGGGTGAAGTTTGGACAGCCGCCGACGTGATGACCGGGACCACCTCCAAGTGGCTGAATCTTGAGTACAGTCTTACTCCTTCTTCCGAGACGGTGGCGCCGGATGGCTGGGTTGATTTCACACTTACACTTAAGGACGGAAAGACTCACGAAGTCGCAACAGACGTGACATGGGACGGTTACATCGTAGAGGCCGTTGATGGTTACGCACCTCATAAGCGCGTTGCGGTCACAAACGGAGTGGGACATTTCCGAGCCTGCGCCTTAGGGCTGCAGAACGGTGAAGCGATGCGAGTCAAGATTAACCATCGGTTTTACACCTCGAGGGCCGAGGCTACGGTTCGGGTGGTCTCTGATGATTAAGTACGTCAACTTCTTGATCGGGAGCGCCTGCAACATGAAGTGCGGGTACTGTCTCCAGACCAATGAGAAGTCACCTGCAGATCACAAGGCCGACCCGGTTGAATTCGCACATAAATTGGCGGATTACCTTAAGGGCAGTCGCATAGAGCGGGTCGCCTATTGGGGTGGAGAGCCGATGCTCTATTGGGAGAGAATTAAGGCTCTGCATGGTACCCTTAAAAATGAGGGTACCAGACCTGAACAGTCCACCGTTACGACAAACGGACGCTCTCTGACTGGCGATTACGTCGAGTACGCAAACGCCAACCCGGACATTTTCACCGTGGTCTCTTGGCACGACGGTAACTTTACCGACGAGCAGTTAAGCCGTATTTTTCGATTGAAAGAGTTTTCGATTTCATTGCTCATTCACCACTATCAAACAGATATGTGGGGTGCAAGAGACCTCTTTTACAGCTTGCAGGAAAAATACGGTCGCTATCCGAAAGTCGCAGTGCACTTCTTACGAGCCAATGACGGGTGCCGCAGTGACTACTACATGACACGAGAGGACGTGGATGTCTTCTGCAAGCACTTGGAAACTGTCATTGAGATGGCACGTATCGGTGACCCATGGGCCGCTTGGCAGTGTTCCCAGCTTCTCTACCATCGAAACAAAGTGAAGTCCCGTGTAGGGCCCATGTGCGTACGAGACGAACTGCTGAGCATTGACCTGCATGGGAACGTCTACGCCTGTCACCACAATTACGACGCATCCAACATTACCGGGAATATTTTCAAGAAGGTTATTCCGATTAAAGCCGTTCCTCAGCTTTCGCCGAGACGTTTCTACGACAGCATCGAATGTCAAAACTGCAAAGCTTTAGATGAGTGCAGAGGCGGTTGCTACACCTCCAATACCCACGACATCGATTGCTATTTCGCAAAGAAAAGATTTGCCCTTTACCACGCCATGGAGAAATTATTTCAATGAAGCTTGCTTTACACTGCAAAACCCACGAGGGTAAAAACGAAACTTGGGTCTATGACAATGTTCTAAATGAGGTCTACGACGGGGACGGAAAGCTCGTTGACCTGACCGAGGACGAGAGATTAAAAGCCTATGCCATGCTCAAGGAGCAGGAAGGAAAGCCCGGCTACTCTAACTCTAAAGGTAAAGACCTTTGGGACCTGCGCATCCAGCTGGGTCTAAAGTGCAACATGAGCTGTAAGTACTGCGCTCAAAGCGATAGAGAAAATGAACGTTGGGTGTCTTCACCTAAAGACGTTCCCGCATTTATCGAAAAGCTCAGAGCTTCAGGAATAAAAGTTCACGGCGTCATTGAGCTTTGGGGCGGCGAGCCTTTTGTCTATTGGAAAACACTGCAAAAGCTAGTGCCGGAACTACGAAAACTTTATCCGAAAGTTCGTTTTGCCATCATTACCAACGGCACGCTAATCGACGAAGAGAAAATCGCTTTTTGCGAAACCTATGGGATAAGTCTGACGTTCTCGCACGATGGACAGGGGTACCGTCTGCGTGGAGTCGATCCGCTGGACGACCCGAAGATGGTAGACATGTGGCGCCTGGCATTTTCTAAACTGCCATGCTCAATCAACTGCGTCTTGTCTCCCGCTAACACCGATGTGGACGCCATTGCCGATTTCTTTAAAGTCAAACTCGGAGATATCCACTTGAACTTTGAAGGCATTATGACGCATGTCGGAGTTCAGGACTCTGAGCTCATGTTCACTGATGAGCAGATGCTCGCACTGCAGAAGAACATCTTTAAGGCTTTAACCCGGGAAGGCTGGGATAAGTTCCCCGCACTTACTGGTGAATGCGATCGTTTGCTGAAAGCCTTAGTCAAAAGAAAGAGACTCGACGAACGTGCGGTCAAATGCATGATGAATCAGGAAAATAATGCGGCAGTCAACCTTAAAGGAGACTTCCTTTCCTGCCACGATCATTGCACGGAAGAAGGCTGCGTGGGGGATATTCTGTCCCCAGAGAAGGTCGATCTTTCCAAACACTTCAAGCCTTGGAGCACAAGGGAAAAGTGCAGAAAATGTTTAGTCCTTCCAATGTGCAGAGGAGCATGTCCGCAGATAGAAGGGCTGGCAAGAACCCTTACTTGCAAGAATGAATTCGCCTACCACTTTGCTGTATTTCAGGCGGTCTTTTGGCTCCTCTTCGGTTTAAGGCTGGAGAGCTATGAGCCCATAGGGGATCCGCATGATTAAACATACAGACCTTATAAATACTCTCATTGCCTGCGTTGGTGGGCTCGGTTTAATTGCTGGGCTACTTCGGTATGTCGACGACTGGAGAGAAAAACGCAAGGAGAAGCCGATTGAGTTCTCTGCGCTTGAAGCAATCTGGGAGGCATTGTCCGGAGGCGTGACTGCTATCGGGGTTTTCTGGATCCTCGAAGGCTACGGCGTCAATGAGTTGGCCGCAGTCGGAATCTCTTTCATGGCTGCCTACCTTGGCGTCAGGATCATCGCTTATTACATCAAAAAATTTTTAGACAATAGGCTAGGAGCTAAATCATGAGTGTCTTTTTAAATGAATGGGCGATACGCCTATGCAGGTCAGCGGCTATCGCCATCGCAATCTGCTTCGGCTTCCTTCTAGGGTGGTATTACTGCGAGCGCAACGTGATATTTGACGATATCAAACGGGGAATATGGGCTAACGAGCAGGCTATTCAGAACAATACAAAACTCATTCACGAACTCTATAAGAAGCACGAGGAGGCGGAGCATAAATGAGAAAACAAAATTTAATGCTGTTCCCACCTGAGATCGCCGCCGAGTTTGTAGCAGAACAAGAAGGGTTTGAGCCAATGGCCTACAAGTGCCCCACGGGCCATTGGACAATCGGATTCGGCCATGCCCGGAATGTTCACGAGGGTGACATCGTTACTCGGAGAGAAGCCTACGACCTTTTAGATCGAGACCTCCAACGCACCCAGGAGGAGCTTGCAACGCTTATCCATATCGACATCAACGAGAATCAGTTCATTGCCCTAATGAGCTTTGTCTACAACTTCGGTCTGACGAAGTGCCGGACCTACAGGTTATTCGGAATGATTAACCGAGGCGAGTGGGAGAATGTCCGGACGTGGTGGCCGAAGTATTGCAACCCGGATGATCCGGTGGTCACGAAAGGCCTGAGAGATCGAAGGATGAGAGAATTGGATTTATTCTTTTCTTGAAAATTAAAACCGCTCGGTGCGGGAACACTGAGCGGCCTTTAACAATCTTTATGGAGCTTACCCATGAACGAAATTATAACAGTTATAGGCGCCGTTATCGTCGGCTTTGTGGGGGTCTTAGCACCGATGTTGAATAGGGATTTACGACAAAACCGAATGACGTTACTAGAACTTTTTATCGGTTACGCCGTGGCCGTACTGACTGTAATAGTGCTCGTGTTTGTGCTTCTTCGCGGCTGGTATTTATTTGCAATAGAGTTTGGTTATCCAATATTTCCGACATGGCCAAGAAGAACGACATTCGATTGGCTGCTTGACGCAGTTGCAACCACTGTCTCAGTTGCTGTCTATGCCTGCCTTTACGTCCACGGATTCTACGCAAGAACAAACGACTGTAAGTATCTAAGCTCTGAGGCCCGGCATAAGAAATGGACGACGGTAGCGTGGGCCTACGGTGCGGTCGCGTTAATCAGCTTCCTTTATCAACTCTTTAAATATTATCCAAACCCATGGTAAGAATTATCGCGACCGTCCTTGTGGTCGTTTCCGCATACTTCTACGGCTTCCATCAGGGGCAGAACAAGGAGGAACTCAAAAGTGCCCGTGCTCAAATCACAACGCTCAAGAGAACGATTGAGACATACAAGACCAAACAAACTAATGATGCGCTGGCTTTATCTGAGCTTAGGCTTGCTGAGTCTGCTTCTCGTGATGAGCTTGACCGGATGCGCAGCCAGCTCGCAGATATTGAGAGAGTGTCCAAAACCGACACCGATAGGGAACGTAATAGATGTCTCAGTCTGGCAGTCAGATACAAAGAAGCTGTCGACCGAGCTGACAGAGCTATTAAATTCTGCGCAGAAAACCACAAGTAAGACAACAAAAAACCTCATTCAACACTGTGGTGTTTGATGAGGTGTTTTAGTTTTAACCACTCCGTAAGCCTTGTGGCTTAAGGGTGTTGGCGCGCCAGGCAGGAATCGAACCCACGACCCCCTGGTTCGTAGCCAGGTACTCTATCCAGCTGAGCTACTGGCGCAACCGAGGAAGCGAACTATAGCAAAATAAAATTCCGTGTGCAAGTTGAAACCAGGAGAGTTTCTGTAATTTCGCAGTCGGGAATTGTAAAAATGCTATCGCTTAATTCCTAACTTCCTGAGAATAAAGGAAGAACCTTTTTTTATCCAGTTAATTTTTTCTGTATGAATAACTGGTTTCTCAATGTAACTGATATGGTTTGTCTCCAGCCATACATCCAAAAGACGCTCAGACAAGAAACCGAAGACTCGAGCATCGTTAGCGGAGTAGGAGGAAATATCCAACAGCTTCTCTACTTCAAACAAAACGTCAAAGAGCCAGTCGCAATATTGGTTGAAAAGGTCCCTTCGCATAACAAACATATTCAGGATATGTGTCTTCCTTCCGCGCATCAATTTTTCGAAAGCGGGAAGATACTCTGAATGTTTCTCAGCAAGTACGCTTCTTAATGTTTCAATGTCCTCACTGTGGTGAGCATGAACATATTGAGATTCAACTGTCTCAATGAAGTAATTCCGTTTCGGCGGAAGAATGACTGGACTCTCTTTTAGGAATTCATTCCAATCAGATAAGGAAAAGACGCCCTCTAAAGGATCGGGAGTTTTCTTAATTCCGAAGTAACGTCTGTAATGTGTCAGGCCGATGGCTGTCACAGTTTCTGGCAAGTTGTGCCTTGCCCAGTAGAGAGCAGTCAATTCGCAGTAGTTGGGATTCTTTTGGGAGATATTGATTCCTTCATTGTCTCTTACGCCGCCAAGATGAAGATCGACTCGTTTTTGTGCTCCAACCTCGATAGGAAGATAAGGTTCTTCGTGGGGAAGGCGATACGGCCGATGACAAGCAACAAGAATCTTTAGCACTGTTAGTTAGGGGAGTAGAAGGGAAGGAGAGCATTGATTTCCAATTATCAACGCCGGGACAAACTAAAAATTTTAAATCTCGGGGACTCTTAATTCAATAGTAAGTCAACCGATGTAAGGAAAAAAGGCCAAATCTAGAATTTTTCTCAATGACGGTTAAGCCAATATCCGGCTTCAACCTCTAATCAAGGAGAATAAACATATGTCCAAATCTGTCGTAACATCCCGCCGTTCTTTTATTAAGGGCGCAGTTGCTGGCGCAGTTTCCGCCGGAGTCGCTCCTGTAATGGCAGCTCCTGCCCCGCAGAACGGCCTTCCCGCCAAGTGGGACGGAGAGGCTGATGTTGTGATCGTCGGTTTCGGCGGCGCCGGTGCAACAACCGGTATCGTGGCAGCTCAGAACGGTGCAAAAGTCATTATCCTGGAAAAGAATCCTCAGAATCATCACTACAGCAACACCCGTATGTCCGGCGGTATTTTCCACTGCCCGTTCAAAGACGGTGACCCGAAAGCATTGAAAGATTATGCCCAGGCTATGTTCTCCGGCGAAAACATCGACTGGAAAGAAGAAGGCGAAATTCCTGAATATTCCGAAGGTTTGGCTCAGCTTTGGGCAGACCTTTCTCCGACAAACCTTGAATTCCTGCAGAGCCTGGACCCGGCTTTCATAGGTGGCAGCCAGCCCGGTTTCAATAAAGCTTCTTTCCCGAACTTCCCGGGTGCTAAAGAATGCAAATACAACGCTTATCGCGCTACCTATCAAAAACGTATGAAGAACTTCAACCAGAAATCGGTTGACAGCCCGAAGGAAGAAACCAGTTCAGGTGAAGCTTTCTGGCGCTGCCTTGAAGAAGGTGTCAAGAAACAGGGTGACAACATCAAGGTTTACTATGAAACTCCTGCCTGCAGCCTCCTGAAGAACGCAAAGGGCGAAGTAGTCGGCGTTGTCGCTACTCAGAACGGCAAACCGGTTTATTTCCGCGGTAAGAAAGCAGTTGTACTTTGCTCTGGCGGTTATGAATACAACAAACCGATGCGTCAGGCCTTCTTGGAAGGCCCGGGTGTAGACGGATGGGCTTTCTACGGTACGACTTCCAACACAGGCGACGGTATCGCCATGGGTATGGCTGCCGGTGCCGGTTTGCAGAAAGTCGGCAAGTCGGCTGCCCGCGTCATCGTTCCGGCCCAGACTCGCTACAACGGAATGCGCATCGGCTCCATTACTCCGGCTGTCGGTTCTGCCAACTCCATCGTAGTTGATAACTATGGCAACCGTTACGAAGCTGAAACTAAGGTTACGGATAATCCCAGCCGCTATTTCTTCTACAAAGCAGCTGTGACATTTGATATTTCTTCTCTGAGCTATCCGAGAACTCCGTCTTGGATGATCTTTGATGAAAAACTTCGTACAAGCAAACCGCTGGTTGGTCTCGGTATTTCGACAGTCGGTTACGGATTTATCGATTGGGATGAAAAGAACGAAAAACCGATTGCTTCCGGTTTGATCCTTAAGGCTGATTCCATTGAAGAACTTGCCAACAAGATTAAACAGCATCCGGAAAACAAGGGCCGTATGGTTCCTGCTAACTTGGTTGAACAAGTCACTCGCTTCAATAAATTCTGCGATGACAAGAAAGACGCTGATTTCGGCCGCAGACCTGCTACATTGGGCAAGATCGAACAGGGTCCGTTCTACGCCATGCCGTTGGTTGCCGGTGGTCCGAATACTAAGGGCGGCTTATTAGCAGACGCAGACAGAAGAGTCCTTGCTTGGGACGGCACACCGATTCCTCGTCTCTACAGCGTCGGTGAAATCGCTTCCGCACTTAAGTTCGTTTATCAGGGCGGCGGTAACTTGACAGAATGCTTAGTCTACGGTCGTCACGTAGGTAAGAATGTCGCGGGCCTTCCCGATACGACACTTTAATAAATTCTGAATCGGCAGGGGCGGGGCCCCTGCCTCTTCGAAGATAACAATGAAAAAAGTATTGTTTTTACTTCTTCTTTCGTTCCTTGCAGGTACGACTGCTTTTGCTGCTGACGGCGGCCCCTATCTTGCTGACAGACATGTTGCCAGAGGTATGAAGTGCGCAGATTGTCATACACCTGACAACAAACTCAAAACCAGCGGTGATTTGGATGTTTGCGCTTCTTGTCACGGCGATTACCAAGCCATGATTAAAAAGACGGACGGCAGATATGAGGTCAATCCCCATGGCCAGCATGAGGGAGCACTTCCTTGCTCTGAATGCCATAAAGGCCATAAGCCGGGCGTGAACTATTGCGGCGGCTGTCACAACTTTGTATATAAAGTGCCTTAAACTATTTCCTTCTCTAGTAACTTATCCCTCCTTGCTGCTCCGTCGGTCCTTAGATTGACGGGGCTCTTTTTATTCAGTGCAAAAAAATAATTCAGTCAACAAATAATTCAGTCAGCTTGACAATCCCAAAATAAGCATTCATAATTCGCCTCCGTTTTTCGAAGCAGCAATGCAGCGGAAAATACAGAAACGAAGTTTTACATTTGAAATTCTCCAGTCGCTTGACAGAAAATTTTAAACGAGTAGAATTTCAATTCTTCGCTCACG
>ERZ860388.591-NODE-591-length-28167-cov-4.617316_pt1 | contig 28167 bp, 25 predicted proteins | sample MGYA00509978_ERZ860388 | MGnify/ENA primary metagenome ERZ860388 (study PRJEB30046, sample SAMN00715225) | human gut metagenome | study: EMG produced TPA metagenomics assembly of the A metagenome-wide association study of gut microbiota in type 2...
GGCTCTTCCGAGCGCGGATTGTCGCTTGTTACAATAACAACATCTGCAAGTTCTTCTGCAATTGCTCCCATCTTAGGACGTTTAGTTGCATCTCTGTCACCGCCGCAGCCAAATAAGCATATTAATCTGCCGTCGCTAGGCGTAATATCTCTGGCAGCTTTCAAAACATTCTCCAAACCATCCGGCGTATGTGCGTAATCAACTATTACAGCAGGTTTGTTCACGATAACTTCAAACCTTCCTGCAACCCCTCCGATTTCTTCTAAAGTCTTAATTGATTTTTCAATATCCATTCCTAATGCGAGTGCTGTAGTGAGTGCTGCAAGTACATTATATACAGAGAACATTCCATTCATCTTCAGGTTAACCTTGTATTCTCTGTCCTTAACTATACATGTAAAAGATGCTCCGCTGTGGTTAAATACAACATCTTTAGCTTTTATATCTGCATCATTTTTAATGCCGTATGTATAAAGGCTTACAGTAGGTGAAACTGCGTTAATAAATCTCTCTGAATATTCATCATCTTTATTAATTACAGCAAAATCTCCAGCAACAAGGTTTTCAAAAAGAATGGCTTTCGCCTTGAAATAGTTGTTCATAGTGATGTGAAAATCTAAATGATCCTGTGTTAAATTTGTAAATACAGCTCCGTTGAAGTCGCAAAAATCAACCCTGTGCTGTGCTAATGCATGCGAAGAAACTTCCATAACAACATTTTTGATACATTTTTCGTTTATATCTTCTAAAAGTCTTTGCAGTTCAGGTGCCTGCGGGGTCGTATGCTTAGCGTCATGATAAGTGTCGCCGGAGAAAAATTTGTGTCCAAGCGTACCAATAAGAGCACATTGCTGTCCGTTTGCTTCATAAAGCTTCTGTATAAGGTGTGTTACTGTTGTTTTTCCGTTAGTTCCTGTCACTCCTATAACATTGAGTTTTTGAGATGGTGAACCGAAGAAAAAATCTGAAATCTGAGCAATAATTTCACTTGTATTTTCAACAACAATCTGCGGTGCGTCAAGATTAAGACGTCTTTCAACAACAAATGCAATTGCGCCGTTATCAAATGCCTCTTCCGCATATTCATGACCGTCTACATGTTCGCCGGTAAGACATATGAATAAATCATTCGGAGCAGTCTTCTTTGAGTTATATGAAATCCCCATAATCTCATCAGACATGTTGTCCATATTTACAAGCTCTACATAATTGATGTTGTCAATAAGTGTTCTTAATCTCATTACTTTTCCTTTCGTTTATTAAATCTTTGCAGCTTTGTCCGGCTGCAAATTAAGAATATGAGAAATCTGTGTTGAAATCTCTTTGAAAATTGGAGCTGCAACCGTGTTGCCCCAAATTTCACCACCCTGAGCAGAGTCAACAATTACATAAATTAAAACCTGCGGGTCGCTTGAAGGCATATAGCCTACAATAGATGTATAAAGCTTATTTGTATATCCGCTTCCGTTTTCTTTTGGTTTAATTGAAGTTCCTGTTTTTGCAGCGATATTGTAACTATCAGATTTAATCGGCGACTTACCTCTATTTATACTTTCAGTAAGTAATTCTGTAACAACTCTTGCGTGCTCAGGCGTCATAACTTGAACTTTTTTTATTTTTATAGCTTCTTCTTCAGGTGAGTATTTAATAACATGCGGTGTTACTCTTACACCGTCATTAGCAATTGCTGATACAGCAGAAACCATTTGTATAGCAGTAACTGAAGAACCATAGCCGTAACCCATAGACGCATGGTCGGAAGCATCCCAGCGTGCAGGTGACTTAAGCAAGCCTACTGATTCACCCGGTAAGTCAATACCTGTCTTTTCACCAAACCCGAATTTCTTAAGCATATTATAATACTCAAATCTGCTCATCATCTGTGCTACAAGTACAGAACCGACATTGCTTGAATGCTCAAATAAATATACCAGATCAATCATACCTGGATTAGGATGTCTATTATAATCATAATTTTTAATTGTCCACCAGCCTACCTTGATTTTTCCGGTATCGTTAATCCTTGAATATTTATTAATTTTACCGAGTTCTATGGCTGAAGCTATTGTAATCGCTTTAAAAGTAGAGCCCGGAGGAAAAACGTCAGTTAAAGTCCAATTTTTTGTCTGAAAACTTGTAGCATTTTTAAAGTTATTCGGGTCAAAGTATGGATAAACAGCATATGCAAGTATTTCCCCGTTTCTAGGGTTCATTACAATTACGGCTCCCCTGTGAGCTTTGAATTTTTCTATAGCCTTCATCAACTCTTTTTCACACACATGCTGCACAGCAGCATCAATCGTCAATGTAACATCCTTGCCTTTTACAGGCTTTGTTGCAGCTACAGGGTCTGTAGAAATATTATAAATAACTTTACCCTTAGGCGTCATCTCAAAATTAGATGTCTTTGTAACGCTTTCCAGTGTATCTTTAGCAGTCAATTCAACTCCGGAGGCTACATCTGCATCAAAATTGTAATACCCTAGAACATGTGCGGCCAGAGTTCCCTGAGGGTATGTTCTAATACTTTTTTTATCCATCGGGATTTCTCTGAGGTTTAATTTTGCAATCTCATCCCGTGTATGCCTGTCAACATTCTTTTTTAGCGATATTACAGAAATATTTTGTCTTAATTTTTCGGTTAAATCAATCTGAGATATTTTTAATATTGGGGCGAGAATTTTAGCAAGTTCTTCCGGTGTATGCACAAAATCTTCTTTTCTGGCAAAAATATCATAATAAACAGTATCTGTTGCAAGCTTAATGCCGTTTCGGTCATATATGTTACCTCTCATAACAAAAGAACTTGCACGCCTCTGATTTTTGGCCTTAACCCTAAAATGCCTTACATCTAATACTTGAACAGAGAAAAGATATACAATAAAGAGTAATATAATTATAAGAAAGCCACCCTGTATCCAGATAAGGCGTTCTGAAAAAGTTTTATTCCTATTAGTATTACTGCTTCTTTTTCTCATACATCTCCCCATGTCAATAATACCATAATAAAAGTAAATATAAAAGAATGTAACAAAAGTACAGTGAGCATGTCATGGTATTTAGTGTATTTTTTACACCGAATAGCCGGCAACCAGTTAGGCTATTTTTTAAGTGTACAATTAACATTTTATCCTCAATGCTTTATGAATACTGGATTTCACAAAAGTTAACAAAAAGAGATTTACCCTCTTGACTTTTTATTTGATATGTAGCATAATGAAATTGTTGAATGAAGTGTAAATAAAACACTTAATGAAACAGAAAGTTCACAGAGGTGATAGATATGCAAGTTAATAGAATATCAAATATAAATTTAATAAATACAAATTTCAGAGCAAGTGCAGTTTCTAAGGATATGGAATCACAGAATGCTATATTAATGTTAAGAGATCCAAAAGCATCAGTTAAATTCCAGCAGAATCAAGAATTTGCACAAAATGCAGACTCTGTAAATTCTAATCCGTTGAAAGCTCTTGGTTACAAATTATACAGAACATTCAGCATGATTCGTGAAAATGACCAGATGCCTCAGAATGATGCAGCTAAACAATTTGTAGCAATGGCATAATTGGAATTTTAACATTTACCATAGAATACACACACTTTAAAAAAATCTATAATATAATACACACACATAATTTAGCGGTAATTTACGTAATTATCGCTTTTTTCTTGTGCTATATTTTGCTTTATCCTATAATTGCTCTGGAAGGAAGTATATTATGAATTATGATTTTAGATTGGCAGAAAAGGCATTAGAAAAGGAATTTGAAAGAGTTAACGATATAAGGGACTTTAATCAGAGGAAAGTTTTAAAGGCATTCTTTGATAATAAAGTTGCCCCGGAGCATTTTTATACAGTATCAGGTTACGGTCACGATGATTTAGGCCGTGAAGTGCTTGATAAAGTGTTTGCACAGGTTTTTTGTGCAGAAAAAGCGCTGGTACGTATACATTTTGCATCTGGTACCCATACTTTAGCCTGTGCATTATTTGGCAACCTGAAATACGGTGATAAACTTCTTTCTGTAGCAGGAGCACCTTATGACACTATGCAGGAAGTTATCGGAACTGCGGGCGATGAGGAAACAAAGCGTTCTTCTCTTATAGGTAATGGAGTTTTGTATGATGAGGTTCCGCTTGTAAATGGAATGGATGTTGATTTTGCAAAACTTGAAGAAATGGTCGATGAAAAAACTACTATGGTTTTAATCCAGCGCTCTAAAGGCTATTCTACACGAAAATCTTTATCAATGCAGACTATTGGCAGGATTTGTAATATCGTAAAAGCTAAAAATCCTGATTGTATTTGTTTCGTAGATAATTGTTACGGAGAATTTGTTGATAAACAGGAACCTTTGGAGGCAGGTGCAGATTTAGTCGCCGGTTCTTTGATTAAAAATCCTGGCGGTGGAATTGTGGAAGCCGGCGGGTATGTTGCAGGAAAGGAACTTTTGGTTGAGAGAGCTGCCAATCGATTGACTGCACCTGGAATTGGTAGTGAAGGTGGGGCTATGTTTAATCAGCATAGACTCATTTTTCAGGGGCTTTTTATGGCACCATCGATTGTTTCTGAAGCTGTTAAAGGGGCAATACTTGCAGCAAAAGTATTTGAGGATATTGGTTTTAATTCTGCTCCGCGTTATGATGAAGCAAGAACTGATATTATACAGAATATAATATTTGGTAAGCCTGAACATTTGGAAGAGTTTTGTAGGACAGTTCAATCTTTATCACCTGTAAACGGATATGTAACACCAATTCCAGAATATATTCCGGGGTACGAGGATCAGGTAATTATGGCAGGGGGAACATTTATTGAGGGCTCTACAATAGAACTTTCGGCAGATGGACCTATGCGTGAACCTTATGTTGCGTATATGCAGGGCGGGTTAAATTATGCGCATGTAAAGATTTGCTTGGAAGAGATTGTAAAGAAGCTGTAAGTAATTTATTCCCCCCCCTTTACAAAAAAAATTTATCATGTAATATAATAAATGTAGAAACTCTTGTGGGGGTTTAGCTCAGCTGGTAGAGCACCTGCTTTGCACGCAGGGGGTCAGGAGTTCGAATCTCCTAACCTCCACCATTTAAAACAAATGGAACTATTTAAATCAGCGCCTTCGGGCGCTTTTTAGTATGTTTGAATCCCATTAAGCATAATAAACATAGTGAGCTTGTTGATACAATCCTGACAAATCTTGGTGTTTATTGCTTTTAACTCGTTTTGCTGTGCAACTCTGTTTGCATCAACAAGCTTAATCTGTTCTTTGGTTAAACCTGAATGATTCTCAAAATACTTTTTGCAAGGACTGCGTTTTACAGTTGGCGTGTCATTAGCTTTAATATACACCTTCATTCTTTGATATACACCGACAAAAAACCAATATAATATTCAACAATTGGCCTTTTTTATATAAAATCATAATAAAGGAGGTTTATATGGTTTCATCATTAAGACACATGGTTTATAAAAACTATGGTAAAATTTGCTATTTACACTATTTTAGAAGAATGATTAAAGATTATGAATCTGGTAAATGGGATTTTGATATTACAACTATAGTAAAGAATATTAAAGTTGAAGTTCCATGCCCTAAATATGTTTGCAAAAGAGGTTTTACAAAAAGATTATGCCTGACAATTACTAATGATGATTTATTCCTGAAAGAATTTGACAGGTATTTAAACGGATACATTCGACCTGCACAGGAATTAAGAAAAAATCTGATTTTAGCCAGGCGAATTTTTGTAAAAAAATATGGATATTTTACCCGATATAATCAAGATTGTTCAAATGCAAGATATGATTGCAAAAACTGTGGCAGCATTGAAGAATGTATGCTTGCTAAAAAATTAAGCAAAAAAGAGGAGCATATATACAAAGTAACAAGACTTGCAGAGATCTTATACGGTAATTTAAACCATGGATACTGGGCGGATTTGGTCAAAACTTAATCTCTTCCGGTATTGCGTAAAGAACTGTTTCAGAACGCCAGGGCGAATAGTGACCGAGTTTGAAATGGTAATTCTTAAGATTTTTGTTTAAATACAGAGGTATATTTACGAAATCTTCATTTGAATGATAACTTGAGATTGCAAGCTGAGGTCTGCACTCTTGTATTGTTTTCATTCCGCCTTCTAAAGCCGGCATTTCTGCACCCTCAATATCCATTTTTATGAAATCAGGCATTATATTATTGTTACAACAAAATTTATCCATTGTTGTTGCGTTAATCTGTATTTTTTCCCATTTTGCCATATCAGCTGGCGGGTTATTATTGGAAAAATCACAATATGAACAAACAGAGAGTTGTTTGTTGAGATAGAAATTACCAACTTTTTCTTCATTCCCTAACGCAAAAGGAATTATGTTTAACCTTCCATCAAGTATAAATTTTTCTATCCATTCGCATTTTGCATAATCATATATAACTTCAAAACCATATGTTTTTTCGAGATTTGGCATAAGTTTATTGTATGCAATGACATTTAAACCAGAATTTAATCCAAGGTCAAATGCTATTTTCACCTGATTTTTATTTATTTTTTCTAAATATTGATTTTTAATTGTAAAATTGCCATTTTCTTTTAATACATGTTTTTGTCTGAAATAATCATCAGCCAGTTGTGGATTGGTTAGTTTGGCTCTGATTTTGAAAATAAGCTTATATAAATCCTTGTCTTCTTTTTCTTCGAAAATATTAATAATTTTTTCAAGATTATTTTCATTAAGTACTTGTAAAACATCCCTATAATAATCACTGATAAATGGGGTTTGTATGAGAAAAGGGATATCATATAAATCAAGTATAGAGTTTACTGTACTAAAATCTTTTCGAGTTCCCATAATTACCATATCATAGTTCTCTTTAGGAAAATCAGTAAACTCTTTTAATGTCCAGACAGGCAGGCTGCAAAAAGTTCCATCAACAGCATTATCAATAAAACCGATTACCTTGGTAAGTGGTTTATAGATTTTCAGGTCATTCAGAATTTTTTCTCCTGCTGCACAAGCACCGAATATTACAAAATTTCCGACATCCGGTAATTTGTCATACAAGTCCTCAAATCATTGTTCTTTAATCATCATTGTTCCTCACATCAATAACCTGTCCTGTGATATCAGAAAGTAAAACCTTAAGTGATTTTTTTGCTACGATAACAGGATTCAAAAGAGTTTTTTCCGGCTCTTTCCCGAACACTTTATATCTCATCGGGGTGTTGGTCCTTGCCGGATTAATCACATTTACACGGATTTTGTCGTTTATTAGCTCCTCAGAAAGCGCTTGTACAAGATTAACTATGCCGGCCTTAGCAGAAGAGTATGTAGAATACAATGCTCTTCCCCTGGTATAAGAACTTGATGCAAACAGTAATAATGCGCCGGCAGATTCTTTTAGGTATGGTATGGATGCCTTTGCAACATGAATTGAACCAAGATAATTTACTTCAAATTCTTTGCGTATGTCGGATACGCTTCTATCGGCTAATTTTCCCAGTTTTAAAACTCCTGCTGTATTAATTACGCAGTCAATATTTTTAGTCCTGCAGTAAACCTTTTCTAAAAATTTTTCTACCTGTCCAAATTGGGAAATGTCGCATCCTTTAGACAGAGAGGTTATGAATACATTAGCTCCGTTTTTTTGTGCAATTTCAGAGATGCATCTGCCTATACCGCTGCTGCCACCAAAAATAACGATATCCTTATTACGCAGGTTTTCTAAGGGGATGTCTTCCGGTAAAGTTGATTTTTTTAATTGAAACAATTTATCTGCAATATAAATATCCAGAGGGTATGTGATTTTAATATTTTCGATTTCACCTTCAACAACAAAAACAGGACATAGTTTATGTTTTAATACTAGGCCGCAATCATCAGTGAAGTTATTATCGTCTTTTGATAGTTCGTGAGCTTTTTTGATAGCAGACAGCTTAAAGCATTGAGGAGTTTGCCCTCTCATAAGACTATTCCTATGGGGAACAGCATCTATAATGTTATCCTGAACTTTGATAATTGTATCACTTGCTTTTATCGCAACATCAACAGCGCTGTATTCATCTAAAGCTGAAATACAGTCAGAAATTATTTTTTGATTTAAAAATGGTCTGGCACAGTCGTGAATAATTACATTTGCTTCTTTATCTTTAATTGAATTAATTCCGATATAAGAACTTTCTTTGCGTGTACTCCCGCCGTTAAGCAATTTGGAAACTTTCGTCCAATTATTCCTTAAGATAATTTCTTCTGTGAGAGTTCTGTATTCAGGAGTTATGACAATAATAATCTCATCGATTAAAGAATTATGTTCAAAGATTTCAACGGAATGTTCAAGAACAGTTTTTCCGGCAATTTTAATGAACTGCTTAGGTAAATCATTATCAAAGCGGATTCCTGCTCCAGAGGCTAATATTATGGCATAATTTTTTAACATGAAATGTAATCCTTTTTTAGGAACAAGTCTTTAAAAGTTGGTCTGATAAATGGTCTGACTTCTATGTTTTGATTTGGAGTAAGGTATAAGATGTGGTCATCTAACAGCGTAAGGAAGAAATTATAATCAAAATTTGCTATTAGTATAACATCGCATTGTATATTTCCGAGTTCATTTGGCGCAATGCACTTAAAGCCAAAAAATTGTCTTTTGGATTCGTCTTCAAATCTTAAGTCCGCAACAGCAACAATATTCAGATTGGATAAATCGTAATTTGAAAATATTGCATGCGAAAATTGACCGGCTCCATAAACGGCTATTTTTTTATTTTTGTATCTTTTAGCTAATTTATTTATTTTTGATTGTGCATTATAAATTTTTAAGTATTCTTGAAAATTCATGCTATCCTCTCTGCCACAATTCTTTTTCTATATATTCTGTTATCTTTTCACCAGTAGTTTTGTTTTTATCTATCATTAAAAGTTTGATATTTTTAATTCGTTTGTCTTTTAAATAGTCATTATTATTGACAATAACTTCGTTGAATATTTTTGAGAGAGTTTCGTTATCATAAACCTTATAGTAAGAGTCAGTAATCATTTTTACTAAATTATTAAAGCTTTGTTTCTGTTCATCTTTTCTCAAATGGATAACCGGTTTAGCGGTCGGTAAATATTCACTAAGAAATGAAATACAGTCTGTAATTAAATAATCAGAGCCTGCAAACATTTCATAGTAATCTCCGCCGGTGTAAATAGTTCCGATTTTTTTCCACTCTTCAAAGTAATTTTCGATTTCTGACAGAGTTTTAATCTTATGTCTTAATACACGGTCTTTAAAAACGGGATGCGGTCTAAAAATCCATTCATATTCAGGATGGGATTTTGCTAACTGCAAGATAAATTCACCATTTTTGTCAAATGTTGCAGTAGCGTAATCTATATTTTCCTGTTCAAAACAATTATGAGGTGAGTAGATTATTCTTTTTTTGTTAGTTTTCCATATTGTATCTATTTTCGATTTATCAAGAGTTTTGTAACTATCAAGTTTGCAAGAACCAATAGCTGTACAATTTTTAGCATTAAACTTTTGTTGGTATTCTTCTTTATGCAAATCAGATTCTACAAAATATTTCCAGAGTTTGCCGTGAAAACCAAGTAAATAATTCATGTAGCTGTTTAGTGAATAGTAGCAGTATGGGACATAGCAAATCAGTGCATTCTTACTGGTATTGAACGGATTTTGGTTATCAGGAATTAACCAGGGCTGCTGGTAGAAAACGATGTCCGGTTTAAATTTTTTTAGTTTTATATGTACCTGTTGCTTGATATCATAAACTACTTTATAGTTTATTCCTTTTTCCTCAAAAAATTTAATTCCTTTTAACATATGTTCTTGAGGTGAAATGCCGATTTCAGATTTTTTAAAATAGGCAAGCATTACAAACGGTTCGAAATGTTTGCTCTTTAATAATGCTTCAAATAATGAGGCACAGGAACTCCACTTTTGAATTTCTGTAACCCAGAATCCAACTTGAATTTTTCGACGTCTGGCTAAAAACCTAAGTTTAAATAAATGTTTCTGGTATCGGAGATTCATTATTAAGTTCAAGAGTTTATTTGTAGAAAAGTTAATTATCTGCTTTTCAAATAAATAGATAACAATCCTGTTTCTTCTTATTTCAAATTCAAATATCGGTTCAAAGAGCTTTGTCCAGTAAAGTTTTCTATAATTACTAATAGCTTGTAGTAACCTATCGTATTCTGTAAGGTATTTTTTGTTTTCTTTTGGGATTTTTTTACATTCTTTAGCTATTTTGTATAAATATTTAATGTTTTTCTTTTGAACAAAACTGTTGTGTATTGCGTACCATTGCCAGAGATATGCATAAATAGTTTTATTTAAACAATGTGCGAAAATAATATTAAAATCTTTTAACTTTGCAGAGAGTAGTATTTTTTTTATAGCAATATGGGTTTTGAATAAATGAGGTAAAGTTGTTTTATTATTTTTTGATAGACTATTTTCGGTATTTTGACGATAATAATATAAATTTTCATATAAGACAGAAATTGAATTTGCATGAAGGCAGGCATTAATATAAAAAACCCTGTCTTCACCGGCTTGAATATTAATCGGAAATTTGAGATTATATTTTTTCAAAAATTCGACTTTATATAATTTTGCCCATGGTTCGCACGGGCTAATTACGATATTTTCCACAGATTTTTCAAAAGTAGTGCTTTTGCCTTCCAATTCAATATATAAATCTTGCAGTCTGCCATCACTGGTGCAGGTCTGGTCAGTAAATTTATTATGAGAAAATAATAACATATCACAATCATTTCCTGTTGCAGCTTTATAAGCTTGTTCGCAGGCGTTGTGCGCCAGCCAGTCATCTGAATCAACAAACATTATATATTTGCCTTTAGCTTGCTGCATTCCGCGATTTCTGGCAGCAGATACACCTTTATTGGGCTGAGAAATAACAGTGAATCTTTTATCTTTTTGTTCGTATTCTTCTAAAATTTCCGAAGACTTATCGGTAGAACCATCATCTACACAGATTATTTCTATATCCGTAAATGTTTGGTTAATGATACTATCAAGACATTCATGCAGATATTTTTCTACGTTGTAGACGGGGATTATAATACTAATCTTTACTTCTTCTTGCAACTCTCAACTACAAAATTCTACATTTATGTGACTAATTAATCATTATGATAGTACACGAATGTCTGGTTGTCAAATGAAAATATCAGACATCTGTATTGTTTATAAAGTAACATAGAGGTCTTAAAATAATTATTGAATGATACTAGAAACTGACAAAAAGATTATAGGCAATAAGTTTAAAGAATACAGAAAGAGTAAGCAGCTAACTCAATTTGAATTAGCAGAAAAAGTTGGATTAAATGAAAAACAAATTTCGCGTATTGAGGCAGGGTTGAACTATCCTACATATCTTACTTTTGTAAAGCTTTTAGATGTGCTTGATGTCAATATTCTTGATTTTGTTCAATCTGCACCGTTAACAAATAATCCTTTACAGGATGAAATTATGCATTTAACAAAAAATGCAGATAATATTGAATTAAAAACATACATAGATGTCTTAAAATCTTTAAAAAGGAATTTAAAGAACTTTAAGGGAAGCTGTTAAATTAAGATTTTTGCCCATAATTCATCAGGAATACTGTTATTATTGTTTTTATAAATTTCAATAGCTTCTTTGTGGCGTTGTATGATTTTATTTTCACCTGTCAAATAGTTGTATTCAGACAATCTTCCAGCAGCATTCATTCTTTCACGGTTTATTGCTTCATACTTAACACTGAATTTTGCACCTTCCAGCCACTCTTGTTTCATTTTTTGTACAAGATTTTCTTTTTTCTTGAGTGCATCTTTAATTTTTCTACTGTGCGGTAATTTTGCAAGTCCTGCTTTTAATTCCTGTATTTCAATATTAGCCGCAAGAATTGTTGCTTCCATAACCCTCATATCTTTCCAGATATCCCCTATAGGATAAATATCAACGCCTGCCAGTCTGTCAACTTTATGCGTAAATTTCTGCTCAATAGTTTCAAATATTTTGTTCAGTTGATGTTCAATATTGGGAAATTTTTTGAGCAATGATGAGTTATTATTTCTGACAAAGTTTCTGGCTTCCCGTGCAATGTTGTTATGGTTCGTCTGTCTTGAGTAAACATCAATTTTTTCTCTAAGAAGCTGTTCATACTGATTTTGGAGCCGTAATAACAAATCTTTTTTAGAAAGCACCGCCGCCGGCTTATTAATATTCTTTGCTCTATCGGATGAAATTATATCAATCAGTTCTTTTGTGGAAAGCTTTTCGTCTTTATTAATATTATTTTTATTAATCTGGTGATAGTATTTATCCATGGCAGAAATTTTGAGAAGTTTTTGTTCCAAATATTTATTTTCAATGTTTTCAATTTCTTTAAAATAATCCAGAGCAGCTTTATTTTTCTTTGCTTCCATTTCAATATTTTTATCCATTGTTTTTAAGGTTGATTGCAAGTTTCCGTGTTTTTTAAGCTCTTCTGTTAACCTTGGAATGTCAGGATGATTTGGATTATTTTTTAATAAAGAATTTAGATGGCTTGACTGTGTTCTTAATTTAAATCTCTGATTTGACAGTCTTGCAAACCTGTCCAGTCGCAGTCTGTTTTGTAAAATTTCAAGCAATACTTCTTTTTCTAACGCAGTTTCAGGTGCTTTTACTTTTAAATTTTGTGCCCATATATCTTGAGTTAGAAGAACTTTTAATTGATTTCTCAGTATTTCAGGTTTTGGCCCGCCTTTAAAAGTATAATTTTTTGCAGGAAAATTTGAACTGCCCCAAACAGAGTTAATAAACATAAATAGACCTTTCTTTTTTTATACACACTCACTTAACTACTAATTTTAAAACCAAATAAAAAATTTTTTGCTAAATTATATAAAAATTTTAACAAATAGTTACAACTCATCCGGTAAATTTATAGCTGGCAGGCTAAGGGTTATGTTATCTCCGGCTTGAATTACAGTAGAATTTTTAGGAATAATTCTTTCCTGTTTGCGTTTAATCAAAACCGCGAGAGATTTTTGCGGGAATTCTACGCATCTTATGGGCTTTCCGACCCATTCATGATTTTTGGGAACTGTAATTCTGAGGAGTTTTACAGCACATTCTTCTTCATAATCATTAAATGTTTTTTTATGCGGGTCAATCATATTTGTCATTTTTGCTGCAAGCGGCAGGAATGTTCCTTGAATTGCAACAGAAAGTATAGAAATTAAAAAGACCAGATGAAACAAGTCATAATGCAGGGTAATTCCGCTGTCCATTGCGATAATTGCAAAAACAATTGAGGCAACGCCCCTGAGTCCGGCCCATGAAACAAGAAGACACTGATTAATACCTGATTTAAAAAAAGATAGCAGCAAGAACACAGCTGCCGGTCGTGCTATAAAAGTTAAAAATAAAAATATCAACATACCTGTAAGAAGAATTGAAGGCACTTCGCGCGGGAAAGCCAGAAGGCCAAGTGTAAAAAATATTCCTATTTGTGCAAGTTTTGTTATGCCGTCAAAAAAATGCATCATTGGTACTTTATTTAGAATGTTTGCGTTTCCAAGAATTATTCCCAGGAAATAAACTGCAAGAAACGGGTTTCCATCACAAAAGAACGGAAGCAGATAGGATAATAAAACTAGCGCAATAATAAACAGTGAGCCGTTTTCATCAGTAATAATACTGGTTTTTTCGTATATGTAAATTGATATTTTTGCAACCAGAACTCCGATTAAAATCCCGAAAATCATTTGTTTAAAAAATAATGCGATTACAAATCCGGAGCTCTGGTTCTGCATAAGTGTTATTGCGAGAATAACGAGTACATACGACATCGGGTCGTTGCTTCCGCTCTCTATTTCCAGAAGCGGGGCTGTGTTTTCTTTCAGATGTAGATTTTTTGCTTTTAGAATTGAGAATACTGAAGCTGCGTCTGTAGAACTTATAACTGCACCTATCAAAAAACTTTCGAGAAAACTGAGTTCAAGTACAAAATGACAGAAAACACTGGTTAATACTGCCGTAAGAAAAACTCCTGCTGTTGAGAGTACAGCAGCCTTTGCAATTATAGGTTTTGCTGTTGCCCACTTTGTGCAGAAACCGCCGTAGAAAATTATAAATCCGAGTGCAAGCGAGGCAATATCTTTTGTGTTTGCAAAGTCGGCGAAGCTTATTTTAAAGATGCCGTCAGTCCCGAATAACATTCCAAGGCACATAAAGAAAAGCAGGGCGGGGATACCTAATGCATCCAGAAATTTGCTGGAGAATATTGCAAGAAGTATAACTGATGAGCAAAGTATTAATATGAAAAGCATTTACAGATTATAACATTTGCAATCTTTCTGCATATTCCTCTATAAACTTATAGAAAAGGATGGATATATTTGCTCTGTGTAAATGAGGTTTCGAAAATACCGGAACAAAGCTCCCGTTTCCTGCAGTTACTGCATTTATCCAGAAAAGCTTTTTTCCACGATGAAATGCTATCCCTGCAGAATTCTTCTATTCTGTTGTCAGCAAGGCATAGAGGAATGTTATATACATCTGCGGTTATGTTGTATCTTACAAATTGTCTGATTGCTTCATACAATTCTTCTTTGTAATCATAAGGGTCAATGTTAATATCTTCATAATTCGTTTCAGCTCTTCCGTGGTATTCCATTCCCATAAGTGCAATGTGGGTTACGAATGGCAGATTTCTGTAGATATACTCGGCAATATCTTTGAGTTTCCGGTAATTCTGTTTTAATATGACTATTCTTATTTCAATTTTTTGTTTGTACTGTGCAAGATTGTACAAACCTTTGATTGTTTGCTGAAAACTGCCTTTTACTCCGGTTATAAAATCATGTTCTTCTGCTAAATCCGAATACAGCGGGATACCGTAAGATATATCAAGATGTTCAATTTTTGATAAATTTTTAACCAGATTAATATCTTCAAAATTTCTTCCATTAGTCAAAATATGCACTTTTTGATTTGGAGATTTTTTGGCAATTTTAGAGAGAAGTTTTAACAATTTTTCCGGCTCTATAGTCGGTTCACCGCCGGTTATACCAATGTTTTTATCATTTCTTAAATCTATGCAGCCGAGAATTTTTAAGCACTCATCATACCGTGACTGCCTGCCATCTATCTGCGGGCACATTATGCACTTAGAATTACATAAATCCGTGACATAAAAAGCATTATGGCAGGAATTTTTCTCCCATACAACCGAGCAGCTGCCGTCTGGATTTATGGATATAACATCCCCATCCTGAAAAGGCAGGGGAGAATTTATTCTGACTGCCGGTATTTTGCAATCAGGTTTTTCTTTCACAATAAAGCATTTGGCGCCAAATCTGATTAAAGGAAGTTTGTCACATACGACTATTCTATTTTTATCGAAAATATTATTTTTTGTTGTTATTTTCCCTGTAATCAATTGAGTTATGTTAACAGGTTCGCCTTTAATTTTTTTCAAGGTTTATTTCTCCATACGGCCGTCTTGTTACCCACGACCAGAATATATCCATCATCTGTTCATCATTTTTATTTAATAAATAAAATATATAATCAAGCACCATTTTGTTTTTCTTGCAGAAGCCGCTTTTTCTCCTGTTTCCCATTAAATCTTTTGTTTCAAGATAATTTCTTATCACATCAGCTCCGCAATACTGCTGGTAAACGCATTCTGAACATACCGGCATGGCCTCAACACAGGAGTTTCGGACTATGCTGTGCATAACCTGCCCGTTGAATATTCCGGAAAACTTTTCATCTACAGTTCCAAGGCAAAAATAATCATCTCCCATCCTTGCCAGCATTCTTGCTTCATCGGCTGGATAAACTTTGCCGTCATAATTGTAAATTACTCCGGACAGGCCTGCGCCTGATGGTGACTGCAAATCTACAAATCCCGTTGAAAACGGGGTAAGAATACGTGTAAGAAACAGAGCGGTATAGCATTCTACAAAGTCTATTCCCTTCTTGTTAAGTTCTATTATATATTGCAGTGCATCTTTGTATGCAGAAATAAATTCTTCGGTTGAATAATCAAGTTCAGCTTTATTTTTGACGGCATTTCCATATGGATTTAAAGCTCTTAGAAAAATAGTATTGTACCCGAGCTTGACGTAGGTATCAATCACACTTCTAAGCTTGTTAATATTTGTTTTTGTAATTGTCAAAAGCGGTGCGCAATCATTAATCAGATTAGAGTTTTCAATGAATTTGTCGTATGAACTTTCAAATATTCTGGATTTTCTATTTGTATCATGCAGCTGTTTAGGCCCGTCAAGCGATGTTGAGATTTCAATTGAATGTTTTTTTATAAAATCAATTTGCTCTTTTGTAATCTGCATCAGGTTGGTACAAATTACAAAGCTTAAGTTTTTTCCAGCAAGTTTATTGACAAATTTGGCATACAGTATGCTTTCTCTAACTATATCCCAATTCAATAGAGGTTCTCCGCCCTGATATTCTATCTTAATATCGTCGGACGGTGATTGAAAAATTAAATCAATAGTTTTTCTTGCGGTTTCCCAGCTCATGTCATACTTTTTTGCCGACATATCAATACTTGAGGCGTGGCAATATTTGCAAAGACAGTTACATCGCAGTGTCGCAACAATCATATGCAAATTTGGAGAACATTGTGCAAAAGCTTTTCTGGTTCGCAGTTTTATTGCAAGCAAATCAAGAACTTGTTCTTTTTCTTCCGGTACTGTAAGAAAATGTTTGGCTTTTAATCTTTTGTAAAATTCATTCTGAGGCTGAAGCTTGTATGAGTGGAATTTATCAAAATCATCTCTGCGGGCAATAATCCATTCTCCGGCTTGATTTACCATAAGAACCGTATCATCTGAATATTTAAAATTAAAAGGAAGAATGATATATGAGGACAATTTATGAAACCTCAAATCTTTCAAAAGCTTTGTTATAAATAGCTTCTCTTAATTCTCCGAACTGGCCGTTAAGAGTTTCTCTGAGCTGTTGTTCCTGTAAATCAGAATTAAATTTATCAATATCAAAATTATTTGGAGAATTAACCTCTATAATATAATTAAATTCATCTTCCGATACTAATATGTCCTGCCATAAGTATACTGTTTTCAAAATAGCATCTTTATCAAAAACAGACTTCGCAAATTTGTATTGCTTCATGTTTCCTCTTAAAATCTTGAAGAATAATGTGAACTGTGCGAGCTGTGTGAATAATGCGAACGGTGGGAATAATGACCTGCAAGCTTTACATTATCTTTGTTTGTTAGTTCAATGCCGGAATACAGTATAAAAGGTTTACTGCTGTTCTGTACGGATACAGCGGTATTAGAAACTTCCGGTACGTTAGAAGTATTTACGGCTTTGGCTTCCGGACCTAAAAATGACATAAGAAATAAGCCCAGAAAGGATATGCAGCTTATTATACGCTTAAATCTATTTTTCATACAAACTCCTTTCCCAGATTATAACTTATTTTTCAGTATAATAAAAGTCTTCAGGTATAAATTATTACAATATATTAAGCAAAATAAGCCTTATGGCTAAGGCTTCAAAGATAATTTTTCGTATCTTTCACTCAGCCTTCTAATTCTTTCATTAAGATAAGCTGTTTCTCGTTCTTTGCCCAGACTTTCGTAAATATTTCTGCATTTTGTATACAGATTAACAGCATCCTTAGGTTTTCGCCTTTCAAGCATATGCGCTAAATCCGAGTATGTGAATGCAAGCTGTGTCTGTACTCCTTCTTTTGGAGTTGGTTTTTTAAGAATACTATCATAATTTTTCACATTTTGTTCATATTCAGCAATAACCTTTTTGCAGCATTCTTTTTTCTGTTGAAGTATATTAAACAGATTTTTTCGGTCATTAAGATTTTTATATAAATATTCTAAATCAGTAAGCCTTGCGAGTTCATGCAGTCCGTCATTCTTTTTACGGCTGTTTTCAAGCGCTATATGCAAGAGTTCTTCTGCTTTTGCCTGCATATTAAAATTAATGCATAATTTGCTGAGTTCATTTATTAAAAGGTCGCTTAGTCTGCTGTTTCCGTTAATTTTCAACTCGTCAGACAATTTGACCGTTCTGTTGCAGAAGTCTTCAACCTTTCCGCCGTGTACAAATAAATCTCTGATTTCGATATAATCGTTTTTTGCACTCAAGATTTCTTGTTCAGGCCTCAGGCAGCGCTTAGTGAAATTTGCATAAGCACTTTGAAATATGTCGTTTTGTTTCCCCAGCTTAAAAAGAACTTTCATATATTAAAAAAGTATTTTTAGTAAAGAAAATTGTCTGCATATTAATATATTTTTACAAATTCTGCCTTTTCCATGTATAATTTAAAGAGAAACGGAGAAATATAAATGAGTAAATATTTATTGGAAGTAGGTGTTGAGGAATTACCTTATAAGTTTATACCAATGGCAATTTCTCAATTGAAAAACGGATTTGAAACATTTTTAAATGACAGTGATGTAAAATATGAAAAAGTTAACGTAATGGCAACCCCCAGACGTCTTGCTGTAATCATAGATGGACTTGCTTCATCTCAGCCTGATGTAGAAAAAGTTGTAAAAGGCCCGATTGCAAAAGCGGCGTTTGATGAAAATAATAACCTCACAAAAGCCGGAGAAGGTTTTGCGAAGAAAAACGGAGTTGGAGCAGATGAACTCTATATTGAAGATAATTACGTTTACGCGAAAATTTCAATTAAAGGTAAAAATACAAAAGATTTGCTGCAAGAAAATGTTCCGGTAATTTTCTCAAAACTTCAAGGCCCTCATTTTATGAGATGGGGCAGCAATGATGTTAAATTCTCCCGCCCGATAAGATGGGTTTTATCAATTTTGGACAATGAAGAAGTCAAGATTAGAATTATTGATAAAGATTCTTCCAATATAACAAACGGACATAGATTTTCTAGGCAAAATATTGTGATTAATAATCCTGATGAATACGTTTCTAAGCTGCGTGAGGCAAACGTAATTGTTGATCCGGATGAAAGAAAACAACGCATTTTAGAATTAACTAAAATTGAAGCAGATAAACTTAACGCTGTTACAAAAATTTCCGATGATTTACTCGAAGAAGTTACATTCATCTGCGAATGGCCGGTTGCCGTAACCTGCAATTTTGACGAAGCTTTTCTCACAATACCTCAGGAAGTTGCAGTAACAGTTATGGAAACCCATCAGAGATATTTTGCTCTGTACACAAAAGACGGAAAACTTACAAATAAATTTGTAACTATTACAAACTATACAGGCAGCGAATTTGAAAATATTAAAGCCGGAAACTTGAGAGTAATTAAGGCCCGCCTTGATGATGCTGTATTTTTCTTTAATGAAGATACCAAAAAACCGCTTGAGGCTTATGTTGAAAATCTTAAGGGCATGACCTTCCAAAAAGGTATGGGCTCTGTGTATGATAAAACTCAGCGTATTGTGAAGCTTTCTGAAAAAATAGCATCTTCTCTTGGAATAAATAAACCTTCTATTAAGAGAACTGCAGAACTTTGCAAAGCTGATTTAGCAACAAACCTTGTATTTGAGTTTACAGAGCTTCAAGGGTTTATCGGTGCTGACTATGCCAGAGTTTCAAAAGAAGCTCCGGAGGTTTCAGAAGGTATAAAAGAACATTATTTCCCGCTCAATGCTGATTCTGAAACAGCGAAATCTATTGAAGGTCAGGTTGTTGGTATTGCAGATAAACTGGATACAATCTGTGCAGTATTCGTTTCCGGTAAAAAACCAACCGGTTCTTCTGATCCGCTCGGCGTAAGACGTGCAGCTCTCGGAATTATCAAGACAATCCTTGAGCATAATTTGAAGCTAAATGTTTCCGAATTGATTGATGAAACGCTGGCACTTCTTCCGGTAAAAGCAGACGTTAAAAAAGATGTTGAGGAATTTTTCGTACAAAGAGCTATTATATTCTTGAACAACGATTATCCAAAAACTGCTCTGGAAGCATGCGCTCAAAACAATCCTTGTATTGATTTTTGTGATTATGTAAAACGCGTCAAAGCAGTAGCAGGCGGAGTTGATGAGAAACTTGTAGAGAATGCTAACAGAGTCTTGCGTATTTTGAAAGAAGATGCTGGAGAAGTTAGGCCGGAACTTTTTGTCCAAAATGCTGAAAAAGATTTATATCAAGCAGTTCAGGCAATTAGTTTTAACGGTGATTACGCAAAATATCTCACTGATTTGACAGAAATTAACCCTGTTGTAACAAAATTCTTTGATGACGTACTTGTCATGGATAAGGATGAAAATATAAAAAATAACAGACTTGCACTATTGAAGAGTTTGAAAAATAAGTATATAATACTAACAGATTTCTCCCAAATGTAAAAAATTGTAACAACTTAAAAGAAAAGAGTCAATTTTTACCTTGAGGGGACTTTAATATAGTACAAAGTGAAGGTAGTAAAACTAAAGAGGTCGTTATGTTCAACCTGAAATTTTTCAAGTCACTGAAAGAAGCATTAGATACAAAAGCAAATTTACTTACATTTGCAAGCTCACAGAGAAAAGCAAATGAAGAATATATAGAGTCATTGTCAAGCAATGAACTAAAAATAAAGGCTGACGAACAGAGGTTGGAAGCAATGGTCAGACAACAATTAAAAGAAGAATTTCCGAATATAGAAAAGAGTTCTTCTTACGACTTACTGGTTGACGCGGTCATCCATAATTACAAGTCAAAACAGCTTCAAGCCACCGACGGTGCGGAAATAAATTAGACACTGTCAATTATTAAAAAATAAACAAACACCGTATTCAGACGAATGGGGTGTTTTTTATTATGCAGAGTCTAAATAGCGCCGGTTGCAAAAGAGGCAGCTTCTTCATAAGGGTTTTCAAGACCTGCATCCTGAGCAGCTTTTAGCGCTGTTTCAAACGCTTTGTCTGAATTTTCTGCAATTTGCGGGTTCTCAAGCAGTGCCTTCAAATCATGATTAGTGTCATCTGCACCTTTAAACAACATTGAGCGGCCGAGTGCTTCAGCTTTAGGGTCAGAAAAATCATTTAATTTCGGAGCTTCTGCTGCCGGTTCTTCTACAGGAACTTCTGCCTGCGGTTTTTGTTGAATACCGTTAAAATTTACCTGATTTACACTAAATTTTGGACCATTTACTTCACTCATGTAGTTACCTCGCTTTATTTATTAAATTATATCATATTATGCAGTTAATCAACCATCCATTTGTTCTAAAACCTCTGATTAATTTTTTTTGCTAGTTGAAGGGTAAATTTTACGAAAATATTTACAAAAATTTACTATTTATACTGACTTTGTTATAATTAATATATGGGTAATGATATCGAGTCACTTCAGAATATTCTAAAAAACGATCCTTCAAACTTTCAGGCAAGAAGAGAACTCTCAATACTTCTGGTTAATAATGGTTTTAATGAAGAAGCAGAAGGAAATTTGAAATATCTTTTAAAATATTTTCCGCAGGATGCTGAAATTTACTACAATTTAGGCATTGTATATGAAAAATTAAAAAAGTTTACGGAAGCAAAAGAGTGTTATCAGAAAGCTGTTGAAATTTCTCCTCAGGAAGATTTTTATTACAATCTGGGGGATGTTCTGGTGGACTTAAAAGAATGGGACGAGGCAATCAGCGCTTTCCGCAAGGTTCTTGAAACAGACCCTGAGGATGGAAATTGTTATTTCAATCTGGGGGTTTGTTATTTTAATAAAGACGAAAAAAATCTTGCTCTGGATAATTTTCAAAAAGCAGCAGCAATCAATCCAAAAGATGTTTTTGCATATTTCTATCTCGGGTTTATATACCAGAACGACGGACTTACAAATTTTGCGATAGATAGTTACAAAAAAGTTCTTGAAATTTCTCCGGACTACAGCTGGGCATATTTTAATCTCGGTTCAATTGCTTACAAGAGCGGAAATATTGAGGAGGCAAAAGAGTATTTACTAAAAACTCTGGAGTATAATTCTTCTGATATTGAAGCGTATAAGCTGCTTACTAAAATATGTTTGAAAACAGGTGAAACAGAAGAAATACTGGAAATCCTTAATACGAGATTAGATAAAGAGGATAATGGCGATTTGTATTATTGCCTTGCAAGGGTTTATAAGTATATTGGCGATTCTGAGCAGTATTGTAAAAATCTGGAGCAGGCACTTGATAATCCTTATACGCTCACGTTTTCTAAAAAAATAGTAAAACAGGAACTTGAATATATAAAGGAAATGTTAGGAAGGAATGCTGTTATTGAGCCGGAAGCCGGTATTGAAGAGTATTCAGAGGAAGAACCGGAAGAAGATGAAAACTATGAGGACGAGCCTGAATACGACGACGAAGCTGACGAGTATGAAGAAGACGAAGATTATGATGATGACGGGGAAGAAGATAGTTAGGGTATGTTATCAAAGATTTTAATAAAAAATTATATATTAATTGATGAATTAGAGCTGGATCTGGCAGAAGGATTGAATATTATAACAGGTGAAACGGGTGCCGGAAAAAGTATTCTTATCAACGCCATTGATATTGCATTCGGAGCAAAGGCTGGAAAAGAAGTTATTAAGGGCGATGCGGAAAAAGCCGTAATTGAATTAACTTTATGTAATAAAAAACAGGATTTATCAGAACTGTTTGATGAAAACGGTATTGATAACTGCGGATGCGAGATTGTTCTATCAAGAGAGATTACCAAAACCGGTTCTCGGCCTCGTCGAAAACGATGCTCTGGGGGCCTTCGAAGACTTCGTCGGTGACTTCCATCGCGTCGCGGCCAAAGCGCTCGCCCATCTCCCTGCCCACGGTGGTTTTGTGGTCGTGGTAGGCGGGCAGACAGTGCATGAACACGGCCTTGGGGCCGGCGATATTCATCAGGTTCTGGTTGATCTGATATGCGGCCAGGTCGTTGATGCGCTCGGCCCAGACCTCGACCGGCTCGCCCATGGACACCCAGACGTCGGTGTAGAGGACGTCTGCGCCCTTTGCGGCCTTGGCAGGGTCTTCCTCGAAGGAGATGGCCGCACCCGTCTCGGCGGCGATGGCCCTGCACTGCTCCACCAGCGCGGCGTCCGGCTGGTACTTTTTGGGGGCGCAGGCGGTGAAGTTGAGGCCCATCTTGGCGCAGCCCACCATCAGGCTGTTGCCCATGTTGTAGCGGGCGTCGCCGAAGTAAACGAAGTTGATGCCCTTGAGGCGGCCGAAGTGCTCCCGGATGGTGAGGAAGTCGGCGAGGATCTGGGTGGGGTGGAACTCGTTGGTCAGGCCGTTCCACACCGGCACACCGGCGTAGTGGGCCAGATCTTCCACGATGCTCTGGCCGTAGCCGCGGTACTCGATGCCATCGAACATCCGGCCCAGCACCCGGGCGGTGTCGGCGATGGACTCCTTTTTGCCGATCTGGCTGCCCGACGGGTCGAGGTAGGTGACTTCCATGCCCAGGTCGTGGGCGGCGACCTCAAAGCTGCAGCGGGTGCGGGTGGAGGTCTTCTCGAAGATAAGGGCAATGTTCTTGCCGCGCAGAGCATCGTGGCGGATGCCGGCCTTTTTCTTTGCCTTCAGGTCGGCGGCGAGGTCAAGCAGACCTTCGATCTCTTCGGGAGTGTAATCAAGAAGCTTCAAAAAGCTGCGGTTCGTAAGATTCATTGTATATATTCCTCTCTATGCGCCAAAATTTGAATATTTATACTTTCGCAGACCCTATTATAATACAGAGCAAAGGTGGGGTCAAGAGGAAGCACTTGACGCACCTGTCAAAATTGCGATCCAATGCAAAAATCAAGGTGCTATGAAAAAATTTGACATCTTACAACTCCAGCTCCATCTTCCGCCCGCTGGGCTGATAGGGGGTGAGCCGGACGCCGGCCTTTTTGAACATGAACCGGGCGGCCACGCTGGAATCGGTGTCGTGGTACTTGTCGCTGTAGTAGACGACCTCGGCGATGCCGGACTGGATGATGGCTTTGGTACACTCGTTGCAGGGGAAGAGGGTGACATACACCCGCGCGCCCTTGAGGTTGTTGTGGGCGCTGTTGAGGATGGCGTTCAGCTCGGCGTGGCAGACGTACATATATTTCGTATTCAGCGGCTCACCCTCCCGCTCCCACGGCATGGCGTCGTCGTCGCAGCCGATGGGCATGCCGTTGTAGCCCAGAGAGAGGATCTTGTTTTCCGGGCTGACGATGCAGGCGCCCACCTGACTGCTGGGGTCCTTGGAGCGCATGGCCGTGAGCAGGGCAATGCCCATGAAGTATTCGTCCCAGTTGATGTAATCCGTGCGTTTCATCGTGTGGTGCTCCTTGTTCTGCATAAAAATTGGGTTCGGTGGCCCTATTATAGCGTGCTACGGCAGCTTTTACAATAAAATATTTGCCCTCAAGGCAAAATGCACAAAACAAAGCCGGGAAGTTTGGCAGGGTAAAAGCCGGAAATTTCAAATGAAATATTCAAAAATCACTTGAAGTGTGGTATTATCTTTGTAAAATATGCCACAAAAACAGAGAGAATGCTCTGTGCGGCGGAAATGAGGGAAAAACCGATATGAAATACGCAAGCAACAACATCCGTAATATCTTGATCGCAGGCCATGCCGGCAGCGGCAAAACGACGCTGACCGAGGCATTGGTCTATTTTTCGGGCGCTGCCGAGCGTATGGGCCGGGTCGAGGACGGCACCACGATTTCGGACTTTGACCCCGAGGAAGCAAAGCGGAAGGCCAGCCTGTCGGCATCGGTCGTGCCGGTGGAGTATGAGGGCATCAAGTACAACCTTATCGACGCTCCGGGCCTGTTCGACTTTGAGGCAGGCGAGTACGAGGGCATCCGTGCAGCCGAGAGTGTGCTGGTGTGCGTGTCGGGCCGCAGCGGCGTGACCGTCGGTGCGGAAAAAGCGTTCCAGCTGGCCCGCAAGAACGGCAAGGCAACGATGGTCTTCGTCTCGAAGTGCGATTTGGAGAACGCGAACTACTTCAAAATTCTCGAGGACATGAAGATAAAGTTCGGCTCCACCGTCTGCCCCTGCGTCGTCCCGGCGAAGCTCGACGACGGCACCCCCGTGTACATCAATCTGTTCAGCCAGAAGGCCTTCAAGTATGAGGGCGGCAAGCAGGTGCAGGTCGATCTGCCTGACATTGGCCACCGCTTCCAGGGCCTTATCGAGGCTATGAGCGAGGCTATCGCCGAGACCGACGACGAGCTGATGGAGAAGTTCTTCGGCGGCGAGGCATTCACCACCGAAGAGATCGTCGAGGGTATGCGCAAGGGCGTCAAGGATGGCCTTATCACCCCTGTGTTCTGCGGCAGCGCTGTCAACCAGCAGGCTCTGGATATGCTGCTGTACAATATGCATAAGCTGCTGCCCAGCCCGGAGCACAACAGTGTTCTGGCTGAGGATACCAATGGAGAACCCGTCGAGCTGACCTGTGCAGAGAGCGAGCCTACCGCTGCCTATGTCTTCAAGACTGTGGCCGACCCCTTCGTGGGCAAGCTGAGCTATCTGCGCGTCGTCAGCGGTAAGATCACCGCAGGCGCTTCTCTCGTCAACGCCCGCACCGGTGAAACCGAGAAGATGGGCAAGCCCCTCACAGTTTTGGGCAAAAAGCAGACTGAGGCCGAGAGCATCGGTGCCGGTGACATCGGCGCTGTGGCAAAGCTGGTCAGCGCAAAGACCGGCGACACCCTCTGCGACGCTTCCCGCGTGGTCAAGCTGCCTGCACCCGTCTTCCCGAAGCCCAGCCTGTTCATGGCTGTTACCGTCGCCAAGAAGGGCGACGAGGGCAAGATCAGCAGCGCTTTGGCCCGTCTGATGGAAGAAGACCCCACCCTGAGCTACGTCAATAACGCCGAGACCCATCAGCAGATCATTGGCGGCCTGGGCGAGCAGCACCTCGACGTGGTCAAGGCCAAGCTGAAGAATAAGTTCGGCGTGGAAATTGGCCTCGAGGCTCCGCGTATCGCTTACCGCGAGTCCATCCGCAAGGCCTGCCAGAAGCAGGGCCGTCATAAGAAGCAGACCGGCGGCCACGGCCAGTTCGGCGATGTCGTCATCAACTTCGAGCCCTGCGACAGCGAGCAGGTCGTCTTCGAAGAGAAGGTGTTCGGCGGCAGCGTGCCGAAGAACTTCTTCCCGGCTGTTGAAAAGGGCGTCCGCCTTGCCGCTGAGAAGGGCGTGCTGGCCGGTTATCCTGTGGTCGGCCTGAAAGCCACCCTGCTGGACGGAAGCTACCACCCCGTGGACAGCTCCGAAATGGCCTTTATCATGGCTGCAAAGCTGGCTTATAAGGCCGCAATGCCCGAGGCCGGCCCCGTCATCCTCGAGCCTATCCACACCCTGAAAGCTCATGTCCCCAACGACAATACCGGCGACATCATGGGCGACGTCACCAAGCGCCGCGGCCGCGTATTGGGCATGGAGCCCGATGAGGACGGCCTGCAGACCATCATCGCCGAAGTGCCTCTGGCTGAGCTGGCCAACTTCACCACCTTCATCCGTCAGACCACTCAGGGCCGCGGCTGGTTCACTACCGAGTTCGCCCGCTACGAGATCCTGCCTGAGATGCTGGTTCCCGCTGTGGTCGAGCAGGCCAGGAAGCTGGGCAACTTGGACGAATCCGCAGACGACTAAATAAGACATTTTCCAAGCCCTGTCGGCACTTCCCTCTGTCGGCGGGGCTTTTTTGCGGCCTTTTTGGCCCGCAGGGCGGCAGTTTTTATTGACAAGGCCGCAGCTTGCTATTATAATGAATAAGTCAAAATGGCATTCGTGTGCGGTTTTATGTTTTATGACACTCTGCCGTACCCCAAAAAATAGATAAGGAGATTTCCAAATGGCACAAGAGATCAAGATGTCCGCTGCTGGCCTGAAGGCAATGCAGGAGGAACTGGAATACCTGAAGACTGTCCGCCGCAAGGAGCTGGCAGAAGAGATCAAGGAAGCCCGCAGCCACGGCGACCTGTCCGAGAACAGCGAGTACGATGAGGCCAAGAACACCCAGGGTCTGGTCGAGAACCGCATCACCGAGCTGGAGCAGATGGTCAAGAACGCTGTCGTCATCGACGAGAGCGAGCTGAGCGTTGAGAACGTCTCTGTCGGTACTCACGTCACTATCCAGATGGAGGGCGAGGACGAGACCGAGGAGTACGACATCGTGGGCCGTACCGAGGCTGACCCCCTGAACGGCAAGATCAGCGACGAGAGCCCCGTGGGCCACGCCCTGCTGGAGAAGGCTGTCGGCGACACCGCCGAAGTCCTGCTGCCCACCGGCCATACCGTCAACTACAAGGTGCTGGGCATCACCCACGCTGCAAACTGAGCCAAGCGGGAGGAAATCATGGAAGAACAGAAGAAGAACCCCGCACAGGGCCTGTCTGAGAGCGAGCAGGTGCAGGTGCGCCGCCAGAAGCTGGCAGACCTGCAGGCTGCAGGCCACGACCCCTTTACCCTGACCAAGTTCCCTCAGGATGCTTACTCTGCTGACCTGAAGGAAGAGTTCAAGGAGCTGCCCAACGAGACCGACAGCGGTAAGAAGGTCGCACTGGCTGGCCGTCTGATGTCCAAGCGCGTCATGGGCAAGGCAAGCTTTGCCCATCTGCGCGACGATAAGGGCGACATCCAGCTCTACGTCCGCCGTGACGAGCTGGGCGACGACGCTTACGCTGCTTTCAAGAAGCTGGACGTGGGCGACATCATCGGCGTCAAGGGCGAGGTGTTCCGCACCAAGACCGGCGAGCTGAGCGCCCGCGCTGAGGAGATCACCCTGCTGGCCAAGAGCCTGCGCCCCCTGCCCGAGAAGTTCCACGGCCTGACCGATACCGAGATGCGCTATCGTCAGCGCTATGTTGACCTCATCGCAAACCCCGAGGTCAAGGAGACCTTTGTCAAGCGCAGCCAGATCCTGAAGGAGATCCGTGCTTATCTGGACGAGAAGGGCTTCCTGGAGGTCGATACCCCCATCCTGACCCCGTTCGAGATCGGTGCGTCCGCACGTCCCTTCTACACCCATCACAACAGCCTGAACATGGACATGGTGCTCCGCATCGAGACCGAGTTGTACCTGAAGCGCCTCATCGTGGGCGGCATGGACCGTGTGTACGAGGTGGGCCGCATCTTCCGCAACGAGGGCATGGACCCCAAGCACAACCCGGAGTTCACCACCATCGAGCTGTATCAGGCCTATG
>ERZ860388.595-NODE-595-length-27958-cov-15.973372_pt1 | contig 27958 bp, 10 predicted proteins | sample MGYA00509978_ERZ860388 | MGnify/ENA primary metagenome ERZ860388 (study PRJEB30046, sample SAMN00715225) | human gut metagenome | study: EMG produced TPA metagenomics assembly of the A metagenome-wide association study of gut microbiota in type 2...
AACCTATCACCTCGGGTACAAAAACAATTCGTGTGAAGATACAGGCGGAAGAAGGTTTCAATCCCCAGAAGGATATAGATGTGAATTCCTTGCGTTTCGGTGCTTCTGAAGAAGTGAATTATGGCAGAGGCTGTCAGGTATTGACCACAGAAAATGCGGGCAAGGATTTGATTGTAACTTTCAATGGCAAAGGGAATGGTATCACTAAAGATGAATTTGCTCCGAAGTTGATTGGAAAATACAAAGACGGAAGAATGCTTTACGGGTATGCGCGTTTGCCATACATTGATTATATAGAACCGATCCTTTCAGCTTGTGCCCCAGTCTTTACCAAATCCGGGAAGGGACTGGAATGTACAGTGGAAGTACAAAATTTCGGTCAGGTCGGCTCAAAGAAAGCATTGGTGGAAGTAGGGTACAAAAAGGAAGGGAAAACAATAAAAGTAGCTTCCGGTATGGTTCCGGCATTGAAGCCTTATGAAAAAACAGACATATTGCTTTCTGCTAAAGATAGGTTTGAGGAAGGAAAGGAATATGATTTGATAGTAACACTCTCTTCCGGCAAAAAAGTATTGTCAACATTTAATCTGAAAAAGAAAGTATTGGAGTAATCAGAGAAAGCTATCGGTTTCGATGATTTGATAAGGGAATAAATTTTCCGCTTACAAGGTATTAACTTCCTGTCGACAAGGTCTCAACTTCTTGTCAACAGGAAGTTAACTTTTTGTATGCAAGGATTTAGTCTCTTGCAATATGTTGATTTTCAACGCTCTTTTTATGAAAGACTTTTCAGTTGTCTTTTGTTTTAATGTGTAAATAAACTTGTCTTTCTGCAAGTAAAGATTGTAAATAATAAATTATCGAACATTAATAGTTAAATGGCTTGTTATTAGAGACTCGGCTGTTGCGGTTATTTGAATGGGTTTTCTTGAACCATTACTTTTTATAATAAGTTGTGCATAGCCGGAGAAAGCACTCCTTCCTATAGGAGCATTTTGTGGAAACACATCAGGTTCATGACACGAAGGATTGCCATTACCTATTCCTAACACTGTACCATTTTCTACTTTGAAACTAATATAATTATCGGCAGTGGGAACTATACGTTTTTTAGAGTCAAGTATTCGGGCGGTGATAATGGCAATGTCATTACCATCTCCATTTATTGAATCTCCGTTTTCGCTACTTAATTGTATTAATGCTGGCTCTCCGGTTGTTTCTATACTCTCTGTATATTTTTGATTCTCTTTTTTACCTTTAGCTGTCAATTTCCCCGGGATATATTTGACGCGCCAGGTGGGTATGTCATACTTATTTACTTTCTTTTTGCCTAAACTCTTATTATTAAGGAAAAGTTCTACTTCATCTAGGTTTGTGTATAGCTGTACATCGACGGAATCTGTTCCTATACCATTCCAGTGAGGTAAAATGTGTAATACAGGCTCATCAGTCCACCAAGCCTTATAGTACCAATATGCATCTTTCGGGTAGCCACAATAATCTAAAATGCCAAAGTTTGAGACTACTCCCGGCCAGTAATGCATCAAAGCTTCTCCACCATAATCAAATCCGGTCCAGACAAATGCTCCACCAATATATTTGCGAGTATCAACATAACGCATCCATTCTTGTGCGGTAGCTCCCCAGTTAGGACGATCATGATCGTAGGATTGATGATAATCTTTTTCTTTTATAGTGGTATAAATTCCCCGGGTAGTAAGTGTACTGGCTTCTTCCGTCAGAATACAGGGAAGGTGGGGAAGTTTTTTATGCACATTATCCATATTCCCTATTCTGAAATAGTTAGATCCTTGTACATCTACAGCTAATGAAAAGCCGGTTCCCCATCCTCCGTTCATTGCTGCTGTGCACATGCGGGTGGGATCCAGTTTATGCTGTATGTTTTTCATCCGCTCAGCTATCATTCTTCCTTTTTCTGTTTTTTGAATGGCTGGTTCTTCATTGCCTAAGCACCAAAGAATAATGGAAGGGTGATTTCTGTCGCGTCGGATAATGGTCTTCATCTGGCTAAGCCCTTCATCACTGGAACTCATCATACGCATTTCATCTACAACCAGCATTCCTAAACTATCACATGCTTCCAGAATAGAGACAGTGGGAGGATTGTGCGATGCACGATAGGCGTTGGCTCCGAACTCTTTCAATTTTTGTACGCGCCAGAAGTTTAGACGGTCAGGCACTGCTACTCCTACTCCTGCATGATCTTGATGACAACATACTCCCTGTATCTGTACTCGTTTTCCATTCAGGAGAAATCCTTGATCAGGTGTAAATGCTATAGTACGGATCCCAAAACGAGTGATGTAACTATCAACCACCTTTTTATTCACTTCTACATCTGTATGCAATTTATATAGATAAGGTGTTTCTGGTGACCATAACATTGCATTCTTCACCTGCATAGAAGTTTCTATATCATTTTGGTCAAACGGATTGACTTTTAGATTGTTTTCAATGTAATCTATTTGATTTCCCTGCATGTCTATAATCGTGTTTTTTAAGGTGACGTTTACTGTTTTGTCAGTTTCATTAGCTATTTCTATCAAAGCTTTTACATTTGCCTCTTTTTGAGTAATATTTACGTCGGTAGTTACAAATGTGCCCCATTGCGGAATGTGTACCGGAGAAGTACGGTGTAGCCATACATTGCGATAAATACCTGCTCCTTCATATGACCATAGTTCCGATTGTGTAGCGTCTACCCGTACAGTTATCACATTTTCTTTTTCTGGTTCATAATTCAAGCACTCGGTTACATCAAGAGTTAAGGGAACATATCCGCTTTCGTTTCTTCCCAGATAGATGCCATTCATCCATATTTGTGCATCTCTGAAAATACCTTCAAATTCCAATGTGTATCGGCATCCTTTGATTGCCGTCAGTTTGAACTTCTTACGGTACCATCCTATACTATTTTCCGGTGAGCGCCCGCCCAGTTTGCGGTAACCTTTTACTTTAAGTTGATTTATGTCAAAGTTTAAAGCCATTCCCCAGTCATGAGGTATGGATACTTGTTCCCACAGGCTATCGTTATAGACCTCTGTGTGAGGAACTTCGAGGCTCGATTTTTGATCGTCCTGAAGCATTGTTGCCTCTTGTAGAAAATTAATTTTAGAGAAAGAAAGCGCAAGTCCGTAATTGAAGTCTTTTCCGGGATTTGCTGCATGCCCTTTAGCAAAGCGCCAGTTGGGGTTAAGTGATATCTTCTCGCGCATACTTTGCGCGTTGGCAAGAGATATACACAGCAATAAAGCTAATAGATGAAATGTTCTCATGATAGTTAGTTTTTTGCTGGCAAAGGAATGGGAATTTAATCAAAGATAGGTATATGCTGTATACATAATACCTACCTTTTGCATACATTCTATTCTTCTTCCGCTGCTTCATCTTCCTTATTATTGTAAATTTCGCCTTTGCGGTAAACTTGTGGAATAACATGGAATTTAGCTTTGAAGCTTTTAGTAAACTGTCTGGGCGAAGAGAATCCCAGATGATCTGCGATTTCAGATATATTCAATTCTGGATTGTTTTTTAACATGAAGGCTGCCCGTTTTAGGCGTACGGTAATTATAAACTCATAAGGAGTCTGTCCGGTTATATCTTTCAATTTATTGAATAGTTTAGTACGGGCAATACTCATTTCACGAGCAAAAATATCCACATTGAAGTTTGTGTCATCAAGATGCTGCTCTATAATTTTCATGGCTTGATCTATAAACGCCTTATCCAAGATATTTGTTGCTAATATTTGTGGGGTAGCCTGAGGTTGTTTGCTGAACTTCTCTTGTAGCATGATACGGTTGTTAACCAGATTATTGCAACGTGATAATAATATGTTAATATTGAATGGTTTGGTAATATAGTCATCAGCTCCTATGCGAAGTCCTTCTAAATTGTGTTCAATGGCTGTTTGGGCTGTCAGTAAGATAACAGGAATATGGCATGTATCTAAATTTTCTTTGATAAGTTTACAGAGTTCTGTTCCTGATAATTTGGGCATTATCACGTCACTTAATATAAGGTTAGGATGTTCGGACTGGACTTTTTCCCAACCTTCAGCTCCATTGGAAGCTGTTATTACAGTGTAGAAAGTTTCAAATATCTTGGTTAACATGTCAAGTAGGGAAGGATTATCCTCTATAATGAGTATTTTAGCTTCTTTGTTTTTTTCAATAGCCGACTCTGTTTTTAGTATATCTGATTCGTATTCATCCAGAAAAATTGCCGGATTCTGATATTCAGATGTGACTATCTGTATTTCATTTTTTAATTCATTAATCTGTTCAGGTTTCAGATGCTCTTTACCGCAGGGTAAATGTACGCTAAAGGTTGTTGATTCTCCGGGGGTACTATATACATCAATCGTGCCATGATGTAATTCAACAATACCTTTGGTGAGTGATAAACCTATTCCGGTTCCTGGATGGGCTAATGAATCAATCTGCTCTGTCTGATAAAAACGGTCGAAGATTTTATCAATATCCTGAGGGGAAATGCCACTTCCATCATCGGTTACTTCTATTATAGCTCCATGTTTTTCTTTTCGTACCGACACGGAAATATTCCCTCCTTCCTTTACATGTTTGAAAGCATTTGAGAGAAGGTTATTTACTACCTTCTGCATTTGCTTTGGATCAAACCAGATGGAAATGTTATCATGTGTTTTGTGGAAATTGAATGATATCTGATGTTGTATGGCGTACTCTTGAAAAAGCAGGTAGGTTTCGTATACAAAATCTACAAGATTATTTTCACTTGCTTTTATGTGCATATAACCTTGTTCTTGCTTACGGAAGTCCAGTAACTCAGAAATCAATTCCCGTAATTGCAGGCTGCTTTTATAAACTTTTAGAATTTTATTATAGGCGGTTGGGGCGAAAGAACGCATCTGCAGTAACATTTCCATTTGTCCGATGATCAGAGTCAGTGGTGTTCGGAACTCATGTGAAATGTTGGTAAAGAAACGTAGTTTAGTTTGATTAAGTTGCTCTATATCCTCTAAGTGTTTCTTTTCATATTTTAGTGATTCCTGTAGCTTAATCCGGTTATTATACATGCGGAATAAATAGTAGAGGACACTGCAAATACATAGGACGTATATTATGTAAGCCCATACGGTGCGGTAAACTGGGGGAAGAATTTCAATTTCCAGTTCACTCACGGGTACAAGTGGGTTGTTTTTTGCACGTACACTGAGTGTATATTTTCCCGGATTTAGGTTTGTATATGTGACGGCTTGTTGTTTGCGTATGCTTGTCCAGTTTTGTGAGAATCCTTTTAGAAAATATTCTATTTCATCTTGATTAAAGGGGATATAATTGGTGGTGGTATACTCAATACTAAACATGGATTGATTGGGTTTCAATGTAATTCGATGGGAGTAACTTAAAGAATTATTGAGTATCTGGCTCTTATCACCAGGTTGAATAATTTCGCCATTTACTAATAAACGGAAAGGATAGATATTGTAGCTTTGTGGTATGTAGTCAATGCTTTCAGCTTTAAATGATATCATACCGTCTACTCCTCCGATATATATATCACCATTGGTTGTTTTGTATACAGAACGTTCGTTGGGAGCTGATAATGGTACTCCGTTTTCTTTGTTATAGTTTTGAAATCTGCGTGTTGAGTAATCTAGTATGGAAAAACCGGAATCGGTTATGAATAATATTTTATTCGGTGAAAGTTCGCATACGTCATAGACATAATTACTTCCTAATCCATTATTCTGTTCGTCAAAGTTTTCAAAATCATCCGTCTCATATCGGTATAAGTCTATTCCACTTTCATTCGTACAGAACCAAAGGCGTTTTTGGCTGTCCTCATATATCCTATTGATGCTATTACTACTGATACTTTGTTTCAGGGCGTGATTGTGCCTGTAATTCTTTAATTCATTACTGTCAAATGAATATTTATATACACCTTTTCCATCACCACCGATCCAAAGAGAGTTGTGGTGATCTATATAAACAGAAGTTGCATAGGAAATATTCTGGTGCTCGTCTTGGAAAAGGATTTTGTATTGACCTGTGTTTGGACTAAATATACTTACCCCTCTATGCGTAGCCAAAATAAGTTCGTTTTTATAAGGTACAATATCCCGAATTGTATTTGAATGGGAAAATACGTCATTATTTCTATTGAATGGGTAATGGGTGAAATGGTCATTTTTAGTATCTAATTTATTGAGCCCTCCCATGTGGGTGCCTATCCATAATATTTCTTTGTCTTTATCGTAGTAGGTTGATTTTATATTGTCGTGAGATATGCTGTTACCGTGCTTGATATGTTTATACCATTTAAATTTACCATTTTGGGGATTCAGTTTATTTATTCCTCCTCCTTCTGTTGCTATCCACAAATTATGTTGATTATCTTCAGTGATACAACCTATGATGGGTGAGCTAAGCCCCTCCTTTTCCAAAGATGATGTCTGATAATAGCGGTAGTTCTGGTTCTCCGGATGGAAATAATTAATCCCTCCAAAATAGGTTCCGATCCAAAGGGTACCTTGTTGGTCACATAGTAAAGTCCAAATAGAAGAGTGGGTAAGGCTATTTTCTTTATTACTTTTATGATAGCTTGTGAAAGTTTGATTGGTAGTATTATACCGGTTGAGTCCATTGAATGTTCCAATCCAGATATTTCCTTGTTTATCTTCACAGAAGCAACGAATGAAATTGGAACTAATGCTGGAAGGATCCAGATTGTCATAACGGAAATTAGTTATAGAATCTTCATTCATTACATAGATCCCATGATTCATTGTACCTATCCAGAATTTGCCGGTGGAGTCTTTAAATATGTCAATAATGTCAGTATCCGGTAGAAGATTGTAAAGTGTATGATCGTGGGTCATCAAACGGAAAAGTCCTTGGTTTTGGGTTCCTATCAGTATATACTCATCGCAAATGTATATAGAAGTAATATACATATCTAATTCTTTGACTTTATAATACTCTTTGAATTGTTTACCATCATAACGATAAATCGTATTTCCTATGGTAATGTAGAGTTGCTTGTGGTAAAACATGGAACGTGTGCTACCTTGAATCAGAGTTGAAATCTTATTTTTTGATACCTGCAAAGTTGAGATCCCTTTGGAAGTCATGAAGTAGATTTCATCTTTGCTGTTGCCTGTAATTTTGAGTATATTGTTATAAATTAGACTGTTCGGATTATCCTTCTGATATTTGTAAGTTATAAATTCTTTACCGTTATATAAGCAAACCCCATTGCGTGTTCCTGCCCAAATGAATCCAGCCGAATCTTGGTAGATTGCCATTACGGAATTATGTGCCAGTCCGTCATCGGTAGTCAGGTGATTGAAAGAGATATTTTGTGCCATACTGTTGGGTAATCCCAGAATGCAATAGCAAATTAGGAAAAAGAGGCTTTTATATTTTGTTGTGTATTCCATAGTGGTAATAGTTAGATATTACGGCAAAGATATTTCTTTTTTGATAAAAGTGGTAATATGGTACCTATCGTTTAAGTACAAAATAGGTGTATCATTAGTACATCGATTATTGAAAAACGTGATGTACTGGTAGTGTATATTTGTTGTACGTACATTGTGGCTTTGTTTTTTAGTGGTAATCTACTTTTGCATTATTCTTTTTAATTAGCTACTAATACGTATATGAAAAGTACTTTATTAACAATTCTGTCAGGGGCTCTGCTATTGATGATGTCAGGATGCAGATCGAAAATATCTGTTTCTACAGGAGATATTCTATCTGATAATATAAAGAATGCAATAACACAGTATTCTTCTCAGGTCAGGCTGATTGGAAATAATGATAAGATTATGATTCCCCGAACTTTGGATGAGCATGGCGAGATTGTATATATGCCTTGTAATGACTGGAGTAGTGCTTTCTTTTCAGGAAGCTTGTGGTATATATATGACTTAACAAAAGACACCAAATGGGAGAATTGGGCAGCAAAGTACACAGAGTCTTTAGATTCTATTTCATATTTGACTCATCATGATGATGTTGGATTTATGGTAGGAAGTAGTTTCTTGAATGGTATGAGGATAGGGGGAAGGGGGTATCGTTCTGTGATATTACGAGCGGCCAAATTACTTTCTACTCATTTTCATCCGGTAGCGGGAGTCATTCAGTTATTGGATTTGAACAAAGACTGTCAATCTTCCAAAGGCTGGAAATGTCCGGTAACAATCGAAAATATGATGAGCTTGGAGATTCTTTTTGAGGCTTCACAGTTGTCCGGAGATTATAGCTATCATAATATGGCAGTCAGCCATGCTGATAAAACTCTGCAGAATCATTTTCGTATGGATTATAGTTGCTACCACCTTGTTGATTACGATCCGGATACTGGAGAAATAAGAAGTAAGCAGACCATACAGGGATATGCTGATGAATCGGCTTGGGCCAGAGGACAAGCTTGGGCCCTTTATGGATATACGATGTGCTATCGATATACGCATAAGGCAGAGTACTTGATGCAAGCTCAGAATATTTATAACTATATTTTTACTAATAAGAATTTGCCTACGGACTTGATTCCATATTGGGATTATGATGCGTTGAATATACCTAATGAACCTCGGGATGTTTCAGCAGCAGCCATAACAGCGTCAGCTCTCTATGAGCTGGATACTTTTCTTCCTGGAACAAAATACAAAGAAACGGCTGATATGATAATGGAATCATTAAGTTCTCCAGTATGTAGGGCGGAAGAAGGAACAAATGGCTATTTTATATTGGAACATTCTGTAGGAAGCATTCCACACAAGCAGGAAGTAGATGTCCCCTTAAACTATGCAGACTATTATTTTCTTGAAGCATTGATAAGGAAACGTGATTTGGAAAAATGATACAATAAACTAATACTAACCCGTACCTATGTTTACAATCGTAGGGTACATAATCTAATTATTTATGATGCAAAAAGTGATTCTTAAATGGGTCTGGTTATTGATTTTAGTCAGTACCGGACTTGTGGGACATGCTCAGGTTACTACAGTACGAGGTACTGTATACGATGAAAGTGGTATAGAAGTAATTGGAGCAAATGTGAAATTGAAGGATTCTTCTACAGGAGTTATTACAGACCTTGATGGAGTGTTCAAATTGGATGTGCCTGATTCGGGCAAAGCTGTCTTGATTATTTCTTTTATTGGCTATCAGACACAGGAAGTTGCTTTGAAAGGTAGAAAAGAAGTGAAAGTGACGCTGGTTGAGATTGCGAATGAATTGAGTGAAGTAACAGTGGTTGCTTACGGTGTACAAAAGAAAGAAACGTTAACGGGTGCCATTTCATCAGTGAAAAATGAAGCTTTGCTACGTTCGCCCAATGCAAGTGTTGCAAATGCGTTGGCCGGGCAGATTACCGGTTTATCTTCTGTGACGACGAGTGGACAACCTGGTGCAGAGGATCCCACTATTTATGTCCGTGGGGTTGGATCTTTAACAGAAGGTGGTTCCCAACCTTTGGTTTTGGTAGATGGAGTGGAACGTTCTTTTTTTCAGATGGACCCTAATGAAATAGAGAGTATTAGTGTGCTGAAAGATGCTTCGGCTACCGCTGTATTTGGCGTACGTGGTGCCAACGGGGTTGTCCTTGTCACTACCAAACGAGGTGTAGAGGGAAAAGCTAAAATTTCTCTTTCTTCTTCTTTTGGTTTGACGCAACCTACACGTTTACTGGAAATGGCAGATAGCTATACGTACGCTTTATGCCATAATGAAATGAAAGATAACGATGGAAAGGCACATTCATTTGATGATTATGTTTTAGAAAGATTTCGTTTGAATGACGAGCCTATAATGTATCCCAATATGAACTGGAGAGATTATTTACTCAAAAAAACATCTATTCAGACGCAGCATAATCTGAACATATCCGGGGGTACCGAAAAGGTACGCTATTTTATTTCATTGGGATTCTTATATCAAAACGGATTATTCCGCCAATTTGAGGACCTGGATTATAAAAGTAATTATACTTATAGTCGATATAATTACTTATCTAATTTAGATTTGAACCTGACGAAATCCACTATTTTAAAATTAGGTCTTGGTGGAATTGTTGGCTTGACACATGAACCCAAAGGTGCCGGTTTTGGTAATGGGTCACAGCCATTCTGCAGTCCGGGAATAATTGATGGAAAATTAGTGGTAATGAATCCTCAAAAATATGAGGGGGTTTTGATGAATAACAATGTGTTAAAAGGTTTTTATGATTTAGGCTATAAGAATAAGACTGCAAATACAATGAACATGGATTTGTCTTTAGTTCAAAAACTAGATGTGATAACTAAAGGACTTTCTGTAGAAATAAAGGGGGCTTATAATACATCCTATTCTTATTCGAAAAATAGAACACGATCTCAGACAATCAGATACGAGCCTCACTATCAATCGGAGTTGGAGGGGTATCAACCAGAAGCTGATCATCCTTTGACTGATGATCCCAATTATAATAAAAATGTAGTCTACAGAGTCTTGAACGACTATGCTACTCCATTTTTAACATTTGACGAAGAAACAACACGAGGGCGTAATTGGTATCTTGAAGCAAGCCTACGCTATAATCGTAAGTTCGGTGATCACAATGTAGGTGGACTATTATTGTACAATCAAAGCAAGAAATATTATCCGAAACAATACACAGATGTTCCGGCTGCCTATGTAGGGCTTGTAGGGCGCTTAACCTATGACTATAAATCCCGTTATATGGCTGAATTTAATTTCGGGTATAATGGTTCTGAAAACTTTGCCCCTGACAAACGTTTTGGTGCTTTTCCGGCAGGTTCTATCGGCTATATTATTTCAGAGGAGCCGTTTATGAAGAAACAAAAAGTTGTCGACTACTTAAAGTTGCGTGCTTCTATTGGCTTGGTCGGAAATGATAATATGAATGATAATCGTTTTCTTTACTTGTCAGATGCATATTTGGTGGATCAACAAGGTAATCAAACTGCATGGAAAGGATATCCTCATGGGTATAACTTCGGTTATAATTCAACTTATTGGACACCGGCGGCACTTGAAAGCCGACTTGGAAATCGGAATGTTACATGGGAAACAGCTTTAAAGCAAAATTATGGAATTGATGTTCATTTCCTGAAGAGTCGTCTGAAAATAACAGCTGATGTTTTCTTTGAAGACCGCAAAGATATTCTGATAAGTAGAGGTACCATCCCCATGATTTCCAGTTTGACATCAAGTGTTTTACCGGTAGTGAATATGGGACGGGTAAAAAATCATGGATATGAAATAGAGGTGAAGTGGGAAGATATGATTCAGGACGTACGTTATTGGGCAAATGCGAATGTATCTTATTCAAAAAATAAAATTATAGAGCAGGATGAAGTGGAACCCAATGAACCCTATTTATGGCGTACTGGAAAATCGGTTGGTGCCATATTTGGTTATGTAGCAGAAGGTTTTTATTCGGAGGCGGATTTTAAAGAAGATGGAAAATTGATAGATGGATTGCCTGATCCTAAAGTGCCTGTATATCCGGGTGATGTGAAATATAAAGACTTAAATGGTGATCATGTGATTGATACGGATGATCAATGTGAAATTGGATATCCTACCAGACCGGCTTATACATTTGGCTTGAATTATGGTCTGAATTATAAAGGATGGTTTCTTACTATGAATTGGTTGGGGGTTACAGACCGTTCATTAGTATTGGCTAATGAGTTTAGAACTGCTTTTGGTAATGGTGGCGGGCAATCGCTGGGATTGTTCTCATATCATGTTGATGAACGTTGGACACCCGAAACAGCTGAAACAGCAACTATGCCTCGATTGTCAGAAAACAGCGGAGCACATAATACAAAACAATCCAGTTTATGGGTTAAGGATGGATCTTATTTGAGATTGAAGTCATTGACGGTAGGATATGAGTTTGCAGATAAGAAATTATTAAAAAAGATAGGAATCAGTAAATTAGGAATTAAATTGTCGGGATATAATTTATTGACTTTTGATAAATTTGGAATTATGGATCCGGAATGTAAACCTAATAATCAAGATACATATCCTATCACTAAGACTTATAATTTAGGTGTTAATATTACTTTCTAATAAATGAATAGCCATGAAACTAAAAAATAAATATATAGGATTTCTTCCTGCCTGTTTTCTGTTTATATTGGTGGGATGTGAAGATTTGAAATTTGGTAATGCTTTTCTTGAAAAGCCCGTTAGTACGGATGTAACTATTGATACCGTCTTTTCTCAAAGAAAATATGCGGAACAAGCTTTGGCCGAAGTGTATCATTCACTGCCGGATTATTTGCCTACGGATGGAAAATTGTCGTGGGGCACATTGGAAACAATAACAGATTTGGGTGAGAACACTAAAGCTGCCGGTGCGCAAGGATATTATACCGGTACGCTTACTGCAGTGGATACCGGACAATTTCCTTATCGTTTAGATCCTACCGGTAGTGAAGAAGCAGGAGCTTGCTCACCCATGTATGGAATCCGTAAAGCATGGATTTTTCTGGAAAATGTAGATAAAGTCCCTGATATGTCTACTGAGGAAAAAGAAGTCCGTAAAGCGGAGGCAGCTTTGATTATAGCATTTCATTATTCACAGATGTTACGTCATTATGGTGGAATGCCATGGGTTGACCATGCTTATAAACCGGATGATGACATGACATGCACTCGAATGACAGTGAAGGAAACGGTCGCTAAAATTGATTCGATAGCAGATGCCACTTCCAAAGTGTTGCCGTGGAATGTGGACGATGCGGATGAAGGACGCATGACTGCCGCCGCCGCATTGGCTCTTAAATCAAGAGTCCGTTTGTTCGCTGCAAGTCCGTTATTTAACTCTGAAGCTCCTTTTAGAGTAGGAGAGGCTTCTGATAAATTATTTACTTGGTATGGTAATTATGACGTATCACGCTGGAAAGATGCTTTAGATGCTGGTTTAGCTTTCCTGGAAGCTAATCAGGATAATGGGGATTACTATCGTTTAGTTAATACAGGTAATCCAAGAGATGATTTTGCTGCAGCATATTTTAACCGTTGTAATAGAGAGTGCATTATTGTTTCTCATCGTTTCGTTACGTATGATGCTAACAGTAAGTCTTTTCAGCAGATAAAGTTTGGGACGAGCGGCGTTACCGGAAACTATGCAGATATGTTTGAGATGGCTGATGGAACTCCATTTAGCTGGGATAACCCGGTACATAAAGCTAATCCTTTTTTTGATGATAACGGTAATCCGGTTCGTGATATCCGCATGTATGAAACGCTGATTGTAAATGGTGATAAATGGGGGGCACGTACTGCTGAGATATGGTTGGGTGGTCGCGAGTCGTGTGAAGGTTCTAAAGTATCCTCCTTTCAGAAAAATGCATATAATGGTTATGGTATGCGCAAGTTCCAACGTGATTTAGGTGCTGAGATGAGGAAGAAATTTTACTCTTGTCCTTTATTGCGTTTGCCTGAAATTTATTTGAATATAGCTGAGGCTATGAATGAATTAGGGATCGCTACCATCCGGGATAAGTTCGGAAGAAATGCTTATGATTATGTGAATCTGGTACGTAATCGTGTAGAAATGCCGGGATTGGATGAAAGTATCATAACTCCGGGTGAAAAATTACGTGAGGCTATATTACATGAGCGTGCTGTTGAATTTGGGTTTGAAGAAGTGCGATATTTTGATATTAACCGTTGGAAAAGAGATGATTATTTAAAAGCAAAACTCCATAGGTTAAGAATCACCAAAGAAAACGATAAGCTTTCGTATGAGGTAAGGTATGATATGTTGCATAAACGTGTATATATAGAACGCTGGGATAATCGTTATTTTCTGATTCCTATTCCTCAAGGGGAAATAAATAAAAAGTATGGACTCGTGCAAAATCCAGGGTGGGAATAAGAACAAATCTAATTAGAAACATTGAAAACTTATGAATAGGAAAAATGCATATATAGTCGGAATAGCATTATTGTGTTCTATTTCGGCAATAGCTGATGGGGATACTAAGACAAAATCAAAGATTAATGAACGTCAGACCTCAGCTGTTTCTACTGTGACATCGGAAGAGTTGGAAAAGAATTCCACTCCTAATCCTTATAATACATTATATGGTTTATTGCCGGGATTGAGTGTACTGCAACAGACGGGGTGGACTGATAATGCGAAACTGATAGTACGTGGCAGAGGATCGCTGAACGGGGCAGAGCCATTGATTATAGTTGATGGATTTCCCCGTCCGTTAGAGTACCTGAATGTAGCGGAAATAGAGTCTGTTTCCGTATTGAAAGACGGTGCGGCTACAGCCGTATGGGGGCCTCGTGGAGCAAATGGCGTGATTGTTATTACCACAAAACGTGGGAAAGAAGCTAAAATGAGTATTGATGTCAACTATCGATTTGGTATGGGACTTCCTATAAATCAGCCCAAGTTTGTCGATGCCTATACTTACGCCCAAGCTAAGAATGAAGCGCTGTTGCTGGATGGGTTACAGCCGCAGTATACCAATGCCCATTTAGAAGCTTTTAGAAATGGGAGTAACCGTGATCTTTATGCTGATACGGATTGGCTGAATGAGGGTCTAAGAAACCAGTCTTATAACAATCAGGCAGACTTTACATTTCAGGGTGGAGGTAAGCGTCTCCGGTATTTTACCATGTTGAGCTATAAAAACGATTATGGCATACTGAATTCTGCTTATACCGATTATTCTGACCGTTATAATGCACAGATGAAAAAGTATAGTCTGAATTTCCGGATGAATTTGGATGTAGAACTCACTTCTACAACAATGGCTAAGCTGACCATGCTGGGAATGCTATATGAGCGAAAACGTCCGAATACAGCAGAAGATAAGATTTTTACAGGTTTATATAAGACTCCTTCCGCCGCTTTCCCCGTCAGAACGAGTAATGGCTACTGGGGTAGCAACACTGTGTATAATGATAATCCGATTGCCCGTATTGCTGATGTCGGATATTATAAAGAGAATCAGCGTATGTTGCAGGCTGATTTGCGGATTATACAGAATTTATCAGTAATAACGAAAGGTTTGAGTGCAGAGATGGCCGTATCTTATGATAATAGTGCAACTTATCAGGAAACTGGAAGCAAGAATTTTCTGTACGAGATTAATTCTTCGGTATTGAATCCGGAGACTGGTGAATATCAGGTGAACACGGAACGTTTCGGCGATGATAAGGCTTTGACTGTTGATAATAAAGATTTGGCTGACCAGTATATACGTGCTAATCTGGAAGCTAAAGTTGCTTATGACCGTACTTTCGGGAAACATACTTTTATAGCATCAGGATTGTATCGTCAGGAATCATTGACTCCTACAGGCAAGGCGCAATCACGTTATCGCCAGTATATAACAGCCACTGCCGGTTATAGCTATGATAATCGTTACTTATTGGATGTGGTAGTAAATCATAGTGGAACCAGTGTATTGCCTAAAGGAGATCGCTTTCGTACTTATCCGGCAGTTTCAGCAGGTTGGGTTCTTTCAAACGAATCATTTATGGGGTCTGTGTCTTTCATTGATTTACTGAAACTCCGTGCATCGTGGGGACGTTCCGGTTATGATGGCTTTGATTATTATTTGGACCGTCAGTACTGGGTAGGTGGTGCCGGTTTTGTGACGAATGATGCAGGAGGCACACTAAGTGGTTTGAAAGAGGGGCGACTGGCCATTTCCGATATGTCATGCGAGATTTCCGACAAATATAATGTAGGATTGGACACGCGTCTGTTCAAGAACTTGACTTTCACTGCTGATTACTTTATGGACCGCAGAAGAAATATTCTGGTTGATGGTGCCAATATGGTATCTTCGGCATTGGGCATAGAAGTTGCTAAAACTTTTATGGGTGCCGTTGATACCAAAGGATTTGAACTGGCTCTGAACTGGAATGGTGAAAAGAAAGATTTCAGCTATCATGCAGGAGCTAACTTATCTTATGTCAAAACAAAAATAGTGGAAAACGGAGAAGGATATAAGCCCTATTCTTATTTATCTGCTAAGGGGGATCCTGTCGGCCAGATATTTGGCTTGGAGGCGATCGGATACTTTCGCGATGCAGAGGATATAGCAAAAAGTCCCACACAAACATTCTCAGATGTGCGACCCGGTGACATCAAGTATAAAGATCAGAACAATGATCAGAAGATCGATGATAATGACCGAGTTGCTATCGGGCATTCTTCTACGATTCCTAAATTATATTATGGCATTAATTTAGGCTTCGAATATAAAGGTTTTGGAGTGGATATGTTGTTTCAAGGCGTTGGCGGATACAGCAAAATGCTGAATGTGGCGAATGTGTATTGGCCTCTGCGCAATAATACAAATATTTCCACTTGGTATATGGATGATAATATACGTTGGACGGAAGAAACGAAAGATATAGCCAATCTTCCACGTCTGACAACTCTGAATACGAGTAATAACTTTCAGAATAGTACCCAGTGGCTGGTCAATGGTTCATACCTGAAACTACGCAATTTGAATGTATATTATAACTTGCCTCAACAGTGGATAAAGAAGGCGAAGATGGAAGCCTGTCAGGTATTTGTGCGTGCTAACAATGTGTTTTCATTGGATCATGTGAAATATTCAAATTGTGAGGATCTGAGTGTTAACTATCCGGATATGCTTTCTGTCTATTTCGGTTTTAATGTAAAATTCTAAAAAGTATATGACTATGTTTAAGAGATATATTGCTTTTATATGTATATCACTTTCGCTGTCCGCCTGTGATTTCTTAGATTTGGAAGAAGCTACAGACATAACGAAGGAAGGAGCTTATGCGTATGATTTTAATAATGTGAATAAATTGGTGGCTTACGTTTATTCGTTTTTGCCACAAGACTTTGGAGTAATGGGAGGTGGTGCTTTACGCGAAGCGGCAACGGACAATGCTGTGTTTACATGGAGTAATAGTAAGATTTACGATATCTATGAAAACGCATGGGGACCACTTAACACTATAGATGATGTGTGGGGTAATTCTTATACAGCTATCCGGTCTGCGAATTCGTTTTTGGAAAACTACTCCTTGGAGAAGCTGGAATACTTTAAATGGAATGAAGATTATGAAGAAAACCTGAGACGTGCCAAACGCTATGTATATGAGGTACGTGCACTTCGTGCTTTTTACTTTTTTGAGTTATGTAAGAGGTATGGGGATATTCCTCTCCTGACTCGTACTTATACGATTGAGGAAATCAACTCGGTTGAAAAGGCGAAATTTGCAGATGTGATTGATTTCATTGTTAAGGAATGTGATGATGTTGCTCCCCGGCTTCCTATTACACAGGATGCTCCCGGAACTACTGTTCCTGAATCCGAATGGAATGACTACGGGCTGGGGGAAACCGGTCGTGTAACTCGTGGTATGGTAATGGCTTTGAAATCACGTGCTCTTTTGTATGCGGCAAGTAAATTGCACAATCCTGAAGGTGACAAAGGGAAGTGGGAGAAAGCCGCTACTGCTGCTTATGCCATTGTCAAGGAGAATTGGTATTCATTGCCGAATATAGACGATGATCCCTTATATGATGCCAGAGGTGGGCATGATGTACTTAAGTCCAAGCAACTTATATTCGTGAAACGTAATGGAAACACCAGTTCTTTTGAAGGCTACAATCTACCCATTGGCTTTGAAGGTGGAAACAGTGGAAATACCCCGACACAGAATTTGGTAGATGCATTTGAAATGGCGGATGGGACAACTTTTGATTGGAACAATCCAGAGCATGTTCAGAATATGTATGTCAATGGGGAAGGGAAGCATACCCGTGATCCTCGTTTGTATACTACTGTACTACACAATGGTGCCGTTTTCATGAAGAATGCGATAGAAACTTTTGTAGGTGGAAAGAATGCCTATCCTATCGAAGGTGCTTCCTTGACCGGATATTATCTACGAAAGTATATGAATGAGACAGTGTCACTGTCACCTGCCAAACCGATTTCACAACCCCATCATTTTGTTATATTCCGCTATGCTGAAATATTGCTTAATTATGCCGAGGCCATGAATGAATGGCAAGGTCCGGATTATACAGACGGCACACATCCGATATCAGCTCGTGAAGCTCTTAATCAAATACGTTTTGCTGCTAATATGCCATCTGTAACGGAGCAAGGAGAGGCTTTTACACAACGTATTCGTAGTGAGCGCCGTGTAGAACTGGCATTTGAGGATCATCGTTTCTGGGACATCCGCCGGTGGAAGATAGGAGAAGTGGTTAAAAATATTTATGGAGTAACCATACAGAAGGTGGCAGATGGTTTCTTGTACACGAAGAGTAAAGTACAAGAGCGTAAATGGGAGGATAAGATGTATCTATATCCCATATCTCAGGAAGAGGTTTTTAAAAATTCTAACTTGAAACAAAATACAGGATGGTAGAAAGAACGGATAACATGTAGTTCTTATTAGATCCAGACCAGATTAACTGTGTCTGGATCTAATTATTTTTTTAAGTTACCATACTGTTGCTTATATATTATCGAGTAAAAATGTAAATTACAGAAAGTATATGGTAGTACTTGTTTGCGATTGAATAATATTATAATTTTATAGATAAAATGATGAGGAAGTTTTATAAATTATATCTTGTATATGCGTTGAGCTGTCTGATGGTACTTCAGCTTTCAGCCGGAGAGCGGAGTTATGTGATACCTCAGTTCGTATCGGAAATGGGACAAATAGAAATATTGCTGAATGGAACCTGGGATTTCAAGCCTTCTTCAAAAAGTGGATGGACTACGGTTCAGGTTCCCGGAGAAGTGGTAATGCAAGGTTATGCCATTGAACACGACCAGCCTTTTTGGTATCGTAAATCGTTTACTTTGTCGGATAGTTATAGAAACAAAAGAGTCATACTCCGTTTTGATGGCGTTTATAGCCATGCTTCTCTGACGGTGAACGGAAAGAAGGTTAGAGAACATTTTGGAGGTTTTACTCGTTGGGAGACGGATATAACTTCTTATGTGAAAATTGGAAAGAAGAACGAAATAGAACTGGAGGTTACTGACCGTTTGGATGACATATCTTATGCTTCCGGCTATGCCCATCATCCCATTGGGGGGATATTGCGGGATGTTACCATATTTGCTCTGCCGGAGACTCATATCTTTGATTTTTATGCTGAGACCCTTTTGGATGCTTCTTACGAGAATGCTGTGCTGAAACTTGGCTATTCTGCATCAGCAAGCGAGGAATCGGAGGTCAGATATACACTTTTGTCTCCACAAGGAAAACGTATAGAACTGCCCGTATCGGTTTTTCCGTTAAGAAAGGGAGAAAACGTGGAAGTTGTAAACGAACTTCCTGTCAACAATGTGCTGAAATGGGATGCGGAGCACCCGAATCTTTATTCATTGACTGTTCAAGTTTGGCAGGATGGGAAAGAAATAAGTTGTTTTAGTAAGAAGATAGGTTTCCGTGAAGTACAGATAGTAAAAGAGCGTATGTTGGTGAATGGTATGCCGATAAAATTGCGTGGAGCTTGTCGGCATGATATGCATCCTACTTTAGGGAGAACGACGACTGAAGAATTGGACAGTCTGGATGCCGTTATGTTTAAACGTGCAAATATGAATTTTGTACGTACTTCGCATTATCCTCCAACTGAAAGATTTCTGGAATATTGTGACAAGCTGGGGCTTTATGTGGAATGTGAAACGGCTGTTTGCTTTGTGGATACTTATCGGCAAAAAAATTATAAACCGGGAAGGTCTCAGGATGATGCTGATTTTACTCATCGTTATTTATCACAATGCATGGAAATGGTGAACTCCTTGCGGTCACATTCTTCTATTATATTCTGGTCGATAGGTAATGAAAGCAGATATGGTGAAAATTTTAGGTTAAGCTGGGATTGGATAAAGAAGGCTGATCCGACACGCCCTGTTATTTTTAGTTGGCCGGGCACAGTAAAGGAAAAAGACAAAGTGTATGATATCGTGAGCATGCATTATCCCAACATAAACGGAGGTTTGAAGCAGTTTGGAATGACTGTACAAAATTTTGAAGGATATGATATGCCTGTTTTGTTTGATGAGTGGGCACATCCGGCATGTTATACATATAAAACATTACAGGAAGATCCTAATATCCGGGAATTTTGGGGAATTTCGTTGGATAAAATGTGGAGTAAATTATTTAATACTTCCGGTGGACTTGGAGGAGCTATTTGGGGATATATTGATGAAACTTTTATGGTACCTGAACTAAAAGTGGGAGAACCCTATTGGAAGACTTTTGCAAGAACGGCAAAACCGCAGGAATTTCAAGGAAATTGTGTCGGTTATGGAGAGTGGGGAATTGTGGATGTGTGGCGGCGTGAAAAGCCGGAATTTTGGTCTACTAAGAAAGCATACTCTCCGGTCAGATTGTCAGTTGGGAAGATTTTAGGTTTCACATCTGGAGAACGATTGATAGTACCAGTTCACAATCGTTTTGATCATACCAATCTGAGTGAAATAGATATCCGTTATACTCGCAATGATAATACTCCGAAAAAACTTTCTCTGAATTTGGCTCCACATAAGGAAGGGAGTTTAATTTTACCAAGAGAAGATTGGCAGGAAGGTGACCGGATACTGGTGGAGTTTTATACTACCGATGAGCAACTGATTGATGCCAATCTGATAATTTTAGGAGAAAAGAAAATTGTTTTTCCTTGCAATAGTACTTGTAAGAAAGCATTGCGCGTGATTGAAACAGATGAATTTGTAATTGTTGAAGGTGATAATTTTACAATTCCGTTTAGTAGGAATACAGGGCTTATCTGCAATGCAGTTTCTGAAGGAAAGGTGGTATTGAAATCAGGACCTTTCTTGAATCTCAATACGAATTTAAATCATCTGACTGGTGCCGAAGTACGAAAAGATGCGAAGAAATTCATTCTTTCAAACGAAAATTGGATCAAGAAGGACTTTGTATGCCAATTAAAAAATGGTAAAGTAGAGATTGCGTTGTTTGGAGAGTATGGCGAAGTCAAGATTGATCTACAGATGTTGATTCTTCCGGAAGGGCAAATAGAAATGAATTATGTGGTATCCGGTGCTCCCAATGGCTATGTACGTGAGTCCGGACTCTATTTTCTTCTTCCTGATGCTTACAATTATCTGGAGTGGGAACGTATGGGATATTGGGACTACTATCAGGAAGGGGCTTTTGCGGGTAATAGCGGTTGTGTACCTTTATATAATAATCAGTGTGTAGCATATCGGGAAGATCCAGGGCAAGTATGGCAACTGGATACTCATAATTACTATTACTGGGCTGATGCTGGTGCCAACTGTCGTAAACCATTAACTCAGACAGCTAAAGGCTTGAAAGAGAATATTTATTATTATACGCTGTCTCAACAGAAAAATAAGTCAGGGCTTCGTTTATCTGTGATATCTCTAGATGCTTCATTGGCTTGCAGAACAAGTAAACGAGCAGATGAACAACTGGTTTTGTATATAATGAATAGGTGGGATTATCCTGAAATAGCCTGGGGAAATTATTGTAAAACCTTGGAGGCATCTCCCTGTTTTGGAAGACTAACAATTATCTTGTAATATAAAAATTTAGATATGATTTGGAGAAAAATAGTTTATGTTTTGTTATTCGGCTGGGTTGCTATATCAGTTCAGGCACAGAGTAATGCTTCACGTATGGACTGGTGGCGTGAGGCTCGTTTCGGAATGTTTATCCATTTAGGATTATATTCTGCAGCTGCCGGAGAATGGAATGAAAAAGAGGTGGAAGGAATTGGGGAGTGGATACAGAATTTTGCAAAAGTGCCCAATAGTGAATATGAAAAGTTATTATCGGATTTTACTTTGAGTAAATGTAAGCCTGAAACCTGGGTGCAGATAGCAAAGCAAGCCGGTGCAAAATACATTGTCTTTACGGCTAAGCATCACGAAGGTTTTTGCCTTTATCCGAGTGATGTGACTGATTTTGATATTGAGAATACACCTTACAAAGGTGATCTGCTGAAAGAATTAATAGAAGCCTGTCATAAATATGGCCTGAAAGTAGGAATCTATTATTCACATCGTCAGGATTGGAGGGAGGAAGATGCTGCCGTGATGAAAAATGAGTATGATGGGCATTATGGAAAAGCTAAATCAGAGGTAAAGCCGGATTTGAACCGGTATATTCAAAGTAAAGCCTTGCCACAGGTGCGTGAGTTGCTTACAAATTATGGAAAGATTGATTTACTGTGGTATGATACCCCTTTTGATCTATCGAAGGAGCAAAGTCAGCTTTTTGTCGATGTAGTTAGAGAGTTGCAGCCGGATTGTTTAATTAATGGTCGTGTGGGATATAATCTGGGTGACTATGGAGCTTTGGGTGATAATGAGATGCCCTGTGCCTATGCTTCAACGGATTTGGAAATGGTGGCTACGCTGAATCACACTTGGGGATACAAAAAGAATGATCATGCTTGGAAAGGGAAGAAAGAAATTCTTTGTTCGCTGATTGAAGCTGTGAACCGGAATATCAATTACATGATTAATATCGGGCCGCGTGCAGATGGGCTGGTTCCTCAGCCGAGTGTTGATGTATTGAGCTTTATAGGAAACTGGTTAAGGGCAAATTCGGAGGCTATTTATGGTGCAACCGGAAATCCGTTCAATGATAACTTTCCATGGGGATATGTCACTCAAAAGAAGAATAATCTGTATCTGCATTTGGTTCGTCAGCCATACAAGAATCAGATTGTGCTGAAAGGGCTACAGTCCATTATTTCATCGGCAGAAGTATTGTCATCCGGTCAGGAACTGGTGGTAAGCAATAATAAGATATCTGTTCCTGAAGGATTGGATTATGAGTGTGTACCAGTATTTAAACTTACTTGCCGGACTCCTTTGAATATAAGTACTTTGAATTTTTCAAATGAAGGAATTATAAGTATGCCTGCCGCATCCGGACGGAAAGTGCCCGGGAAGAAGGGCTGTTTTAGAATAGCTGAAGGAGGAAATACGGAAAATTTCAATCCTCAAACGGGAAAGCTATTGTTGGAATGTGTAGTTGATGATCCTGGAGAATATGAAGTGAGGTTATATACCAGCAGACATTGGAGGCGGTCATTCACGGAAGGTACCAAAGTCTCTTTGAAGGTAGGGGATGAAAAACAATTCAAAGCCTGTTTGTTGAGTAAAGATGAGGAACTGGTAAACGTCAGGCAGAATTCTTATCCTGAGACGTGGAGCTATATTGGAACGGTGGCTTTTGAAAAGGTAGGAAATAAGATATTGGAACTTTCAATAGATACGATTGGTACATATAGCCGACTTGGATTTTTCGGTGAAGATATTCAGAATGAAAGCGAAAATAATGTTCGCGTCATGCGGATAGAACTGATAAAAAGAAATCGGGAAGACTACAATCGTAAATTGAATGATCTGCAAGGTTTACGCAAATCAAATCCATTGCCATTACCGCAGGCTACTTCCGAAGAATTGCAAGATGCGCGGAAATTGATAGAGCGATATCAGTTGAAGCGCATGCAGGATGGGCAGGTAGCAGGATTGCCATTGTCCAATGAAGAAAAGCTTACTTTGGCACAAGCTCAGGAATTGAGTATGGCAACCCGTGCTTTAGCTTATGCCGCATTAGAAAAATATCCCGGTGCAGAAAATGAGTTTGCTCTATTTATAGATTATTTGATTGCACAAAAAGCCATTGAGCGCATTGTCTTTCGCTATAGCAATTATCAGGCTGTCCGTAAAATACCTGCTGACTTTCTGACTGCTTTATCGGCTTGTGACGACATTCGGAAATCTCAATTGATTGAGGGAGTAAAAAGCTTGGTAGAGTTTGGTCAAGTGTATCTTTCTTCTTCCTGCTTAGCTCCCAGGATAAACTCGGATTATATTTATAATGTACTTCCTCATTTGCTTATTTGTACATTGTATAATCCGGATGACCGTCAGGCATTAATTGATTTGGAAGCTTTCTCTCATTTCCTTTCTGCCTGCACCCAGTATGTTCCCGGGGGGAATGACTGGTTGAAATCTGATGGCACCGGCTTTCATCATCGGACACATTATAATGGATATATGTATTCCTATAAAACCTTGGTTGAATATGCATCCCGACTGAAAGGTACTTCTTTCCGGATAGATAGTGGTGCTTATCAACGTATCCGGAAAGCAATAATCTCGTTCTATCTAATGGCTACCCGTTCTGTATCAGATGATAACCATTATTATGCTAACAGCTTGGCAGGACGTCATCCGTTTACGGGCATTGGGATCAGTTTTACGCAACAACTTTTTGAACAACTTATAGAAATAGGTGGAGATATAAAGGGGGAAACTGTCGATTTGGATTTGGCTTCCTATTATAATTACTTCTTTATGACAAAGAAGTATGCGAACGCTCCCGATATGAATTTAGAAGGCTTTTACCAGTTTAATTATAGCCCGTTGGGAATCTACCGATTTGATAATTGGATCGCCGCTATGCGTTGCCCGACAACGAATTTCTGGGGTGCTGAAATATATGCAGAAACAAATCGTTTTGGCAGGTATCAAAGTCATGGGACGCTGGAGGTTCTGTATGATGGACCTTTGGAGCGTTCCGGGTATCCGACCAAAGGGCATAAGGGATGGGACTGGAATGTAATCCCAGGGAGTACTACTGTGCATTATACATCTTGGAAGGAAATGATGCCGGGGGCTAATGAAACAGATCGTTTTGATCAGAAGTCTCTGACTACAAATTTTTCCGGAGCCCTTTCATGGGGGAATTGTGGTTTGTTTGCTGCTGCATTCGATCAGGGAGATAGTTGGGGCAAGCAGCGTTTTGAACCTACCAACCTGAGATTTTGCAAATCTGTTTTTGCTATCGATGGTATGTTGATTAGTCTGGGCAGTGATATTTCTGCTGTCGGTGATTACGCCGATAACCGTTTAACGGCAACCAATCTTTTTCAGGTAGTAGGTGGAAAAGAAAACTGTCCGTTGATAATCAATGGAAAAGAGGTTAAAGGAGATAGAGTGGAATCTTTGAATTTGAAGAAAAAAGATGCATGGCTGATTGCTCCTAATACTACAGGTTACTACATCCCTGCCGGTAATGACTCGCTGATAGTGCAATCTGTAGAACAATATGTTCCTGCGTCATCAGGACTCCAGAATGGATTGAAGAGTATGAAGGCAACCAAAGCTTATATCAATCATGGAATTAAACCTAAAGATAAGGGATATTGTTTTGTGGTTGTTCCTAATACTACATCGCAAAAAATGGCAATGTTAGTGAAGCAATTACAAAAGAAAGAAGGATTGTTTGAGGTCTTGTCGACGCAGGATTCTATTCATGTATTGAAACACCATTCTTCCGGTACTATCACTTATTCTTTATTTGCTCCGGCGTCGCATCTGGCTTACGGATGTTTGCGCTCTTCTGATACAGAACTGTTGTTTATGGAAAGGATGGACAAGAAAGAAAATATGCTTGATATTGCTTTATGTAATCCTGATCTCCGGCCTCAACCATCTGAAGTATACGGATGGATAGCTACCCCTACTTATGCATCATTTGTCTTGAACGGAGAATGGGCATTAGCTGACGGGGAGTGTTCAGAGAAAGTGCTTTTAATCGAATCAAAGTCTGCTGCTACCACAATCAAGGCGGTACTTTCTGAAGGAGAACCACTTTATTTAAAATTGAAAAGGAAGGCATCAAATGGTTGCTCTTCTGTAAGATAAAAGAGTCTCATAGATATAAATTTGAATACAAATAAGTGAAACTATGAAGTCAGTTATATATTCTTGCATAGTATTTCTATGTACATTATTAAGTTTGGTATCTTGCAATTCTTCTGATAAACCGCTGAAGTTTGCAATAGTATCAGATTTACATGCTTCTGCTATGCCCGATGGAAAGGAGCGTGTGCAGGCTGTTGTGGATGCTGCAAATAAAGAAAATGTGGATTTCCTGATTCAATTAGGGGATTTTATACGTCTTGATAGTATAAGCAGGTCTTTAGATTCTATTTGGAATGAGTACGAGGGAGAAAAGTATCACGTACTGGGCAATCATGATCTGGATGCTTATACAAAAGAAGAATTCTTGAAAGGATTTGGAATCCCTAACCGTTATTACTCATTTGATAAAGGTGATTTTCATTTTATCGTGTTGGATGGTAATAACCTTTACGATGGTAAAGAGTATAGCCATTATGCTAAATCTAACTATTTAAAGGCTAAGTCCGATATGCGTGCCTTTGTTGATCCGGAACAATTGGAATGGTTAATAAATGATTTGGCTGCAACTGATAAAAAGTGCATTCTGTTTTCTCATCAAAGTATAGACAGTTTTATGAATAATGGTGATGAAGTGCGTGCAGTATTGGAAAATGCAAACAAACATGCAGGTTTTAAAAAGGTGGTATTGGCTTTTAGCGGACATAATCATAGTAACTATACGAAAGAAATAAATGGGATTACCTATATACAGATTAACAGTGCATCTTATGTATGGGTTGGCAAGCCGACAATGACTGAGAAGCGCTATCCCCAAGCTATTAATGAAAAATATCGCTTATTGCGTTATTCGATTACTTATGATAAACCTTTGTATGCTATTGTAACATTGGCAAAAGATAGAATTGATATTAAAGGTACGCAAGCAGATTTTTTACCTCCTACTCCGCAGGACTTGGGGCTCGGGGATTCAATTGATATTTATCCGCTTGTTTCTATCATAGCGGACGCACAGATTGATTTAGATTGAGGCATATACCTTGATTTTGCTTGGTAAACACTATCTTTGCGGAAATCATTATTGGATAAAATGAAACGATATCTGTTGTTGTTGTGTTTATGCCTGTCTTTTGTTTATCTGAAAGCCCAATCAAATATAGATACTCTGCGGCTGTCCGATTATCTTTCTACAATAGAGCAGAATGGGCAATGTATAGGTTCCCTTGCTATAATGAAAGATGGAAAAAACATTTATACCCGTAGGCTGGGGAAAGATCTTCTCCGGAATAAACAGGAGATCGAATATCCGCTTTACCGGGTGGGGTCGATCACCAAGATGTTTACGGCAGTTCTTATCTATCAGGAGATTGAAAAGGGACGATTGAAACTGGAAGATAAATTATCTGATTATTTTCCGGAAATACCACGTGCCGGGGACATTACGATCTACCAGTTGCTGGAACATACGGCCGGACTGGGAAACTATGTTATGAAGAACGGTACATATAGCTGGATGCTTTCATATGTTCCGAACTCTGACATTATGGAAGAGATTATCCGTCAAGGTATCTTGTATGAACCGGGAACGGATTTCAAATATTCCAATAGCGGTTACTATCTGTTGGCTAACATTCTCAGAAAGATTCATAAAAAGGCTTATTTTGAAATTCTGGATGAGGAAATTATCCGTCCTTTAGGATTGCTTGTTTCTGCTTCCGGAATAATCAGTGATAGCGATGAAGCCCTTCCTTATGAGAAGAATGCTGCCGGAGAATGGGTGGAAGTACCGGACTTTTATTTTCTGAATGTCATGGGAGTAGGAGATATTCTTTCGTCACCGGAAAATATTAATCTTTTCTTGCATGCATTATTTACCGGAAAATTGATTTCAAAAGAACACCTGCAAATCATGAAACCTTATGGAGATGACCGGCATGGAAGGGGAATGATGTATATGCCTTATCATGAACATAAATACTATGGACATACCGGGGACACTTTTGGAGTTCATTCCATTGGCGTATATAATGAACAGGAAGATATATCAATAGCTGTGAGTGTCAATGGAAGTACTATTCCTTTCAGTGAATTCTTGTTGGGGATATTTGATTCTATTTATGGAAAGTAGTATAAAGAGTCAACAATAACAGGCGGGTAGTCGTTATTAGGTTATAGTTAAATTTCATTTTATGAAACATTTCGTTCTTTTTGCCT